>Ga0209726_10004305_pt1 | contig 18351 bp, 20 predicted proteins | sample Subgrocontami54m_FD_187453 | JGI IMG/M metagenome (GOLD analysis project Ga0209726, IMG submission 187453) | Subsurface groundwater microbial communities from S. Glens Falls, New York, USA - GMW46 contaminated, 5.4 m (SPAdes) (version 3) | ecosystem: Environmental > Aquatic > Deep subsurface >... | reverse complement strand
CGCCATCGAGAAGCAGGCATTCGAGGCGGCGGGGCAGCCGTTCAACCTGAATTCGCCCAAGCAGATACAGGAAATTTTGTTCGACAAACTCGGCCTGCCAGTGAAGAAAAAAACGCCGAGCGGCACGCCCTCTACCGACGAAGAAGTGTTGCAGGAACTGGCGCTGGATTACCCGCTGCCGAAAATCCTGCTTGAGCATCGCGGCATGGCAAAGCTCAAATCCACCTACACCGACAAACTGCCGCAGATGGTGGATCGCAGAACCGGACGTGTGCACACCAGCTACTCGCAGGCGGTAGCGGTGACGGGACGCTTGGCCTCCAGCGACCCCAACCTGCAAAACATCCCGATCCGCACCCCGGAAGGCCGCCGCATCCGCGAAGCCTTCATCGCGCCGCAAGGCTCGCGCATCGTGTCGGCAGATTATTCGCAGATCGAGCTGCGCATCATGGCGCACCTTTCCGGCGACGAAGGCTTGCTGCGCGCGTTTGCCAACAACGAGGACATCCACCGCGCCACCGCCGCCGAAGTGTTCGGCGTCGCGCCCGATGCGGTGAGCTCGGAGCAGCGCCGCTACGCCAAGGTCATCAACTTCGGCCTGATCTACGGCATGTCTGCCTTCGGCTTGGCGAGCCAGCTCAACATCGAACGCAGCGCCGCGCAGCAATACATAGACCTCTACTTCGCGCGCTACCCCGGCGTAAAGAATTACATGGACAGCACGCGCGAACAGGCCAGGCGGCAGGGCTACGTGGAAACCGTGTTCGGCCGCAGGCTATGGCTGCCCGAGATCAACGGCGCGAACGGCATGCGCAGGCAAGGCGCCGAGCGTGCCGCCATCAATGCGCCGATGCAGGGTACGGCGGCGGATTTAATCAAGCTTGCGATGATCGCGGTGCAGAACTGGCTGGAAAAAGAAAAATTGCATACTCGTCTTATCATGCAGGTGCACGACGAACTCGTGCTCGAAGTGCTGCAGGCGGAGCTGCATCACGTGAAAGAAAAACTGCGCGACCTCATGTGCCATGTGGCTGAACTGAAAGTGCCGCTGGAAGTGGGATTGGGGGAAGGCGGGAATTGGGACGAGGCACATTAGACTGGAAGGAATATTATGAAACGGCTTAATCGCTATACAACACCCCCCGTTTTGCTTGATATGCTTAAGCCCGCGTAGGGCGCAATAACGCTCTCCTGAGCTTGCCGAAGGGCAACGTGCATTGCGCCGTATGAATCGTTCATATCCGGTGCAATGCGCTACGCTTATTGCACCCTACACATTTTCAAGCCGCCCGCGCATGCTGCACTTCCAGCGGGTAAGCCCCATTGGCGCGAGCCTCCAGCAACACCACCTCCACCGCACTGCCATCCTCGGCATAGCTGATGTGCGTGTTCCAGTTTTGCGATACCTCGCGGGCAATCGGTTTATCTGACAGGCGTATGACAAGAATATCGTCCTCATCGAAATAAGTGGTATGCATGGCGGCCTCCTATAAAACCGTGAAATGGTGCATGACTGTTTTTACGACAACGCAATCTTCCAGCACCAGCACTGCGCACAGCAGATTATCATGCCGCTCCGGGAATTCCTTGAACGCCCACAAGTGATTTTCGTCCTTGTAGCGCGCCTCGCCGGAATCAATCACCTCGAGCAGCATCGCATCGCTGATATCGCGCTCGATCATGCGGATTCTCGCATGGCCGGAAATAAGTACGGGGCGTTGAAAGCGGGTGCTGAACATGCCGTTGACTTTACCGCCCCTTAATAGGTCTGTCCAGATGTTGTTTGTTTGGGCATAGCCAGGCAAAAATGCGTGCGCACACCAATCATTCTGGAAGCCGTGGCATCATTCGCTTCTGAACAAGGAGAATGCAATGCGCCTACCCGCTATTAGCACCCTCGCTTCCCTTCTGCTGCTGGCCTCCAGCCTGCACGCCTACAGCCGCGATCTGCCGCTGAACGAAATCAAGCTGCCGCCCGGTTTCAAAGTCAGCCTGTATGCCGACGACGTGCCGGGCGCGCGCTCGATGGCGCTGAGCCCGGACGGCACGCTGTTCGTCGGCACGCGCGGCGACAAGGTTTATGCGCTGCCCAATCGCAAGCATGGCAAGAGCGCCGACGAAGTGATCATTCTCGCCTCCGGCCTCGATACCCCGAACGGCGTGGCGTTCCGCGATGGCGCGCTGTATGTGGCGGAAATAAATCGCATCCTGCGCTTCGACGGCATCGAATCCAAATTGCGCAATGCGCCCAAGCCGGTGGTGGTGAACAGCAGCTTTCCCACCGATACCCACCACGGCTGGAAATTCATCCGCTTTGGCCCGGACGGCCTGCTCTACGTGCCGGTGGGCGCGCCGTGCAATATCTGTGAGCCCGACCCCGCGCGCTACGCCGCCATCTTCCGCATGAAGCCGGACGGCACCGCGCTCGAACAGTATGCGCGCGGCGTGCGCAACACCGTGGGCTTCGACTGGAACCCCGATACCAAGGAGCTGTGGTTCACCGACAATGGCCGCGACTGGTTCGGCAACGACGCGCCGCCGGACGAGCTGAACCACGCGCCGCGCTCCGGCATGAACTTCGGCTACCCTTATTGCCACGGGCGTTCGCTGGCCGATGACGAGTTCGGCGCCAAACATGCGTGCAATGAATTCACTCCGCCCGCGATGGAACTCGGCCCGCATGTGGCCTCATTGGGCATGCGCTTTTACACCGGCGCGATGTTTCCCGAATCCTACCGCAAGCAGATATTCATCGCCGAGCACGGCTCGTGGAACCGCTTCCCGCCCATCGGCTATCGCATCACCCTGGTGCGCCTGCAGAACGGGCAGGCGGCAAGCTATGAGGTGTTCGCGGAAGGCTGGCTGCAAGGGCTATTCGCGTGGGGCCGCCCGGTGGATGTGCAGGTGATGCCGGACGGGGCGCTGCTGGTGTCGGATGACAAGGCGGGAGTTATTTACCGGATCAGCTACGGCGATGATTGAACATTCCATAACTTGCGGCAAATCCCCGCTCGGGCTGATGCTTCGCCCTTCGATACCTCAGGAGGCTCAGCACAGGGTACATCCGTTCGTGGTGAGGTATCGAACCATAACGGATGTATCGAAGCCCAAGATTGTCGCGGGGTTTCATCCTTCGATACCTGATGCAACTACTAGCCATTCGACTAGGCTGCCAGAAAACGCCAGCCAAGTCGCTGGTTATCAGGGTGAACGGTGAAATGAATTACGGAATGCTTATGGTCATCGTACCGCCTCTGGCGCGGCTCCGGCAGCAAATCGAACCTTGTAGTTCAGCATGACCAGCAATAGCACGAGTAGCGCCGCGCCGCCATTGTGCAGCACTGCCAGCGCCAGCGGGAAATTCAGGAAAACGGTGGAAACGCCGGTAGTGAATTGCAGCGCGATCATGGCCAGCAGCCAGCGCGCGGTCTTGCGCAAACCTTCGACCTTGAGCGCCCTGAACGCCACCCAGGCAACCAGCGCAACCACAGCAAAGGCAAAGATGCGATGCGTCCAGTGGATCGCGGTCAGCGCGGAGAAAGGCAGGAATTCGCCTTGGGCTGTCATGCCCAGGTTGCGCCATAGCGTGAAGCCGTTGGCGAAATCCATAGCCGGCCACAGCGTGCCCTGGCACAGCGGAAAATCCTGACAGGCCAGCGTCGCATAGTTGGTGCTGACCCAGCCGCCGAGCGCAATCTGCACCGCGAGCAGCGCTGCCGCCAGTGTCGCCGGGACGCGCAACGCTGCGGCAGCCGATTGCAGCACCGGCGCATGGTCGCTCAGGCGCGCGCCGAGCCACGCCATGAGCGCCAGCAGCGTCATGCCCAGCAGCAGGTGGGTGGTCACGATGACCGGTTGCAATTTCATTGTGACAGTCCATGCGCCGAAAGCCCCTTGCAGGCAAACGAAGGCAAACAGCAGCGTCGGAAACAGCGGCGAAAATTTCACCGCCTTGCGGCCCGATTGCAGCCACCTGCGCCACGAAATCACCATCAATGCGATGATCAGCACACCGATGCCCATGGCCAGATAGCGATGGATCATTTCGATCCACGCCTTCATGACGGTCACCGGCCCGGTCGGCATCGCCGCTTCGGCGGCGCTGATGTCCGTATGCGCCTGCAGCGGATTGGCTTGTCCGTAGCAGCCGGGCCAGTCCGGGCAGCCGAGGCCGGAATCGGTCAGCCGCGTGAAGGCGCCGAACATGATCAAGTCGAATGTGAGAAACAGCATGACCCATACCAGCTTGCGGTATTTGTCTTCGTCACTCGATACCCAGACGGTTGCCAGCGGCAGCAATGCCGCAAGCATGCCCATGACGGCAAGCTGGATCAGCATGATGAATATCCTGAATCAGACAATTGAATACGCCCGTGATGAAGGGAGATTTCAGGCAGCATACCAAACTTGCCTTTGTTTGCCAGTGCCTGTCGTCCCGCTTATTTCTTGTCGCGCAGCGACATGCGGGCCATGATGTTGTCCTTCGTTATGAACTGGTGCTTCAGGGCGCCCAGCACATGCACCACCGCCACTGCGATCAGCACGTTTACCAGTATTTCATGCACACCGTGAGCGGGCACGCCTTCGAATTTCTTCGGCAACAGGGACGCATCTCCCGCCATCAGCGCCTTGCCGACATCGCTGGTCAGTACCTGCATGATGCCGCTCAGCGGCAACACGATCAGCATGAGATACAGCAAATGGTGTACGCCCTTGGCAACCTTGTCCAGCGGAGTGTCGCCCAACGCAGGCGGAATGCCGTCCGTGCGGCGGTAAGCGAGGCGCAGCAAGGTCAGCAGCAACACCGCGCCACCCACCAGGGAGTGCACCATGTACCCAGCGACGGTCGCGCCGCCCTCATGCCGCGCGTCATCTAACGAATCGCCCAGGAACCAGGCGGCCACCAACAAGGCCAGCGTCAGCCAGTGAATGATGATGATGCGTTTGCTGTATTTTTCCATTGTTTTTACGTCTCCAGAATTAAACGAGTAAAATTGTTGTTCTTAGCCCAGCGGCGGATTATAGCGAAAGCGGGCGGGCAACAGAATAAAACGCCCCTTGCGGGGCGTTGGTTGCAATAAATCCGGCTATGGCTTGAGGTGATAGAAACGCTTCTCCAGCGTCTGCCCCTTGACCGTATCGAAGCGGTCGCCCATGGCCAGCCCCAATTTTTCCAGACGGTCGTCGGGGTGGGGGTGGGTCTTGAACAGCAGCGCCACGTTGCCGTCATCTTTGGCGAAATGGCCGATCTGCTGCAACACTTCCGGAAAAGCAAAAGCATCGTAGCCGGCGCGTGTGGACAGCACCACGGCGATGCGGTCGGCCTCAAATTCGGCGCCCTTGTCGAGCGAGCGCGCCACCACCTCCGCCCCGCTGCCGATAAGCTTCTGTGCCGCATTGTTATCACCGACCTGCTTGGCGATCAGCTTGCCGCCCATATCCACCAAACGGCTTTGCTGCAGGATTTTCAGGTGATGCTGGCGGATAACGTGGCCGGCCTCGTGCGCCAGCACGCCGGCCAATTCGGCTTCGTTGGCGAGCAGGCGGTATAGACCGCGCGTGAGGAAAATGTAGCCGCCGGGCGCGGCAAAAGCATTGACGTCATTCGACTCGATCACGCCGAAATGCCATGGCAGGTCGGGGCGCTCGCTCTGGCTGGCCACCCAGCGCCCGACGTTGTTGACGTATTTTTGCAGGCGCTTGTCCTTGACCAGCGGAGATGCGCCGACCAGGTTGCCGGCGATCTGCCTGCCGATGGCGATCTCTTCTTCCTGCGAAACGCCGCCGAGTCCCGACAGCAGATTGCCGCCCTGCGCCTCACCGGATGGGGCCGCACTTTTCTGCTGTACGCCTTCCTTGAGCGCTTTCTTCAACTCCTGCTCAAAATCCAGCCCCGATGCGGCACCGCAGCACAGCGCCAGCACAACCAGCCACAGCCATTTCATCGCTCGCGTCATGATGGCGCTCCTCATTCCGGAGTTGGCAGATAATCGAACTTGCGCGCGGCCAGTTTGCCTTGAGCGGCAAACTTCTGCGCTTCAGGCCGGCTGGTAGCGAATGATTCGGCAAGCTTGAGCTCTGTCGCGTTGAATTTCGCGGATTTCAGTTCCTCTTCGTTGAGGCCGCGGATGCCGGTAGTGGCGACCACCTTTCCCGTTCCCGCGCGCCCCGACGCCAGACCCAACAGTCCGGCGGCATCACCCGAGCCCTTGCGCGCCTCGCCCTTGCGGATGCTCAACATGCGCACCCAGCCGCTGCCCCTGGCGCTTTTCACTTGCAGCCAGCCGCCGTCTTTCTTGAGGATTTCCACCTTGTCGCCGGCGGACAGGGCGGCTACCTGTTTGGCGTCGCCGAACGGCTCCGCCCTGATGGCATCGGCCTTGAGTGCCGTGCCGTTTTCTGCGGCCCATGCCGGATGCACGAACAACAGGGCCAGTAGAGCCGCGCCTGCTGTGATTGTGAGCTTATGAAGAAATCGTAGCGAGCGGGCTGTAGCGGGGTGCGGCCGGAGCACAGCTACCGGAATGTACGTTGTTGTACATGAGGATAGCGAGCACCGACCAAGCCCCGATCCAGCACGCGCAGTAGATTTATTCATAAGCTCTGGGTTCATGTTGTCTTTCCTCGTTGTCGTTCGTCCCAATGCAACAAGGCCTGCGCGAACATCACGCGCCAACTGTTACGCGCCGCCGCCCCGCCGGAAACCAATCCCTGATGCACGAACCAGCTTGCCGCATTATCGGCATAAGCCAGGTTTTTGCGCAACAGCGGCGGCAAGGCGGCAAGCACCGCGGCGACATCTTCTGCCACACGCACCGCTCCATCCGCGTCTTCCGCAGCCACTACCCAGGAAACCGCAAAGGTTTTTTCGAACAGATCCCACAGCCCTTTCTGGTAGCCTTTCAGGACCTCGGCGCTCTTGGGTTCCTTGCCGGCTCTTTCCAGGCCGTAGCGTATTTTTTCCAGCACGACATCGGTCACCACATTGCGCGTAGTATCGAGGCGGATCAACAACAACGTTGCGCGCAATTCGCCGCCGCGCTCTGATGAGGCGCGCACCATGTCCTGTTCCAGCGCCTTGCCGGTGGCGGAGGCGTAGATGCGCGCAAGGGTGAAATAGGCCAAGCCTATCGACACCGGCCCGGTGAGATTGATGTAAGTGTCGGTGAAGTTGATGCTGGCGTAGGAAATGCCGACCAGGATGAACTGCGAAGCGCCGAACAGGCGGTCTATCTTGTTGCGCCCTGCGCCGCGGTAGAACCCCCAGGCGGTAAGCCATACGATGACCAGCGAGAGCAGCAGGTAGGCCACGCGTGCTTCTGGAAAGCGCAGGTAGTCGCCATGCTTGAAGTTGTCCATGGCAGTGGCGAGGATTTCCACGCCGGGGTGCATCTGGCTCAGCGGCGTGGGCTTGATGTCGAACAGGCTGGGCGCGGTGGAGCCGATGATGACGACCTTGTTCCTGAACTCGTCCTGCGGCCGCTTTTTCACCTTGTTCGAGAAGTCGGTGTATACGTCGCTGAAGCCGAGGTAACGGTAGGAGAACGGCGGGCCGCGCCAGTTGAGCAGGACGCGCTGCGCGGCAGGCTCGGGCCAGCCCAGTTCGCGTGCCACCCGCGCCGGCAATGACGGCAGCTTCCAGCCGTAATCGTTGCGGTACACCAGATACTGGCGCGCGGTGCCGTCCACATCGGGATAGATGTTGTGCAAGCCAAGGCGCCCGCCACCGAGCGCCGCCTGAAAGTGCGGCAGCACCACGGCGATAGTAGCGTCCTGTTTCGCTTCGCCGGGTATGGGTGCTACACCGGGAATCATGCCGGGTTTCACCTGGCTCAGGGCATCGCTCGCCGGGTCAAGGCGCAGCATGGGGAAAAAAGTATTGTGCGTGGCGGCAATGGCAGCGTCGAAGTAAGCATCGCTGTCCGGGTTGTACACGTCGGCATCGCTGAACAGGATGTCGAACACCACCGCTTTGGGTTGCTGCTTTTCGATCTGCTCGAGGAATTCGCCCATCACCTGGCGCGGCCACGGCCAACGCCCGTAGTCCTTGGCCATCGCAGCCAGGCTGGCTTCGTTGATATCCAGAATGACAATGTCGGGGTCGGGCTTGGGCACGATGATGCGGTAGCGCACCATCGCATCGAAAGCTGCCTGGCGCATTTCGGCGGTGACGTGCAGGAAAGCCGCATCGGCCACGGCAAACAGGGTGAACAGCACCGCAAGGTACAGATAGAAACTGTTTTTCCAGCGCCTGGCAAGCAGCTCGGAAAAGGCTGCGAAAGCTCGCCGCAAGCGGCTGACCAACAAGAGTCCCGGTTTCATCGCGCAAGCCACCTGTCATTAAAAGCAAGCCTGCTGCGATTCTACACCGTCGCGGGAGGCAAGACACGCTCATGCGCCGGCAGGCGTGCAAGGCGGCTGAACAGCCAGCAGGGAAAAGTAATTGTGCTATCCTTTCCGTATCCAATTGGAAAACGGGGCCGCAGGCCAGGAAAACTGTAGGGCACCTCATGGAGCGTATTGCCAGGACAATGACAGCCGAACAAATTGCGCAACTGGTGATCGAGATGGACGCGGCATCCGCTACGGCGGCGAGGCTGCGCTGTGCGGGGGCATGGGTGGTGCAGGGAATCGCCCAACTCGAACGGCGGCTGGAAGCTCTTCCCTTGCCCGGCAAGGGCAATGCGGTGATTGACTGCTCGGCGATATCCGCGCTGGATACTTCGGGTGCGTGGCTGCTGCACCGGATTATCCGGAAACTGGAGCAACTCGGATGCAGTGCCGAGATCAATGGACTGCGACCGGAGTTCAGCACCTTGCTGCAGCTGGTTGCCTCCAGCGCAACGGCAGCGAAGAACCCGCTCCCGCCCGCACCCGGCCTGTTGGTGCGCATCGGACAACAGACCTGGCGCCACCTGCTCGAACTGTCCGGCATGCTTTCGTTCATCGGGGAATGCGCGATCATCCTGCTGCGTTCGCTCATGCAGCCGCGCCGCATCCGCTGGCGGCCCGTCCTCCACAATCTGCAGACCGCAGGGTTTGAAGCGCTGCCGATCACCGGGCTGTTGTCATTCCTGATGGGAGTGGTGATCGCATATCAGGGCGCAAGCCAGCTGGAACGCTTCGGCGCCAATGTATTCATTGCCGATCTGGTGGGGCTTACCATGCTGCGCGAACTTTCACCCCTGCTGACCGCCATCATCGTCGCGGGGCGGTCGGGCTCCGCCTATGCGGCGCAAATCGGCACCATGAAGATTACCGAGGAGATTGACGCACTGCGCACCATAGGCGTCAGGCCGCAAGAGCTGTTGGTTCTGCCCAAGATGCTGGCGCTGATTATCGCACTGCCCCTGCTCACGGTTTATACCGATGCAACCGGCGTCCTCGGCGGCATGATCATGGCGCGCGCCAAGCTCGGCGTCAGCTTTGATGTCTTCTTCGACCGCCTCGGTGACGCGGTCAGCCTGTCCTCCTTTCTGACCGGCATCTGCAAGGCGCCGGTATTTGCCGCGATCATCGCGCTGGTCGGATGCCACCAGGGGTTCCAGGTAACCGACAGCGCCGACAGCGTCGGGCGGCAGACGACGGTGAGCGTGGTGCAGTCCATTTTCCTGGTGATCGTGGCCGACGCGCTGTTTTCCGTTGCCTTCAACTGGCTCAAGATATGATGTGTCCATGAGTGCCGTGACGGAACAAACAGGGGATACCGGCGCCGTCGTTGACATCCGCGGCCTGAATACCCGCTTCGGCAGGAATGTGGTGCATGACAACGTCAGCCTGAGTGTGCAGCCGGGGGAGATTTTCGCGCTGGTGGGCAGCAGCGGCTGCGGCAAGTCCACGATGCTGCGCACCATCATCATGCTGCTGCAGCCGGTATCCGGCTCGATCCGGGTGTTCGACCAGGAAGTGGTCGGGCTGCGCGACGAGGAAGCGTTGCCGCTGCGCCGCCGCTGGGGAGTCATGTTCGAGCGTGGCGCACTGTTCAGTTCTCTTACGGTGGCGGAGAATGTCGGCATGGTGCTGCGCGAGCATACGCAGCTCAGCGCACGATTGGTTGCCGAAGTCGCCGCCATGAAAATCGCGCTCACCGGACTGCCCGCAGATGCGGGCGCCAAGTACCCGAGCGAGCTGAGCGGCGGGATGCGCAAACGCGCTGCACTGGCACGCGCCATCGCGCTCGATCCCGAATTGCTGTTTCTCGACGAACCGACCGCGGGACTCGACCCGCTCAGCGCGAGCGGCATTGACGAACTGGTGCGGAGCTTGCGCGATGCGCTCGGATTGACCATCATGATGGTGACGCACGACCTCGACCTGCTGTGGCGGGCGGCAGACCGTGTCGCGGTGCTGGGCGAGGGGCATATTCTGGGGGTGGGTACCATGACGGAACTCTCCCGCTCGGATCATCCGGTAATCAGGGAATATTTTTACGGGCCGCGCGGCCGCGCCGCACGGGAACAGGCATGGAAGAAAAAGTAAATTTTGCCGTGGTTGGCGTTTTCGTGCTGGTGTTAAGCATTGCACTCATCAGCGGCGTACTGTGGCTGAGCAGTGGGGAATCCTATCGCAAGGTTTACGATGTCTACCAGGCTTACATGAAGGAATCGGTATCGGGACTGAGCCTCAACGCGGCGGTACGGTACCGTGGTGTCGAGATTGGCCGCGTGCAGCAGATCGCGCTGGCCCCGGGAAATGTCGAGCAGGTGCAATTGACGCTCGCCATCGAGCGCGGCACCCCGGTCAAGGTAGATACGGTGGCCATACTCCAGACATACGGATTAACCGGCCTCGCCTTTGTCGAGTTGACGGGAGGCACCCGCGATTCACCTCCGCTGAAGGCGCAGGCCGGCGAAAAATACCCGGTGATCAAAGCCGGGACCTCCCTGATGACGCGGCTCGATACCGCAATTACGGCTTTGCTTGCCAATCTCAACCGGACCAGCGATAACCTCAATGCCTTGATGGATGAGGATAACCGGCGCGCGTTCAAGAACACCCTGGCGGATATCAAGACCCTGTCGCACACCCTTGCGGCGCGCTCGGCGGCGATTGACTCCAGCCTGACCAACGCGGCACGCACCATGGAAAACACCGCGCGCCTGACCGGTGAGCTGCCGCAACTTTCCCAGCGCATACAACGCAGCGCGGACGCCTTCGACCGCATGGCAAACGAGCTTTCCCATACTGGAGCGAGCGCAAGCAACGCGCTGGCAAACGCAAGCAGCACACTCGACGACACCCGCGAGGCGCTTCCGGAGGTGCGCCAACTGGTTACGGAATTGCGTGACCTGACAGCCTCTTTGCGGCGCTTCAGCGGCGAGCTGGAGCAGAATCCGAGCGCACTGTTGTATGGCAAGACCGCATCGAAGCGCGGTCCCGGCGAATGATTCCATGGATTGGGCTATGATTATGAGGATACAACCCCTGGCGATAACCTCCCGCGCAATGAACAAAAACAGGCAGCAGCGCATACTCTGCCGGACGTTGCGCATCCTGGCGTTTTCCACGCTGCTGGCCGGCTGCACCGCTTTGCCTGCCCCGAAACTGGAGAGCCCCCACATCTACCTGCTCGATGCGCAACCAGCCACCAAAGCAGCGCAGGTAAAACGCGACCTGGTGCTGGCAGTCGCCATGCCGCACGCGCGGTCCGGCTTTGACACGCCACAGATGGCTTACCTGCGGCAGCCCCATGAGCTGGAATACTTTGCGGCCAACCGCTGGGCAGATGCCCCGCCGCGCATGCTGTGGCCGCTGCTGGTACAGGCATTGGAGCAAACGGGAGGATTCCGGGCCATCGTGCAGACGCCGGGCGCGATTCCCGCCGATGTCAGGCTCGATGTTGAACTGATACGCCTGCAGCAGGACTTCGGGACAAGGCCGAGCCGGGTACAACTCACGTTGCGGGCACAGCTGAGCGATGTGCGCAGCAAACGGGTGCTCGGCATGAAGCTGTTCGACGAGGCGCAAAATGCCGCCAGTGACGACGCATATGGCGGAGTCACTACAGCGAACCAGATAATGCAACGTGTGTTGAACCATCTGACCGATTTTTGCCTCGACGCGTCGGCCAGCCCATAGGCTCGCCGCTTTCCAGCGTTGTGCTGCATCCGGTTCTCATGCCTGGAGGTTAGCCATGGCCATTCAATCAGTTTGCGTGCTGGGCGGAACGGGCTTTGTCGGGCGGCATATTGTCCGCCTGTTGTGCGAACAGAAAGTGGCGGTGCACGTGCCGACCCGCAGTGCCGGCAAGGCGCGGCAGGTATTGGCCTCTTTGCCGGCGGAGGCCGTGCAGGCGGATGTGCATGACGTTGCGCAACTTGCCCGACTGTTTGCAGGGGTGGATGCGGTCATCAATCTGGTGGGCATTCTGCACGAGCAGGGCGGGCAGACATTTCAGCGTGTGCACGTCGATCTGCCGCACAAGGTGATCGAGGCGGCAAGAGTTGCGGGGGTGGGGCGCCTGCTGCACATGAGTGCGCTGAATGCCGCGCCGGATGGGCCAAGCGCCTACCTCCGCAGCAAAGGCGAGGCGGAGAAGCTGGTGCAGGCAAGCGGCCTGCAAGCCACGAGCTTCCGCCCGTCGGTGATTTTCGGGGCGGAGGATAGCTTCCTGAACCTGTTTGCAAGGATGGCGAAGTGGGCGCCGGTGCTGCCGCTGGCATGCGCCGATGCAAGGTTCCAGCCGGTGTGGGTGGAAGACGTGGCGCGGGTTTACGTGCACAGCCTGAACGACGCAGACAGCATCGGACAGCGCTACAACCTGTGCGGGCCGCAAGTGTACCGCCTGCGTGAACTGGTAGCGTTCGCCGCCGCGTGCCGCGGCCGGCATCCGTTGATTTTGCCGCTGCCCAGGCCTGTGGCCTATCTGCAGGCTGCCGCGATGGAGTGGCTGCCGGTAAAGCTGATGACGCGCGATAACTTTTATTCCATGCAACAGGACAGTGTGTGCCATTGCGCCTTTCCGTTTGGCATTACGCCTGCGCGCCTGGAAGACATTGCGCCGCAGTATCTGTTAGAGCTTGTCCGTAAATAATATGCCCTTGCGTTGCTGGCCAAAAACGGATGAATGCAAGGCGCGAGGTGAAGCCAATGGTTATTCCATTGGCGAGCCAAGCAACGCAGCAGGCGCAGTTTTTGGCCGCAACCCGGAGGGACAGGCCGATTTAAGCGCATTCCTGTGGCGCAAACCACTTATTGTGAACGACACAGCTGCGCGTCTTGCTTCGTGGACTGCATCTTAAATCGGCGCTGTCGCATGGGTATATTATTTACGGACAAGCTCTTAGCCTGGCGGATACACGTTCTGGGATAAACTCTATTCGCCCATGAGAGAAATCCCCGTCACCTCCCCCCGCCCCCGCCTGCGCACCTACCTTGCCGCAGGCTATGCGCTGCTTATCGTGTACGCCAGCCTGTCGCCGTTCACCGGCTGGCAGGAGCAGGGACTGGAATTCTCCGCAGTGCTGGCCGCACCGCTGTTGCAGACTTACTCGCTGTTCGATGCGGCAGTAAATCTGCTGGCTTACATACCTTTCGGCCTGCTGCTCGGGCTGGCGCTGCGCGCGCGCTTCGGCGCGGGCTGGAGCGCGCTGCTCGCCACGCTGGGCGGACTGGCGCTTTCCGCCGCGATGGAATACGCGCAGATGTATTTGCCCGTGCGCACCAGTTCCAATCTCGATCTGCTCACCAACAGCATCGGAGCGCTGGCGGGCGCGCTGCTGGCGGTGAGCATTGCGCCGCGCGCGTGGTTTGCGCTGCACCTGGCGGATTGGCGCATGCGTCTGTTCCATGCCGGCGCCGACGCGGATTTCGGCCTGGCGCTGGTGGCGCTATGGATGTTCGCGCAGATCAACCCTTCGCTGCCGATGCTGGGCAACGTATTCATCAGCGAGGCGGCGCGCGCGCCCTTCGCCCTGGTGCAGCCCGAGCCGCTCAACTGGCTGGAGAGCGCGGCGGTGGCGCTCAACCTGTTGATGCTGGGGATGCTGCTGCTGACCCTGCTGCGCCAGCGCCGCCATGTGGTGAGCGCGCTGTTGCTGGTGCTGAGCGTGGTGGCGCTGACCAAGTTCGTTGCCGCCGCCGTGTTGCTCAAGTCATGGGCGTTGCTGCTGTGGCTGAACAGCGAGGCCATGTTCGGCATTTTTGCCGGCGTGCTGCTGCTGGCCGCCGTGGTCAGGCTGTCGCACCTGCGCCTGGTGTGGTTCACCGCGCTGGTTACGCTGGCATACCTCAGCCTGGCGCATGGGCTGTTGGATCGCCACGCGCCCTCCTCCGCCATGCGGCTGTACCAGTGGCAGTATGGTCACCTCCTCAATTACAACGGCCTGTCGCAAACCGTGGCACTGGTGTTTCCTTTTCTCATGCTCGGCTACCTGTGGCGCATTAGAGAGCGGTAGCGCATGGCGGTATAATTGTGTCTCATTTTTTCGCGAGGTCTGATATGAGTACTTTCCACAAACACGTTTTCTTTTGCACCCACCAACGGACAGACGGCTCCGATTGCTGCGGCAACCACGGCGCGCAGAAGCTGCGCGATTACGCCAAGGACAAGGTAAAAGCGCTGGGGCTATCCACCGAAAAAAACCGCATCCGCATCAACGCGGCAGGCTGCATGGATCACTGCGATGAAGCGCCGGTGCTGGTGGTGTATCCGGAGGGCGTGTGGTACACCTACCGAAACGAGCGCGATATAGACGAAATTATCGAGGAGCACCTGAAAAACGGGCGGGTGGTGGAGCGCCTGAAGATATGAATACACCCCGCTTGATGTGAGCCTTGCGCTTTACACATGCAGCATCTTGATGATTGCCATGGGCGCTACTCTTCGCGAGTGCCTGCTTCCGGGCAGGCAGTTACGATGATCGAAGGACGGCAGTGTGCCAGAGTGAGACATTCGCTCCTTGCCGTACTATTATGCACATGAGGATCAATAAATTCGGGAGATTTTAATGAATCAATTGCATACTGAACATATGCATTCCACACTATTTGTAATAGTACAGACCGGTGGGGTCTGGTTAATAACTGTTATCCCTCCAAAACAACGAGCACGTGCGGTTAGAAATGAATCTCAACGACCTATTTAAAAGCAAAGGTGTTGACCCTCAGCACGTTCTGGTACTACGCCACAGACCCCACGAGCCTGAGTTGAACAAAGTTCTTCCATGGTTGGCTGCTGAGAAACCCGACGTATTCAATGCCTATCAACAGACACAGGGTGAGAGACTCGAAAAGGTTATGGCGAGTATGATCGGCTCGGGTTACGTCGCGTCCTTCATCGGGCATGAGCCAGGTAAAGCGCTTTTTATTGGTTTGTATTCAATTGGCAAAACAAAACCCCTTAGCCTTAAACAATATTGGCAAGTGCCTGCGTATATTGAGATGAAGTTGTTTGGTATGCGCGGCTTTACGGGAGAAAACGCGAGACATTCTATCCTTTGGTTTGACCTAGTGCTCACGGAGTTGTTTGCTTCCTGGAAGGGCAAACTGGTTGTGGGTTGGCCTCCACCTGAGCGGTCGTGGTGGCGTCGTGCGCATCGTAACGATATGCCGGTACTTTCTATTCTAGAAGATAGCGCGCTTGAGGCCGCAATGCCAGATTGGGATGCCATCACTCTATCGTGGGAAGAACTTGGCATTCTCCCTTCACGATGGAAGTCTGCTCTTTCCCAGTGGCGCGGCATCTACTACATATTCGACGCATCCGACGGAATGGGTTACGTGGGCTCCGCATACGGCGAAGCCAATCTATACGGTCGGTGGTTAAACTATGCGGCGCGTGGACACGGTGGAAATAAATTTCTAAAGGAGCGTGATCCTTGCAATTTCCGGTTCAGTATTTTGCAGCGAGTCTCACCTGACATGAATGCGGTTGATCTTATTAGGATCGAAAGTTCTTGGAAGGAAAGGCTCCACACGCGACATCCGTTTGGACTAAATGACAACTAAGAAGCTAACAACACCATCAACGCGGACAGTGAAAAGCGGTGCGCCTTCGCCGCCCCGCTTTTCACTGCCGGTTATGGTGAACGTTAGTTGAACAGTCGCCAATGAATGCACGCTCCACAAATAATTTGGTCGGTACAGCTGGGGAGTATTACGTCTGTGCAGAGCTTTGCATGCAAGGCTACCTCGCGTTACTTACTCCGAAAAATAATCCTCTTTTTGACGTTGTTGCCACCACATCCGATGGTGCGCGTTCAGTGTCAATCCAAGTCAAGACAAGGTCGGTTCATAACGAGCAGGGCTGGAAACTTGGTGCTGACATTTCAAAAGGAAATGCGCCACCTGATTTGTTCGTTGTGCTGGTCAAGCTCAAACCAAACGGCTCGCCAGAGTATTACGTCTATGAGTATCCGGTTTTGGCTGAGCGTGTGGCCCAGGTCTATCAGGCATATATCAGCAAGGAAAAACGCGATGGCACAGCGAGAAAAGAAGTCGGTTTTCGCTGGTTTGATGAGGTCTCTTTCAAAGATGACGACCATTCAAGAAAAAACAATTGGCAGCCTATCATCAAAGCTCTGCGTCCCGCCTAACTTAAACGCCATTTATCATTACGCATGTACGAGAATAAATTTTCGCCTTGGAGGTTGTGGCCGCGTCGAGATGAAACGCTGGGTGTCGAGTATCCTGGTGTATATGTCTTGGCCTACTCAAAACAGAACTTCTCAGGCAAGCCATTCACATGGCGCAAAGAAGTCATCTACGTTGGAATGACAAACTCAATCACGGGGATCAAAGGGAGGCTGAAACAGTTCGATAACACCATTGCTGGGAAAACCGGACACGGTGGTGCTGATAGAGTCAGATACAAATACCTAAACTACGGCGATTTGGTGAAAAATCTTTATGTTGCGGTGGCTCTGTTCAAGTGCAACCCAAGATCGAACAAACCGAAGGATTTAAAGATTATGGGGGAAGTTACAAAATTTGAGTATCTTTGTTTTGCTCATTTCGTCGAAATGTATGGTGAACTACCTGAATTTAACAATAAGAAAGAATCCCCAAAATATAGTTTAACGGCAGGAAGAAAATGACAAGCAGCTCGTGTTGATTTGACACATCAGAAGGAACTCTATGAATAAAAATAAATTACAGGACGACAACCAAATTGAAGTCGGGGGAGCCATTCACCTTACGACAGGTCGTGTATCTCGTAGCAAGGAAGCTATGTTCGAGTTCTCAATCCAGCCACATCAACTGCTTGCAGTAGTTGAGCAACTTAGGCAAAAGGGAAGCGAGGCATCATGGGTTGTATTTATGTTTTATACCCCCATACCATCAGTAGAAACTGAGGATGACTGTCCGAATCTTCAATACAGCATTCTGGATGGCAAGGTTGGCATTGATTGGATTTTGCTTGGCCCAAGAAATATTGCCGACAAGGTGCAGGTTTCACAATTCATTGCAAGCAAAGGGCACACGATAACTGAAATTGAGATGAACGGAGTACCTTTCCTAAGGGTGGAGAATGGGGATGTTGCTAGATTAGGCCAAAGCATTATAGAAGAGTTTTACAGAATGCCGGTTGATGCTGATGTCGGCATACTGTTGCACGGTTTTTCTTTGTCTGGGCTTCACTCACTTCAGTAGGCGCATGATAATGTCGAAACACTCAAAATGAGGATGTCGGGAATCCGCATCCGAAGGCTGATAGTCGCGAGCAACAGGTCTAGGGCGGTAATAATCATTTACACCATATCAAGTTAAATGCCGACCCTGAAAAAATTCTCCACAACAGGCACCGCCGGAAACCTCGAAGGCATTATCCACCTGCCTGACGAATCTCCGCGCGCCATTGCGGTGGTAGCACACCCCCTGCCCACCATGGGCGGCACGATGGAAAATAAGGTCGTGACGACGCTGGCGAAAACTTTTGCGGAGCTGGGGTTTGTCGCATTGCGCTTCAATTTTCGCGGCGTGGGGGCCAGCAGCGGCGAGTTCGATAACGGCCCCGGCGAGGTGGAAGATGTGCTGGCAGTGGTGCGCCATGCACGGCAGGAATATAGCGGCCTGCCGCTGATCCTGTCCGGTTTTTCTTTCGGCGCTTATGTGCAGGCGCGCGCCGCGCAACACTTGCACCCCCATCCGCACAAGCTGGTGCTGATCGCGCCGGCGGTGGGGCATTTTGCCATGCCGCCGGTGCCGCACGACACGCTGCTGTTGCATGGTGAGTTGGACGAGGTGGTGCCGCTGGCCGATGTGCTACATTGGGCGCGCCCGCTGCATCTGCCTATCGTGGTGCTGCCGGGAGCCGGGCATTTTTTTCACGGGCGGCTGGGCCAGATCAAGCAGATCGTGCTGCATGAATTCAACGGGCAGCGTATATGACCGCCGTGCTTTCCGCACAAA
>Ga0209726_10004302_pt1 | contig 18370 bp, 16 predicted proteins | sample Subgrocontami54m_FD_187453 | JGI IMG/M metagenome (GOLD analysis project Ga0209726, IMG submission 187453) | Subsurface groundwater microbial communities from S. Glens Falls, New York, USA - GMW46 contaminated, 5.4 m (SPAdes) (version 3) | ecosystem: Environmental > Aquatic > Deep subsurface >... | reverse complement strand
ATGATGAGGGGATTTCAGAATCCAACGATAAGCCCCGATTACATGTCACGAAGAAACAATCAAAACCAAAACGCAGGGCAAAACACAAACCAGAACACGAACCAGTTTAATACTCGTGGTGGAATGATAAAAGAGTTGAATCCTGGCGGTAGTGCTCGTGATGAAAAAGGATTTATGGGTGGGTCTAGTCCTGCTGGATTTGGACCTGGTACTTCAAATCCCAACTTTACTAATCCTGCTGCAGGAAGACCAATTTCAAAAGATTTAATTAGTTATGGAAGTGGAGCAGGCAATCCACCTAATACTACGAATGTTGGCGGTGAACAAGTACCATCTATTAGTATTTATCCTCCAGGTAGTACAAGTCCGATTCAAGTACCAACATCAAATACTGATCAAATTAGATTGTTATTTGGTTTAGGAAGTACTTTAAATCCAGCAACATCATTAAGTGGCTTTGGTGAATTCGGAAGTCAACTTACCGCAGGAAAAGTCCCAGGAATGTTTCCACAAGGTGGACTTAATCCGTACATGGGGATGATGGGCGGATTCAACCCTTACATGAGCATGATGGGTGGAGGATTTGGCGGTGGGCTAAATAATCTAAACCCATTTGCATTTATGATGCCAGGATTTGGCGGAGGTGGACTTAATCCATACATGGGGATGTTAGGTGGTGGATCTAATAATAACTTATTTCCAAACATAGGCAATTTTGGAAATGGTGGTGGATTAACTGGTGATTTGTTTAGTGGTTATTTCCCACAAAACTATTACCAAAGATAAATGTTTACAGTAGCTTAATGGGCAAGTAAGGAAATAAATAATTATGCCAATAGATCCAATCACCTTAGGAATTATGAGTGCACTTGGCGGCGGCCTTTTATCAGGATTTGGTGGCGGCGGTGGACCTTCATTGTCTGATGTAATGAATGAGGTTTCTGGAATACCACAACTTAAACCAGGAATTACTAAATATCCAGGTGGTGGATTTAATGCCGGTGGAGGTTCTTTTAATCAAGGACAAGAAAGCTACGTTAGCCTTACTGGACAACAAAAAAGAATAGACAACGCACTGAAAGGAAAAGGGAAGAATAAAAACTTACAGAAAAACAATCCTGAACTATATAAATATCTTGTAGAGGGCGGTGATGTATCAAAAATACCTGTTGGATTGTTTGGGGGAAAGCAAAAAGGATTAATGGGAAAAGGTAATAGATACACAGTCCCAACTCAAGACGTTCAAGCAAACCCACAGTCAGAAGGTTTATTTAATCAAGCTCAAATGATTCAGGCATTAAACTTGCAGAATCAATTACTTGGACAAAACTTTGCAATGGGTGCAATGCCTGCTTATGGTAATACTTATAATAGTGCTCTTGGTAATGCAAATAAATATATAAATGAAGGATTAACAGAACTTGATCCAACTATTTCAGATAAAGTTTCAAAAGCTAGTCAGGCATATTTTGATAAAGGAAAGAGAAATGTATTTGATGCTTACAATGAGGCTAGGGGTGGAATTTTTCAAAATCTCTCAGATTCAGGAACACTTTTTTCTAGTGATTTAACTGATGTAATGGGCAAAGAAGATAAAAATCTGGCATTAGGTCTTGCAGACTTAGAAAGTAATAAACAAATATTTGATAGGCAATTAACTGATAGTGCATTAGGAAATCAAAGAAATGCATTAAGTACCTTATATGGAATGCCAAGCTTAGGTGCTGGTATGCAAGGATTCCAAGTGCCTAATGTTGATATTAACCCACTTCTCATGCAGCCTTATGGAGTTTATGGTCAAGGTGATAGTTTATTCAACATGTTAAATAATCAGAACTCTTACGCTCTTCAAAGAGAGCAAATGAGATTAAATCCGTATCTAGCTGCATTAGGACCAGGATTCCAATTAGGGAATCAACCTGGTTTAGGCGGTGCAATTGGTGGAGCTATGGGTGGTATTGCTCCTTATTTATTTTTGTCTCAGATGTTTAAAAAATAGATCATAGCAAGTGATCATAAATAATTAACCAAGCAAAGCTCACCTTTTGTGGTGAGCTTTTTTATTTTGATAAGTAGTTAGAGGTACTTTTAAAATGTCACTTCGTCAATCAGGAATATCGCAATTTGCAACTAGCCTTGCTGGTGCACTACCAACAGGCTTTAGTAATGCTATTAACCTGATGAATACAATTCAACAGCAGCAGTTTATTAGAGCTTTAGCTGTAAATAAATATATTGATGACAAAAACACACAAGCAGCAAATGACCCTCTGGGATTATCAGGTGGTAGCAATTTAGGAGGTTCACTTAATCCTTTTAGTGCAATACCAGGAAATTCACAATTTAATATTCCTAGTAATGGATTAAGTTCTAATATTCCAAGTTCTTCAGGATTAAATTACACTCCTGTTAATTCAAACCAAGCAAATCAAGCAAATCAAGCAAACCAAGTAAATGTAACTAAATCAGAAGTAAAAAATCCACTGGCTGATTATTATAAAACCGATATTCCAACAGTTAATAACCAATATGCAGGCTGGGCTGCATATCAAAGAAAAGGATTAGCTGATTCTGATTTGCCTGAAAATATCAAAACAGCACAAGGACAAAGGATCGATCAGCTTCAAGGGTTTGGGCTTCCTAAAGACTTATATGAGTTTAAACTTCCAGATAGAAACGAATATTTATTAGCAGCTAAACAAGGTGACACTACAAAAGTATTAGATTTGCTCAGACAAAAAAATACTTTATTAAAAGAGTCAAAAGACTTATTAACAAATTATCCAAATGCTAGAGGCTATGGCGCAGGCTTTCAAGAAAAAGCTGCTGATTATTTCCCAGCCTTAGATAATTCTTCAATTAGTGCTAGATCTAAATTAAATAAAAAGTTTGAAGCATTAAAAGATATTCAAAAGCAAATATCTACAGTAAGAAATGCTGTTGGGGAAAAAGCACAGAATCTTTTAAACGATAGATTGTTTGATCTAAATCAATCACGAGAAGCAATATTGCAAGATATAGAATCTGTTTTACATGACAATGCAACTGTTTATAATTCTGCAATAGATCCACTAAAAAAAGATTATATTCTTGGTGACTATGGAAATATAGATAGCGGTATAAGTTCACAAGAATTAAATTACACTCCTACAAAACAATCATTAGAAAGACCAAAAGCTGGATTTAATATAGGAAGTGCCCTGTTAGGTGCTGGTATTGGTGGAGTAACAGGTGGTATTCCGGGAGCTGCCATTGGTGGTATAACAGGTGGAATTAGCGAAAGTGCTCCTGCACTAGGTTTGTTAGGTGCTTTATTAAGTGGTGGTGGTAGTGCAATACCTGGTGTTTATCGGGCATTTACAAGTCCAATAAGTAGGAATGTTATTAAAGAAGGTGCAGCAAAAAGCATTCCTATAGTTGGAGAGTTTATAAATAAGGTTGGTACTCCTGCAGCCAATAGAATTATAGATGCAACTATAAATAGTGCACAAAATATTAAAAAAGCAGCACCTATTGGAGCTGCTATTGGTGCAGGAATTGGAGTAGCAAAAGATTTATACAACAACTTATTTTCAAACTTTGATATGACCAGTGGTGAAGGTCTAAAAAGTGCTTATAAATCTGCTATTGAACAAGGTAAAAGTCCTAAAGAAGCAGCAAAATTAATTGCAGATGGACATAAGGAACAAAAACAAGTTGTTCAGCAAAAAATAGACAACCTTAAAAGTTCACAAGTTATTGAAAAAGTAAAAAATGAAGATGGAAGTACTACTATCAGGTTACATCTTAATAAGCTTGATTTATCCCCTAACTCAAGAATAGAAACTTCTACTCAAGAAGAACCTCAAAGCATATCTCCTTTCATAAAAAATCAAGAAGGATTTAGATCAAAAGCATATAGAGATGAAGGTGGGAAATGGACAATCGGCTATGGTTCTACTCATATAAATGGAAAGCCAATTACACCAGGAATGACTATTTCTAAAGAGGAAGCAGAACAACAATTTCAATCTGATTATAGTAATGCTGAAAACTTAATTAATAATTCAGTTCAAGTTCCGCTATTAGAAAATCAAAAAGAAGCATTAAAAAGTTTTATCTATAATGCTGGTCCTGGTGCTTTTCAAAAGAATTTAGTTCCTTATTTAAATAAAGGTGATGTAAAAGGTGCTTTAGCACAAATGTCTAAATTTGTTTATGTTGATTCTGTAAATGGTAAAAGAATTAGTCAAGGTTTAAGAAATAGAAGAATTAAAGAAATCAAATTATTTTTAGGAGCATAAAGTAGAGTAAAAAAATGCCACAAGAATTAAACTATACGCCAGCATATTACACTCCAATGCAATCTAGTCAGCCAGGATTTCTAAGTTCACTTCTTAGTTACTATACAAACCCTGCTAGATTCGGTACTGATTTACTTGGACAAAATGCAGGAGCAGGAATTGGTCTTGCTTTAGGTGGCTATCCAGTAGGAAGTACTTTAGGTGGTATTGGTGGTGCTTATGTTGCAAATAGAACAAAAAAACAACTTGGGTATGACGAACCTCTAGGATGGGATTTATTTGGTGGTGCTCTCAGTGGATTAATTCCAGGTGGTGGTTCAGCCGTTAGTGGGAAGTTAGGATTGTCGGCAGATGATGTTTTTAAGCAACCTCTAGAAAGTTTAACTAAAGGTGTTACTGAATCAGCAGATAATGTAATTAAACAAACAGGCAGTTTATTTAAAAATGTCACAAAGAGAGCTCCTGATGTTAGAAATGCAATTGAAGAAACCTTTGGAAAAGAATTACCTTTTAACGATATTGAAAACTACATGCGTGGGTTAAAAATCAACATTACTAATGCTAATCCAGAAACACTTTCAAAAATTACACAAAATGAACTTAGGCAAAGTTTAAATACTGCATTGCCTAATAAATATGGAATTGAATCAGTTGGAAATTTCAATGATCCACTATCATCAAGAGTAGGCAGCGTACTTAAAGGATATACAGAAGGATTAACTTCCGGGTTACCAGAAAAATTAGGTTCACTTGATTTTCCAAGTTTTAATCAAGACTTAGCACAAAGAGCAACTAAGTTATACAAACTTAGAGCAGATGCATTTTCTGATCCATACAAAACTATTAAAGATGTCGGTGGGGATCTTAGCGCAGCTGTTCCAAAGGTAAATAATGTAATTAATGATATTCAGGAAAATGTTATTAGTCAAAGTTTAAATCCTAAAAAATCGTACGGTGGACTTATTGAAGATTTACATAAATATGACAAGCCGCAATATACAGTAGGACAAGCAAGGCAAGCACTAAGAGAATTAAACGATGCAGCAGAAGAAGCATTTAGACAAGGCAAGAGCTCTGTTGCACATGAATACAGAAGAATTGCAAATGCAATTAAAGAATCACTACCAGATATTGCAAAAGAAGCAGATCCAAGTGGACGGCTTTATAACAAATTAACTAAAACCAATGAATTATATTCCAAGTTTAAAGCATTGCCAGAAGGTAGAGTAGGGCAATATTTATCTTCTCAAGGTTCAAGATTAGGGATAGAAGCAGGGGATAAAGTAAACACTGATGTAACTAAGTTTGTTCAGCAATTTCAAACTCCTAAAGATGTAGAAGATTTTACAAAACTAACAGGTTATTCAAAAGATGTTTTATCTAAGACTACAGCCAAAGGATTAATTGAGAAGATGCAAAAGCCAACTTCTCAAGCAGTGAGGCAAGAAATTGGAGATGCAGGACAGGCATATAACACAGTAGTTAATTCTGGTGAAATAGGAGCAAACCTAAATCACTTAAGTAACTTAATGAGGAAAAATACTGGCTCATATAAATTAGCGCTGCAAGATCAGTATGATATTGTAAATCAGTTAGTAAGCGATTTTAATTCTATAGCTCCACATGATGAATTATTTAAGAGCTTGGCAAAAAGTACAAATAATGGAGTGATTGAAATAAATACTGGAGGTGCAATGACAAGAGCCATTAAAGATCCAACTGGAAGATTTAATAACCTTCCACCAGAAGTTCAACAAGCATGGAGAAGAGTTTTACAAACCATTGATTATTTAAGCAAAGGAAAGTAAAAATCATTAGTTTCGTCATATTGCTTGTCTTAACCTGTTTTTAATAGATAGTTCTACTTACAATTACAAGTAATTTAGTGGAACTTTAACCACCTGGTAACAGCATAGGGTTATAGTTTAAACTAGAAGGGTATGCTATCAGAAATGGTTAAAGAATTACAAAATAAGAAAAATAATTTTCAGTTTACAACTGAAGATTACATACTTTATATTTTAAGTAAACTTCCTAATGAAAAATCTACTCCACTCTATCTTAATAAAGTAGCTTTCCTAACTGAGTTTGCATATAAGTTTAAGACATTTAGTGACTTGAGTGATGCACAATATGCAGCTATAAATTTAGGGCCAGTTATAAATGACTACAATCGTATCTTAGATAAAATGCACGATAGTGAAAAATTAGAAAGAGTAGGAAGAAAACAGTTGTTCCCGAAACAGCAACCAGGCTTCACCATACCAGAAGAAATAAAGCTAATTATTGATCCTTTAATAGAACACTATAGTCATATGAGTATTGGAGAGTTAATTAAATTAACTCATGAAACTGATTCATATACTATTACAACAAATGGTGGTAAAGTAATGAGTAAAATAATTGACAAAGATCTTACTCACCTAGATATGATTTTTGCAGGAGATCAAATAGAAGAAATACCAGAAATTGATGAGGATAAATTACCTGTTTTCAAAAGGGATGAATTAATAAAATATGATTTTAGACAATCAGTATGAAATAATAATTCATCCTAAAGTTCAAGAAGAGATTGATAAAAAATTAAAAGGCATAGGAATAAAGAAATCTATATTTGACAAAAAGTTAGGACTTTTAAAAGAGAATCCTAATTATCCTGGACTACAATTAACTAAACTAGTAATTAGCGAGCAAAAATTAAAACAATTAAGTGCAGATGAAGCTTATGAGTTTTATCTCAATATGCAATATAGAATTGTAATTTATGTAAACCATCAAGTTAAAGAAATCACTGTTGCTGGAATATTTGATCATGATGAAATAAACAAGAAGTTCTAAGAGAAAAAAATAGAAGTTTTATTATTATGAAGCCACCTAAAAACAGGTGGCTTTTTTCTTTTGTGGGGTATTTGAAACCATGAGCAAAAGACAAATAATTTTTTGGTTAGTTTTAGTAGCAATAATTGGATTTAGAGGATGGTTTTTACCCGAATCAAAAACTAGAACTATTTTACAAGCTCAGTCATTACCTGCTGTTCCTTCTCAAATTACTGTTCCTTTTATGGCTTCACCAAATACTGTTATTTCTTCTTCTGAAAGAAATGCAAATGATACTGCACTAAGAGATGGAGTAAATGCTGTAAGAGATTGGCTCAACAGTGCATACAACAATATTTTTGCACTTGATGAAGATGAAACTATAGCAGGAAATAATACTCACACTGGAAATAACACTTTTACAATGACAGTCACCATTAGTGGTGGACTAGACTTAACGGGTACTTATAATCAAATCAATTTTACTAGCGATGGTGCCAATTCTAGTAGTGAACGAGCTCAATGTCATCAATTTAATAGAGGAAGTACAAGTACAAATAAGCCTGGCATTTGTTGGGATCCAACTACAGGAAGATTAAAAACATCACAAAATGGTACTGGTGGATCTTTACAAGAAATAGATGTTGCAGCTCCTACTCAAGATAGCGGGGCAGCTAATAGACTTTATTCCAGAACGTTACCAAATGGTGTAATTGCAATAACTAGTCAAACTTGGGATTTAGGGGGGAACAGATTACAAAATATTGCTCAAGGAACAGCAAGTACAGATGCACTTAGAAAAGATCAAGCTGATGCACTAACAGTTGGTACGTGTGTGATTGGAGCTGGTGCACCAACTGGTTCATGTACTTATGGGGCATGTTATGTAGATTTTACTGATAACAATAATCCAAAAAGATGGGAATGTAACTCAAGCATGGCTTGGGTCAAGACTGATATAGATACTATTGACTTAAACCTTACTGTCAACAATACATCAACATTAAACGGAGCAACAGCATTAAATGGAAATATTACATTAGGCATGTCCATTACCTTTGATGGTGGTGGTGTAGTTTTAATGAATGTTGGTACACCATCAACTGGAACCGATGTAGTAAATAAAGATTATGCTGATTCAAAAACATCACCAATATTTGGCGATGGTTCAGATGGGACAACTGCTGGCATTTGCAATATAACCTCAAGCACTACTTTAACTAGAGACATTTATTGCACAACATTTACTATTTCAAATAGTGCAGTTTTAAATCCAGGTGGTTATAAGATTTTTTCCACTGGTGACTGCAATATTCAAGCTGGCACAAAAATCCAAAGGAATGGAAATAATGCTAGTGGAATGACTGGTGGAAGTGCACTTGCAGCAGGTTCAATTCCTGGTGGATTAGCTGGGACTGATGGTGGTGTTGCAGGAAACGGAAATTCACCTTGTAATAGTGATTTAACTGCTGGAATGGCTGGTACCAATGCCACAACAATTGGTGGGCAGGGAACAGCAGGTACAAGTGTTTCAACTGGCAATTGTTCACCAGGCACAAATACTATTTCAAGCAACTTATTGAGAGATTATTTTTCAGCAACTATTTGGAAAGATTGGGCAAGTGGAACACTTGCACCAGTTTACTCTTACACCGGCAATTGTGGCGGTGGTGGTGGTGCTTCTGAATGTAATGTTTCATGTTCCGGTGGTAATGGTGGTGGAAGCGGATCCCAAGGAGGCAATGCTTTCTTAGCTTGTAAAAATCTTATTTTAAATGGAACCATTGAGTTAATGGGTGGAATTGGTGGAGACGGTGGTAGTTGTGTTTGCTCAATGTCATATCCAGGTGCAGGTGGACCTCCTGGTGATGGTGGTATAGCAACTTTAATTTACAACACTAAATCTGGAACTGGAATGATTGATGTAAGTACTGGAACACCAGGCATGTCAGGACCAGCTTGTGGAGGTTCAGCAAACAATGATGGTCCAGCAGGCATGGCGGGATTTGTAATTGAGATTATGGGAGCCTAAAGGAGAATTTTATGAAAAAAATATTTAGCTTGTTTCTAAGTTTAATCCTATTACTATCTTGCCAGCCTGCAAAAGCTGTTGTAGGTGGTAATAATGGAATTTTAACAGCATTAAATAGTACAGTAGAGTTCCGTGTAAATGATTGTGGAATATCTACATTTCAATTAACAGGTACATGGACAGCAACAATTACATTTGAAGGAACTACTAAAGGTGACACTTGGGTATCTATTCCTTCAACTAATTTAACTACTGGTGCTACAAGTACAACTCAAAATGCCAATGGGATTTATACAGTAGTTTGTGCAGGGTTACAAAAAGTAAGAGCTAAGATTACTGATTATACTTCTGGAACAGTAACAGTTAATGCAGTATGTAATGAAGCTAGTTCACAGGGAATCACGCCAATAGCATTGAGTGGAACACTTGCAACCAATTTAAGCCAGGTTAATGGAAACACTGTTGATACTGGTACAGGAACAGGCGGTATGGGTACTCAAAGAATTGCACTTGATTCTGCAAGTTCACTTACATGCAATGCTGGTACAGGCACTTTTAATGTAAAACCTACAGACGGAACAAATGCAATTTCAATGACATTCGACAATGATAGTGGAGCTGGCACAGAATATAATATCGGAGTTTCACTAAGAAAGTCTGCATCTGGGGCTTCTGTTGAATTAGGTACTTCTAGTGATCCAATAAGAATTGATCCAACAGGAACAACTACCCAACCAGTAAGTGGGACAGTTACAGTTCAACAATCAACGGCAAGTAACTTGAAAGTTGATTTATCTAATACTGGAGTAAATACAACTGCAATTAAAGTCGATGGATCTGCTGTAACTCAACCTGTCAGTGGAACTATAACTGCTACTCAAAACACTCATGATAATTTAAATCTAAATGCAAATATTCAAGTAGGTGACACAGACGCTTCAAATGGAAACCCTGTCCCAGTCAATGTTGTTGCTGGAAGCACAGCAGGTACAGAATATACAGAAGGCGATATTGATTTAACTATTAGTGGATCTGCAATTTTAGGTGAAGGCCCAAGCGATACATTAACACCAGTAATGCTAAATGCAAGTAATCAAGTCATAGTTTCAGTTGACAATAACCCATCTTTAGGAGCTAGTTCTGCAGCAATTGGAAAACTTGCAGCCAATGACGGGGTAGATATTGGTGATGTAACTTTAAATAATCCTTCAGTTACAGTTACACAATTAACAGCAAGCAATTTAAAAGTTGATCTGTCTGGAACTGGTGCAAATGCTACAGCTATTAAAGTTGATGGCTCAGCAGTTACTCAACCAGTTTCAGGTGCAGTGACATGTGATGCCGGGACAAATCTAAATACTTCAATGCTTGCTCTTGACACCTCAGTAGATGGAGTTGAAAATTCTTTATCCAATATTGATTCGGAAATAGGCTCGCTTCTAGATGCTCAATATTCTCACGATGCTACTTTTACTATCACAAGTAGACTGTTCGCTATAGGTGCACAGTATGATGATACTTCCCCGGATAGCATTGATGAAAATGATATAGGAATTCCCAGGCAGTCAGTCAATCGGAATCTTTATACTACCATTCGTGATGCAGCCGGTAATGAAAGAGGCGTTAATGTCAATTCATCAAATCAATTAGAAACTTCTTGTAACCAATCAGGCACATGGAATGTTGGACATGGAAAAACAATTAAAACAGTTTCTGGTTCATTAACCGCAGATACAGATGTTATTGCAGCAGTTGCTAGTAAACGGCTAAAAATAATTGCTTATTCTTTCATTACTACCAATAATACAGGTGCAACTTTATTATTGAAATCAAATGGTACTGCTGGTACAGAACAGTGGAGAGTATTTGTAAAAGGTCCCGATGCAAATACTCCTTTTGGAGCTAATCTTGCAGTTCCTGCACCATCATTTTTATTTGCAACTGTAGCAGGAGAAAAATTAACAGTTGATACAGATAGTGCTGCGACAATTCATTACTCAGTAAGTTACTTTGATGATGATGCTTCATAAGGAGTATTAAATGAAAAATCCAGCAATTCAATTTTTTACTTTCTGGATAGTAATATTTTCATTATTACTGTCTAGTATCAATCTTCCTGGAAGTGGACAACTTCTTTTATTAGGTACAGGCTCTTCTCCAAAAACTGCTGCTTTTGATCCCTCCACAGTTGCAGGTTTGAAAGTTTGGCTAAAAGCCAATGCATTAACCTATAACGAGGGAGACCCTATTAGTTCATGGACTGATAGTAGTGGGAATGGAAATAATTTTACTGGTACAGCCCCAACAAGACCAGAATTTAGAACAAATGTAATCAATGGATTACCCGTTGTAAGATTTACTTCTCATGGTGAATTATTATCTTCTAGCTTTAATTTAGATGACTCTAAGAAGACCACCATTTTTTTTGTTGCTAAGTCTATTAATGACCAGTGGAATGAAGTTATTGGTACTAGTGGAGATAGTTTTTATCTTGCTTTTCATTATCCTACTACTACTCTCTTTAGAACCTGGACTAATACTTCTTCTAATAATTTTGATACAACAATTGACGATGCTACAGCTGCTTTCAAATATTACACAGTAACAATAAATGAAACGACTGGTGCTAATGGTGTTACGAACATTAGACAGCAGGGGGTAGATAAAGGAGATACTTCTTCGAGGTCAAGAGGAGACTTCGGCTCTCTTTATTTAGGAGATGCCAGACCTGCTAATCAAGGATTACATGGAGATTTAGCAGAAATATTAATTTATGAAGCTGCAATTACTGGTACTGATTTAACAAACATAGAAACTTATTTAAAAAATAAATATGGATTGTAAGGAGATGTTATGGCAACTTCAAATATGATCAGTTTGATTAAAGATGGACTTTTAATTGCTAGTGCTATTGGTGGCATAATGACCGGGCTTTATAGTCAGATTGCAAAACCAATTCACAATGAAACTAGACTACTTGCTCTTGAAACAAAAATAAATGAGATTAAACCAACCGTTGAAGAAGATCATATCAACGTGGCAGTTTTGACTTCTAAATTAAATGAATTAAAAGAAACACAAGACAAAATCTTTAATGCTGTTTTGGATATAAAAAAAAGGCTTTAGATGAAAAAATGGAAATTAGCGAAAAAGGTATTAAGTTTCTAAAAGACCTTGAGGGTTTTAGAGAAAGTCCTTATCAATGTTCTGCCAAAGCATGGACTATTGGTTATGGAAGCACTTACTATTTAGACGGTACAAAAGTTAGAAAAACAGATCCAATAATTTCAGAACACGATGCAGATTTATTAATGAGGCATACTCTTGGTAATTATCAAGATGCAATTAATTCACTACTCATAGTTAATTTAACTCAAAATCAATATGACGCCATAATAAGTTTTGTTTATAACATAGGACTTGGTGCTTTTAAGGAAAGCACAATTTTAAAAAGAATTAATGCTAACCCAAAAGATGAAAGAATAAGAGCTGAATTTTTAAGATGGAATAAAGAAAAAGATCCTAAAACTAGTAAGTGGAAAGAAAACGAAGGTCTTACTAAGAGAAGAAAAAAAGAAGCAGATTTATATTTCAGTTAATTGAGTTAAATTGTGGTCTCACTAAAAAGAAAACTTGAACGTGCAATCGTGAAAAAAGCTGCACAGAATATTGTGCAGGAATTTTTGGAGGATCATGGCATGAATATTTTTTTTAAATGGGTAGAAAAAGGATTAGCTATATTGCCATTTAACGGACAAAAGGCAAATATTGGACAAATCCTTTTTTATTTTGGTTTAGCACTTGATTATTTTGATAAGTTAGTTCCAGCATTACAAGCAATTGCAGGTGTTGTTTCACCACAATGGGCAGCTGCAATTGGTGCAGTAATTGCACTTGTTGGAAAAATACATCAAGTTTTAAAGGTTATTCAAAAAACGAAATAGGTTTACTGACACCTACTTGAAACTTGTTCAGGTTCAATTACACCTGAGCTAGACCCGTTTTGTACCCATTGAATTTATATCAGCGTTTCGACGCTGGCTACTGCATAGGAGGATTTTATGAACTTTTTAATGTGTTTATTTAGAAAGATACTTAACAGGGTAAAAAAGATAAAACCAAAAAAGAAACCTAACGCTATTACTCTCATACAACCACGTCCTGAACCTCAGGCAGAAATAAATCCAAAAAGTGCTTGTCTATATGTAAAAGATCTAGATAAGTGGTTTAGTCCTAGTATTGTAAGAAGCTGTTCTTATAGATGGTATTTAGAAAAATGCAATGGTCAGGGAATCAGGCTTGCAGTTCTAGATGAAGGTTTAGTAAAACATAGGTTACTTGCACAGCTTGAAAACAAAATTATTAGAAAAAACTTTACTTTAGCTCCTGGTGTAAGTGAATACACAGATATTTCTGGACATGGTACACATGTTGCTTCATTACTAATAGGGCCACTTAGTTTACAAAAAGGTGATGTTTGTACTGGCTTATGTCCTGATGTTGATCGCTATTACCACTTCAAAATCATGAATGCAAAGATGGGATTTATAGATGATCTCAATAAAGCTCTTGAATACATTATCAGTATGCCAGAGAATGATCGTTCTCATTTTATTTCTATGTCTATAGCAGTCAGCATTAAAGAAAATGAGTATGCTGATGATGTAAAACAAGCAGAAGTAAACTTTCAGAAGTTAAAAGATTTAGGAGTAAGAGCTTTTGCTTGTAGTGGGAATACCGGAGCTCATATACCTGGTTTTACTGATCCTATAAGTGACAGAGTTACTTATCCAGCAAGATCACCTTATGTAAAAGCTATTGGTGCAATTAGTTTAAATGAAAATATTGCATCATTTTCATCACAAGGACCTGAAGTAGATTACGTAAGCTATGGTGTTGATGAAATTGGATATTCAAATGATGGTCAAGGATTTGCAAAAATGTCTGGTACTTCAATGGCAACACCTCGCCATGTTGGTTTTGAAGTTTGTTTTGCAAGTTGGCTTTTAAAGAGAAAGAATATGGATATAAAGTTCATTATGAAAAATATGGATGATTTGCTGAGAGAATATAATTTTGTTCATGATTTAGGAGTTCCAGGAAAAGATCCTGATTATGGGTTAGGATTATTGAGATTCGGTACTTAGTTAATCTTCTGAGTTGGTTTTTGCCGCCTTTAAGGAATAGACAATTATTTCTTAGGCTCAAACAACTCCAAATTATTAACTCTAAATAGCTTGCCTCTTAATTGTCTACGTTTTGAAAAGAAGAACTGGCTAAAACTATTTGCTGATGCGTAACATAATGCTTTTGAAACTTTAAAGAATGGATTTGCACTATCAAGTAATTTTACAAAAGGTAGAAAGCAGTTAAGTAGATTACCAATCAATCCAGTGGTGGATAAATTGTGTTTTTCTGTTACTAGCCTTTCAAGTTCAGCTCTCTTTGTACCTGTAATGGTTTTATCTTGTTCCAGCATATCTTTTAACTGTCTGCTTTGTACATACTCCATAGTGCTAAATCTTAAACTGTATAAAAGCTGTTGCGTGCATAATCCCCATGAAGCAAACGAATCAATACCTCTTTTAATCAGTGGATTGCTTTCTTCTCCCATCAAGAAAGTAGTTAACGCTTTTAGTGGAACTCCTATCGCTGAAAAAGTAAAGCCAGCTATTCCTAAAATTGGTGCAAAGGTTTCATTTAAAATGGCTGCTGATTCTTCTACAGTATTAATATCATTAGAGAATAGTCCTTTAGTTAGAGAGCATAGCTTGCCTGTAACGCTATCTCCTTTCTCTAAACGAAGTAATGTTCTAAGCCTTTGCTTTAGGAAACCTAATGTCAAAATATCACTATCATTTTCTATACTTTTTAAAGCATTTATGCTTACTCTATCACCAAGCATAGCCATTGGTTTATAAGTCAGGTATGTTAGGAGATTGGTTAAAAATCTCTGGTCAAAATAGCCAACATAACGAGAACGCCAAAATAATGTTGTGGGTAATGTAAGTAGTTCTGAAACTGCATCTTGCTTTTCACCATCTAGTAAACCAAGAAATGGTAAAACAAAAGGTTTAACTTTTCTTTCAAAGATACAAGCTGTCTCAGCCAAATCTCCAGAGACTTTATTCCCATAATGCTTACGCTGATATTCTGAAACTCCTTTATCATCACCTGGCTGTGAATAGATTTCATATTGATTTCTTCCCCTTTGACCTAATGTAAAACCTTCAAGTACTTTTAGATATGTTTTTAACAGTGGTGGTGTTAGTTCAGTGTTTTCAAAGATTGCTTTAGCTACACCAATGATTCCTGAAGCTATTGCATATCTGCTTGCTACTCTGCCTCTATTTTCATTTCTTTCTGACCACTCAGTTGCACCTGCTAATCTATCGTGAGCACTAACTAATGTATAATTCGCTTCTTCTTTGTTCAGCCCTTTTTCTATTAAAATACTTTTGTAGTAATTTCTTAGCTTTGTATTTCGTTCTATTCTTTGAACCCATTTATCAGGTAGCCTAACTTCTTCATCTTCTGGGAAAATATCTGAATCTAAAATCAACTTATCATCATTAAAAAATTCATCTGGAATAAAACTGGTATATTGCTCTTTTCTTTGTTCCTCTAATTTCGTTTCATCTCTTAAAACAACTGGACTAACAAAAATAGGAGTATCACAGGTACACTTAAGACTATTAACTTTAGCTATAGCTGAAACCATCTATGGTTCTTATTCCACATTCAGCTAATTTCCTACTTTTTGGAAGCTAATTAAGTTTCTTAAACTTGTATAAAGTATTTTTAAGCAGCCTAATACTTTTACTGTATTGCAGTTAAGAAATAGTGTTTAATAGTCCTTAACCCGTTGAGGATTTTATGAGTGAAGGCAAAAGAATATCACCAATAATTACTGGCAGATTAATTCATGTACCACCTTATGAAGGCCAGGCACAAAGACAAAAAAATATTGAAAGGTCTCTTGAAACAGGAGAATCATTATTATTTATTGAGCAAGGTAGACACCTAACTGCTGAAGAAGAACAGAGCCTGGATGCTGGCGCAGAACTACATGAAAAACTAACACGGAATCAACACAAGCGTGGTTATTAATTAAAGCAAGTTTCTCTCAGAATTTAAATCAGCTAAATGGAGTAGGGTAAAGCTGCTTCTAATTCATCTAATTTACAATCCACTCAACATGGTTGCGGAGGACGGCTATCGACACGAAAGTACAGCATTATTTATCCTGTTGCTGCTTAATTCAGATTTCAGTTTAGTGTTTATTACAGCAGTAGATTAATACACAATAATATTAGGGAATGTGGACTTGTCTGGCAATTTTCTCTCTTGCTAACCAAAGAATTTTATTTTCTACTAATGTGTGATTTATATATAGTCCCTGGTCAAACACTTTTCTTGCACCGTCCGGACCTGCTACTGCTCCTTTTACTTTTGGCCCTGTTTTATGGTCCACTGAAAATGATAATTCCATTGTTCCTCCCTGATTAGATTTTTCTGCATGCTTTATTAATCCATTTGCAATTAAAACGATTGATTTGCAAGAGGTACTCTTTTTTATATTTTTAAAAGGTTTTATTAGCTCCAATAAGTCAAATAATCTTAAAGCAATTAAATAGTAGCATTCAGTATCTAGCTCTATTTCAGACAATATTTTTCCCCAAGTCCGGCTAATAGTTTTCGGATTTATTTTTTTTATGTGGAACCTCTTGGCAAGCTTGCTTTCCCATTGTTCAAATATTTTGTTTATATCTATTTCATTTGCTTTTTTACCAATAACTTGCTTTAAGAATGGCTTTAGTTGATAGTTCTTTTTTAAGTAGATATCTTCTTTTTTCATTAATGTTTTAACTCTTTTAAATAATATATCTAACTGGTAAGACCGCTTACAGACTTCATTAAATGCTGGTTTCTCTTGCTCTGATAATTGATGCAGAAATGCTTTGTTTTTTGCCAATTGTTTAAAAATTTTATTCATGAAGCTCTATATTAGGGTTAAAATATACTAAATAGGAAGAAATGGTGAATAATATTTTACAAACATATTATTTGGGAGTGTTAAAACGCTTGCGTGCTGAGGTTGATTTGCTTAATCAAATTATTCCACATGCGGTTACTAAAGGATCTGAAAATGAAGAAAGCCTAAAAAATGTAATTAAAAACTTTATTCCACATAAATATTCAATAGGTTCAGGAATAGTAATTGATAGTTTTGGTAATAAAAGCAAGCAAATTGATTTGATCGTTTATGATTCTCATATTTATCCGAACTTATTTAGTCAATCATCTACCACACTTTTCCCTGTTGAAACTGTTATTGCATGCATTGAAGTAAAAACACTTTTAAATGGTACCAACTTAAAAGAAGAAGTGTTTGAAAATACTAAATCTATAAGACAATTAAAGCATTACGTGGATCAAATTACTATCAATAAGCCAGATGCAGACAATCCTGTTCATTGTGTTACGTATCAAACCATGCCTCCACTGTCTGTTCTATTTGCATTTAGGGTAGATTCGCAGGATCCAATTACATGGAAAAATCGTTTCTGTGACTGCCATGATTTTCAAGAATGTACTCCAGATATTTCGCTATTACTTGATATAGCAACAGGATTTAAATTTCCTAATGTTTCGAATAAGACAAAAGAACAATTTGAATCTTTAACTTTTCAAGTTCGGGAGTGTGATGTTAAGTGTAATGGTTCTGTAGATGTTGCAATTTTCAATTCTGAGCCGGAGCAAATGCTTACTATTGATCAAAATATATATAAGTCCTCTAAATCCAAATTGGGTGAAATATACCCTGTCTTGATGCCTGAAAGAGCTTTTCTTAATTTTTTGATTTTGCTTAATAAAGCATTAGATGTTTATCCAAAACATTCAGTATTTGAACCTGAGAAGTACTTAGATGATAAGTATGCTCATGGTCTTTACTTTGATAAAATTCAACAAGTAATAAAGAAGTAAATTAGAAATCTGTTAGTACTACTATCCATAATGCAACATTTGAAAGATGAATAATATTATATTGATCGAAGGGAATAGCAATTATGAAAACACAACAAGAAACAATACTTCCTTATCAAGAGCAAATAGATACATTAGTTGATATGAGGTTACTTGGTAAATTAACAGAAGAAGAATATAAAACTCTAAGGGCGAAGCTTTTAAAACACATTAGTCTATTACAGGAAAGAACAAAAAAACCTAAAGATTA
>Ga0209726_10004294_pt1 | contig 18390 bp, 17 predicted proteins | sample Subgrocontami54m_FD_187453 | JGI IMG/M metagenome (GOLD analysis project Ga0209726, IMG submission 187453) | Subsurface groundwater microbial communities from S. Glens Falls, New York, USA - GMW46 contaminated, 5.4 m (SPAdes) (version 3) | ecosystem: Environmental > Aquatic > Deep subsurface >... | reverse complement strand
TTCTTTTCCTTCATCTCGGACTCGGTGGCGGCACCGACGTTGATGACGGCCACACCGCCGGCGAGCTTCGCCAGGCGTTCCTGGAGCTTCTCTTTGTCGTAGTCGCTGGTGGTCTCTTCGATCTGGCGGCGGATTTGATTCACGCGGCCCTGGATTTCGGAGGACTTGCCGTTGCCTTCAACAATGGTGGTGTTTTCCTTGTCCACGACAATGCTCTTGGCGCGGCCAAGGTCTTCGAGGCCGATGTTCTCGAGCTTGAGGCCGAGGTCTTCGGTGATGCACTTGCCGCCGGTGAGGATGGCAATGTCTTCCATCATGGATTTGCGACGGTCGCCGAAGCCGGGGGCCTTCACGGCGCAGACGTTGATCGTGCCGCGCAGCTTGTTCACCACGAGGGTGGCGAGGGCTTCGCCTTCGACATCTTCGGAGATGATGAGCAACGGCTTGCCGAGCTTGGCAACCTTCTCCAGGATCGGGAGCAGGTCCTTCAGCGAGCTGATCTTCTTCTCGTAATTCAGGATGTAGCAATCCTCGAGTTTCGCTTCCATCGCCTCGGCATTCGTGACGAAGTAGGGCGAGAGATAGCCCTTGTCAAACTGCATGCCTTCGACGACTTCGAGCGTGGTTTCAATGGTTTTGGCTTCCTCGACCGTGATGGTGCCGTCCTTGCCGACCTTGTCCATGGCGTCGGCGATGATCTCGCCGATGGTGTCGTCCCAGTTGGCGGACACGGTCGCGACCTGCTTGATCTCTTCCTTGTCCTTGACCTTCTTGGAGATCTTGTCGAGGTGCGCGACAGCGGCTTCGACGGCCTTGTTGATGCCGCGCTGAATGCCGATGGGGTTCGCCCCGGAGGTGACGAACTTGAGACCTTCGCGATAGATGGACTCCGCCAGCACGGTGGCCGTGGTGGTGCCGTCGCCCGCGTTGTCGCTGGTTTTGCTCGCGACTTCGCGAACCATCTGGGCGCCCATGTTTTCGTACGGGTCTTCCAGTTCAATTTCCTTCGCCACGGTCACGCCGTCTTTGGTGACGGTGGGGGAGCCGAATTTCTTGTCGAGAACGACGTTGCGGCCTTTCGGGCCGAGGGTGGCGACGACCGCGCGCGAGAGTTTGCTCACGCCGCGCAGGATTGCCTGCCGTGCGGCTTCGTCGAACAATAATTGTTTTGCTGCCATAGTTTTAGTTGATTTTTTAGTTTGTTGATCGTTGCGAGACGGATTAACCAATCACGGCGAGAATGTCGTCCGTGTTGAGGATTTTGTATTCCTTGCCGTCGAGTTTGATTTCGGTGCCGCCGTATTTGCTGACGAGGACGCGGTCGCCCTTTTTGACTTCAAACGGAACTTTCTTTCCGTCGTCGTCGGTTTTGCCCGTGCCGAGGGCGATGATGATGCTTTCCGTGGGTTTCTCCTTGGCGGAATCGGGAATGATGATGCCGCCCTTTTTGGTTTCCTTCTCTTCGACTGCTTCCACGAGTACGCGGTCGCCGAGGGGTTTGACGTTAAGTGCCATAGTTTCGGTTTTGTTTGTTTGTTTGTTTACTGTAAGCAAATCCCGCCGCCCGAGCGGTGGGAAAATTCTTTTGACTAAAATGTTCCTGCGGCCTCGCTGATCAATTCTTTAGCTTCCTTCAGGAGCATTCCGTAATCACCCACTATCGCGTCACCTTTGGCTTCGGTGTAACCAGGTTGGCTTTGGGCTTCCCTCCATATTTTCAAGCTGGTTGTCATGCGTTGCAACTTGTTCATAGCGGTTTCGAGCTTAGTCTTTTGAAGCGTGCTTAACTTCACCGAGTTGACTGCCAAAATTGCTCGCAAGTCTGATGTGGCTTTTGGCACGGCACGATCAGCCCTGAGATCAGACACCATTGTTGTCAGTTGCTGACGCAGGAGTGGATCCTGAAAATTTGAATCGGTTTTCTGGCAACCAATTAAAAAAACTGCCGCCATGAGAAACGTAACACACAGCCGCGCTCCGGCTAATTTCTGGTAAGCCCTCAGCTTGCTCAAATTTGTCTGCGTTATGTTCATTCTAATTTCAAACCCTACTGCCCGAGCGATAGGAAAATTCAACTCAACTGCTTAAATTCAATGTGGGCCTTAACAACAAAGCAGTGACGACAGGTGCGATGTGTTTTAGTTCTCGTTCCTTCATGTCCCAGACAAAGGAGCGACTTTTCAAAATCCATTTTGTCTTTCCCGTCACGATGGTAAATCATTTCTTCATCAAGAAGTGGCTGAAGATAAAATCCCCCGCTCCAACAATGAGGATTGCTACAGTCAATAACGGCAGGAACATCTGTTTCGTCGTATTCTTGAGCTTCAAATTTTTCACATTGAGCGTGTTCTTGAATCATTACTTTTAATTTGGACACAGACGGATGTGCATGCTGAAATGCTGTTGGTTCTCCACCATAGAAAGATTTCTGGTTGGCTGCCACTGCTGAAAGCTTTTCTGGATGATTAGCCATTTTTCAAAAGCTCACGCATCAACACATTACTTCTTCTCGTCCACAACCTCGGCATCAATGATCGGACCTTCGTCCTTCTTCTTGTCGTCAGACTTGGGCTCGCCACCTTCCGACTGCGCGGAGCTGGAACCGGATTGCGTTTTGTCCGCCTGCGCTTTCGCGGCAGCAGCTTTGTAAAGCTCGGTGCTTACGGCCTGCCAGGTTTCGTTCAACTTCTCGCTCGCGGTTTTGATCGCGGCGGCCTCGCTGCCTTTGAGCGCTTCCTTCACCTCGGCGACGGCTTTCTCGATCTTGCTCTTATCATCGCCGGAAATTTTGTCCGCGTTGTCCTTAAGCATTTTCTCGGAGCGATACACCGTGTTGTCGGCCTCGTTGCGGCTTTCGACTTCCTCGCGTTTCGCCTTGTCCTCGTCCGCGTGCGCCTCGGCATCCTTGCGCATCTTCTCGACTTCCTCCTTCGAGAGACCGCTGCTGGCCGTGATGGTGATCTTCTGTTCTTTGCCGGTGCCGAGGTCTTTCGCTCCGACGTGCAAAATGCCGTTGGCGTCAATGTCGAACGTCACCTCGATCTGCGGCACGCCGCGCGGCGCGGGCGGAATGTCCGTGAGTTGGAACTTGCCGGCGGTTTTGTTGTCCTTGGCAAACTGGCGTTCGCCTTGCAGGACGTGGATTTCCACGCCCGGCTGATTGTCGCTGGCGGTCGAGAAAATTTCTGATTTACGCGACGGGATCGTAGTGTTGCGCTCAATCAACTTGGTGAACACGCCGCCCAGCGTTTCGATGCCGAGGGACAACGGCGTCACGTCGAGCAGGAGCACGTCCTTCACTTCGCCCTTGAGCACGCCACCCTGGATGCCCGCGCCGATGGCGACGACTTCGTCCGGGTTCACGCCTTGATGCGGCGGTTTGTTGACCAGCTTGTGTGCGGTCTCGACGACTCGCGGCATGCGGGTCATACCGCCGACCAGCACGAGTTCGTCGATTTTTTCCGCCGCGATGTCGGCGTCCTTCAGGCACGCCTTCACGGGGGCAATCGTGCGCTCGAAAAGCGCGTCCGTGAGCTGCTCCATCTTGGCGCGCGTGAGCTTGGTCGAAATGTGTTTCGGCCCGCTGGCGTCCGCTGTGATGAACGGCAGGTTGATGTCGTAAACCTGCGCGCTGGAGAGGGCAATCTTGGCTTTCTCGGCTTCTTCCTTGATGCGCTGGAGGGCGTCGGGTTGCTTGCGCAAATCCATGCCGGACTCTTTTTTGAATTCATCGAGAATCCAATCCATGAGTTTGTTGTCCCAGTCGTCACCCCCGAGATGCGTGTCGCCGTTGGTGGCCTTCACCTCGAATACGCCATCGCCGATTTCCAAAACCGAAATATCGAACGTGCCGCCGCCCAGGTCATAGACCGCGATCTTCTCATCCTTTTTCTTGTCAAGACCGTAGGCGAGCGACGCGGCGGTCGGTTCGTTGATGATGCGCAGCACTTCGAGGCCGGCAATGCGCCCGGCGTCCTTCGTGGCCTGACGTTGCGAGTCGTTGAAGTAGGCGGGAACGGTAATGACGGCTTGCGTGACTTTCTCGCCGAGACGGGTTTCGGCGTCGGCCTTGAGCTTGGCGAGAATCATCGCGGAGATTTCGGGCGGGGAGAATTGCTTGGGCTTGCCGTCCACTTCGACTTCGACCGCCACGTCGCCGTTGGCCGCCTTCACGACCTTGTACGGCACGCGTTTGATTTCCTCCTGCACCTCATCAAACTTGCGCCCCATGAAGCGCTTGATGGAGTAAACCGTGTTGCGCGAATTAGTGACGGCTTGACGCTTGGCGGCGTCGCCCACAATGCGCTCGCCGCTCTTGGCGAAAGCTACGACGGACGGTGTGGTGCGCTTGCCCTCGGAGTTTTCCAATACGAGCGGCTCGCCGCCTTCCATGACGGCCATGCACGAGTTCGTTGTCCCTAAATCAATGCCTAATACTTTTGCCATAAAAAATATGTTTGGTTGCCGTGATACTGACAGCTAAGACCCTTAAGCGATGCCCGTGCCATTGGTAGTAAATTGATGAAAATCGCTGTGTTCACTGAGTGAAACGCGAGAAATGAAAGTCTGGCCTCTGGCTGCCGGTTGTGCCAAGGGCGACGCAGTGGCACAGTTTTGGTGGGCGTGGCGCAGTCCGGATGGCACACTTAATTACGGGAGTATGTATTTAACGCAAACCACCAAAAATAGTCAGCGCCACTAAGGCGCAGTATTTTATTTAAGGCTTTGGCCAGCCTTGCTTTGGGCGTTTCTTGAATAGCGATTGCTGAATTGCGGACTTCCAATCGCCGGAGATTTTCAAGGTTTCGGGCTTCGGGCCGCGCCGCGATTTCTTCTGCGCGCCCGATGATTTCATTGGCTGTTTTAAGCTCGGCATACAGCATCATCGTAGAGCAATCGTTTTCCAATTGCGCTCTTAATCGCAAGTGCAACGCGATCACCGTCATTTATCTTCCGGTTATTCCATCGGAAAGAAAATTCGTCGCAGTAGCGGTGCAAGTGCTCTTTGCTTACGGCGTGAAAAGTTCCGATCAATCCGCGTTTCAAGAGCGAGAAAAAGCTTTCGCAAGTGTTGACGTGGGCAACTGAACCGTCAGGATTCTTGCGGGCATATTCCTTGATGGAGTGATTCACAACGTCATGGCGTTTCCAAGATTTACCAATCGGGACATACATGTTGCACTGGTCGGTGTTTAGCATAGCGTTTTGCGAAGCGTTGGCAGCAAGGAACAATCGCAAGTTCTGTTGCGTGACGTTTACGACAACCTTTGTGCGTATGTCTCCACCGCGTTCCGTAACGGCAAGCACGGGCGTTTTGCTGGAGCCTTTGCGATAACCCTTTTTCTCTGGCAGCAATGTCTCAGGGCGAGGTTTACCACCAACGAATGTTTCATCGCACTCCACCGTTCCGCCAAGCGGCTCTGATTTGATTTCATCTGGCGCCATCGCAAAACGGACTCGGTGCATTAAAAACAATGCGCTCTTGTAAGTGATTTCGCAATGCCGCTGAATCTCCAAGGCGCTCACGCCTTTTTTGGAAGTGCAGGCACGCCAGAACGCATAGCACCAGTGACGCAAGGGCAGGCGAGAATCCTCATAGATCGTTCCGATCCGCACGGTGTATTGTTCGTTGCATTCCCGGCACCGCCAAAGGTAGCGACTGTTCCTAGAGCCATTGCGTCCAACCATCTTGTAAACACGATCACTCTGGCAATGAACGCACAGAGGCTTGTTACCCCAACGCTGCTTCTCAAAAAATTCAACGGCAGTCGTTTCATCAGCACAGGCCAACGGAATCGCTTGAATTACCTCTGACTTTTCAAGCTCTGGACGATCAACGTTTTTCTTGTTCATATAATTATTATACTTGACGCAATACGGATTGCAAGAATTATTTTTTTCTTAAATTATATGTTGATTTTGGGTGGACTCGGCCTATAATCTGGCCGGATCAGGGTGTGGTCGCTTACGCTTCTGAGGCGTAAACTTAAGTATTAAGGCCGATCAGCCCCACACCCGTTCCGGACATTAGGAACTGGTAGAGAGCGGTGATGGGTTTCGCCTTCTTCATGCTGGCCGCCCCAAACGCTTGCGACGCTGTCCCGCTCTCTACCAGTAAATTGTTCATTTAGGATTCTCGTCCTCCTCAATAATCCAAGTTGCCTTTATCCAATTGCAAATACGGGCATATTCCGCCTGAGAAAGAAAAAGTGGGCAGTTCAACGTAACCCTTTTGGTTTTATCCTTGTCCAGAAAGATTGAGTTTTCTTCTTGATTACTGAACTTCTCTGGAGTGCCCGCCGGTAGGTCGTTAATATGTGGTTTAAGATTTAATGGAAGCAGCGGTGCGAGCGGCGCGGCGGGTATAAACGGCTTTACATTCGGCAGCGTCACTTTTCCATCAGCCACATTTACAACTCCGGCAAATTGCAAATAGCCAAGTAGGTTATTCAGCCTAGCTTCGTGTTCTTTAGTTGCACCAGATTCTTCGGCCAAGATCGCGATGCAGCTCGGAATCGGCTGCGGGGCGAGCTGGAGGCGGGCGGCAAGGCATCGGTAAAACCAAGTGCGCTCGAAAAGAGGTCGTAGTTTCTCGCGAGCAACATCCTCTCCCCACGCACAGCCACTATTGTAAGCGATTAGTTCTTGTCCCGGAATGAATCCACCCTTGTCAGAACGGGAGATGAGTCCGATGTCCGCGAAGAACGGGTTGGTTAGAACTACAGTGCCTCCCTTCAAGGCTGGCGTGACTATGGCGCCAGCCTCGTCGTTTGAAACTGGCCTGCCATCATTATGCTGATAGCCAGCAGCGAACGCCCTGGCGATGGCAATTTGCTTATCGAAGGAGATTCTGTCCGTCGGCAGTATTTGTGTTTTGTTTTCGCCCACGAGAAAACTTTATCATTTTACATCACAGCGGCAACAACAATCTTGCTTGAAAACATCGTCATATCTGTAACGTATTGATCTACAGTTATGAAGGAATATCAGAAATTGTCAAAAAAGGCGATTACAAATGACACCTCATGCTTGATTCATCTGCTTGAGCAAAATCTGGGGCCTATTGGCAACGACTGGCAAGGTGTTCGCGGCGGTTTCTAATGGGGATGATCCAGTTTGCGTTAAATACATACTCCCGCTTAATTAAACGAAACGCCAATCTCAGAATCGGTTCGGTTGGTTACGGGGCGAGTGTGAAAAACTGAACTCGGAAGAGTCTACCAGTGGGTGAGGACCCGGAAATGAATTAACCCGGCGGCGACCGCGTTAATGACCAAGCGACTTCACCGCTTCCGTTGCGAGCGTCAACAACGCGCCGGGGAACAAACCAAGCCAGAACATTCCCGCGATGCAGGTAACCACCACCAACCGCATCGGGTGTGACATCGGAATCGGCGAGAGATTGGGTACGTCCTTGCTCCAATAAATCGCCTGGATCACGCCGAAATAGTAGTAGAGCGAGATCACCACACCAACGAGCGCGGTGAACGCGAGGCAATAGTAGCCGTGGTTCGTCGCCCCCTGCTCGATGACGGCTTTAAGCAGCAGAAATTTTCCGAAGAACCCTGCCAGCGGCGGAATGCCCGCCAGTGAAACCATTGCCAGCGTCATCGTCGCGGCCAGCAACGGTGAACGCTCGTTCAAGCCCGCCAGCCCGCTGATGTCTTCGCTGTCCAGATGGCGCATGACGAGTGCGATAACGGTGAAGGCCGCGAGCGTCGTGAAGAGATAGCCGCTCAAATAATAGAGCACCGCCGCCTGTCCTGCGCCGGTCAGCGCCGCCACGCCGAGCAGCAGGTAGCCCGCGTGTGCAATGCTCGAATAGCCAAGCAGACGTTTGAGGTTTCGCTGCGGGATCGCGCAAAGGTTGCCGTAGAGGATGGTGATGCCTGAGATGATGATGAGCAACTTGTCCCAATGCGCCGTGACACTCGGAATTGCGGTGAACAGGAAGCGCAGCAACAGGACAAAGCCCGCCGCCTTCGAGCCAATGGCAAGGAACGCGGTCGTCGGTGTCGGCGCGCCTTGATAAACGTCCGGCGTCCACATCTGAAACGGAAACGCGGCAATCTTGAAGCCCAGCCCGACGAGAATGAACAGCACGCCGAACAGGAATACTTTGTTGTCGGCGAGTTCCGGGTGTTTCACAGAATATGCCGCGAGTTCGGTGAAATTGAACTGTTGGCTGATGCCCCAAACCAGCGCGATGCCATAGACCATGAACGCCGACGCCAGCGCGCCGAGGATCAAATACTTCACGCCCGCCTCCAGTGAGAAAAGCTTGCCGCGCTGAAAACTCGTCAGCACATAGAACGTGATCGTGATGAGTTCGATGGCAACGAACAGCATCACGAAGTCGTTCGCGGAGGCAGCGAACAACATTCCCGCCAGTGCGAAGACGATGAGTGAGTAATACTCGGAGACGCCCGTCGCAATGCGGTCGGAAAACTCCACCGCGAGAATCAAAACCAAAACCGCCGCGAGCAGGAAGAAGCGTTTGAAAAACACCGACAGGCCGTCCTGTACGAACATTCCGCCACATGTGCTGTTCGTCAGCCCATCCGTGAGGCTGCAACTGCAATGGCCGGTGAACGTGTTCAGGAACAACACCGCCAGCACCGCCGCCGCCGCGTAACCCAGCGCGCGTTTGCGCTCCGCCGGCAGCCACAAATCCGCCAGCAGCACCACAAGCCCGAGCGCCACCACCGAGATTTCCAATGACATCAATGAGAGATTCATGCTCAAAACTCGCGACCATTGGCGGGCGCATCCAACAACATAGGATGCTTCAGCGGTTGAACCGGTTCAGTCTTTACCACCATTGCGTCCCCGCCCCTCGCCATTCCAACAATTCGCTCCGTCACCGGCTTGATTTTTTCCGTGAGCAACTTCGGGCAGAACCCAAACACCAGCAGGCTCGCGATCAAAACAAGGAACGGGAGCTTCCGCCACGCATTGGCATCCGTCACATTCGTCGTATTCGTCCCATCCGGCCCGTGCATCACCGCCCGCACCGTGCGCAGCATATAGACCGCGCCAATAATGAGAGCGCCCCAAATCGCCAGCACCGTCACCACGCGCAACGCCGGCACTTGCCATGCCCCAAAGAACACAGTGACCTCGCCAACGAAATTCAAGAAGCCCGGCAGCCCGCACCCGGCCATCGCCGCCATCACGAACGCCACACCGATGAAGCGCAATTTCTTCGCCAGGCCGCCGAGTTCGCTCATTTCGAGCGTGCCGGTCTTGTTGTAGATGTAACCGCTCAAGCCAAACGTCAACGCGGCGAGGAAACCGTGCGCCACCATGATGACCACCGCGCCGGTCACGCCGATGAGGTTCAGGCTCGCGATGCCGAGGAAGATCATGCCCATGTGCGCCACGCTGGAATTGCCGATGAGCAGGTTCAGGTTCTTCTGCTTCATCGCCACCCAGCCGACGTAAAGCACGTTGCCGAGCGCGAGCCACGCGAGAATTTGCATCCAGCCTTGCGCCGCTTGCGGCATGAACGGCAGCGCCACGCGGATCAAGCCGTAAAGCCCGAACTTCTTCAACACGCCCGAGTGCAACATCGCCGTCGCGCTTGGCGCAGAACCGTAGCCCAGTGCCGCCCACGAATGAAACGGCCAGAGCGAAACGAGAATGCCGAATCCGAACAGCAGCATTGGGAAAATAAATTTCTGCGACGCCATCGCCATCGGATGTTCCGAGAAATATTTTGTCAGCGTCGGAATATCGAACGTGCGGATGTCCGCCGGCACTTGCAGATAAAGCGCGATGAGGCCGATGAGCGCCAGCAGCGCGCCGATGCTCAAGTAAAGCGTGATCTGGAACGTGGCGTAGTTCTTCTTCTCACCGCGACCCCACACGCCGATCATGATGAAGGTCGGCACGAGTGCGAGTTCGTGGAAGAAGTAGAAGAAAAACAGGTCGAGCGACATGAACGCGCCGAGGATGCCGCCCGTCATCACGAGCAACAGAATGTAAAACTCTTTCTCACGCGACTTGATCTCGAACGAGCAGCACGCCGCCGCGAACGCCACAATCGCGCCCATCAAGACCAGCCCGACGTTCAAGCCGTCTACGCCCAGCTTGCAAGCGATGCCGAGCGATTCCGCGCCGAGTCCGGGAATGGTGCTGGTGAACTTGTAGCCATTGGCGTCCGCCATCGCGCCGTTGAACTGCGAGAACATCAGGATACTGAGCAGCATCGTGACGAACGTCACGCCCACCGCCACCGCGCGCATGATGACGGCAAAGTTGCGCGGCACAAGCGCCAGCGCGATTGCAGCGAGCAACGGCAGAGCAAAGATTAAGGTCAACGTGGACATGGTTACTGTTTGCCTCCGCTCTTTCCGCTTTTTGTCATTTGCCCTTTTTGATCAAAGACAATTGAGTTCGTTCCAAACTTGCGAAGATAAGCTTGTGCATCTTTAGTTGACCCAACGAAGGTAATTACCGGACCTACCGCGCCGGGTTTCACTTTCAAATCGGGCGAAAGTTTGGCTGCTGCAGCAATTCCCTTTGAGCTCGGAATCCAGAACACGAAATTCGTTTCAGAGAGGTCAACCTTCATTACCAAGTGACGCCGCTCATACAAAGTCAGGTGCAGCAACTCGCTGACCGTCGGTGGACCACCAGCATCATGGCGCATTCCGGAATCGCTTAGGGGGAAAAGGTCCATGTAAAGAATGTCGTCCAAGCGGAAGAGCGTTCCTATGAGCTCTGACCTTGCGCTGCTGCCGTCTGTGAGTATGAGACGGTATTTACCCGTAGCATCTTGACTGCGTTCCACAAACCAAGAACTTTGATCTTGCCGATCTTCGTATGTTCCGGTGATACGATCGTCCTGAATAATTTGCTTCTCTTCGTAAAACGGATCTTCTGATGTGAAGCATCCATTCAAGAACACCGCCACGAAGCCGAGCGCGGCAACAACAACAAAGCGCAGGACTCCTTTTACAGCCTTGCTCTGCGTCTCCGCGTCTCCGCGTTTATTTTGGTTGGTCGTCATTTCCCAAGCACGAACCACAGCACCACGGCCACGCCGAGCACAAACAGGAAGGCGTAGGTCTGGAGGTTGCCGGTCTGGACCAGGCGCAACGCACGGCCCGTCAAATCCGTTCCGCCGCGCACCAGGCCGATGCAAAAGCCTTCAACGATCCAGCGATCAATCCAGTCGGAGATCGCGGCGATGAGATCGTGAGCGCGGATAAACGTGGCTTCGTAAAGCTCGTCGAAGTAAAAGCGATTCTGCATGGCGCGCGAAAGCCAGCCGAGCTTCGCGGGCAACGGATCACTGGCAGCGTTGCGATACACGGCATACGCCGCGATGAGACCAGTCGCCACCAACACGAGGCCGATGGTCGCCCCGACGGGTGAATCCGTGAACGGTTCAATGACCCGATGGAGGAACGAAGTGTGCTCGATGGCTTCACCAGTGAACTGGGCCTTGTAAATCTCGTTCAGCCCAAGGACACCGCCAAAAAGCGCCAGCACGGCCAGCACGCGCAACGGCCAGAGCATTACGGGCGGCGATTCGTGCGCGTGTTCGCTCGCTTCCGAGCGCGGCTTGCCGGGGAACGCGACGAAGAAAAGCCGGAACGTGTAGAACGCCGTCAACAAAGCCACAAACACGCCGAGCGCGAAGAGTGCGTAATTGTGCTGCTCCAGCGCCTGCGCGAAGATGCTGTCCTTGCTGTAGAATCCGGCGAACGGCGGCACGCCACTCAAGGCCAGCGCACCGAAAAGGAATGTCCAGGTCGCCACCGGCATTTTCTTTTGCAACCCGCCCATTTTCCAGATGTCCTGTTCGCCGTGCAGTCCGTGGATCACCGCGCCGGCGCTTAGGAACAGCAGCGCCTTGAAGAACGCGTGCGTGGTCAGGTGGAACATCGCGGGCGTCGGGCCGCCGAGACCGACGGCCATGACCATGTAGCCGAGTTGCGAAAGCGTGGAGTAGGCGAGGATGCGTTTGATGTCGTTTTGCTGGACGGCAATGAGAGCGGCGAGCAACGCGGTGAGTCCGCCAATCCAGGCGATGACAGTCAGCGCATCCGGCGTGAAGATGAAGAACACGCGGCACAGCATGTAAACGCCGGCGGCTACCATCGTCGCGGCGTGGATGAGCGCGCTGACGGGCGTTGGGCCTTCCATCGCGTCGGGCAACCAGACGTGCAGCGGGAATTGCGCGGACTTGCCCATCGCGCCGCAGAAGATCAGCAAACCGCCAAGCGTCAGTAAGAAATGCGGCCCTTTCCAATCCACCAATCCGTTGCTGATGTCAGTGAAGTTGAGCGAACCAGACCAAGCCCAAAAGGTCAGGATTCCCAGCATGAAGCCGAAGTCGCCGAGACGATTCGTAATGAAGGCTTTTTTCGCCGCGTCTGCCGCGCTGGCTTTCTCAAACCAGAAACCGATGAGCAGGTAGCTCGACACGCCGACGAGTTCCCAGAAGATGAACATCTGGAGGAAATTGTTCGAGAGCACGATGCCGAGCATCGAGAACGTGAACAGACTCATGCACGCGAAGAAGCGTGAGAAGCCCGGGTCGTCGTGCATGTAGCCGTAAGAATAGATGTGGATCGCGCTGCCGACGCCGGTGACGATGAGCAGCATCATCAGGCTGAGCGCGTCGAGCTTGAGGCCGAAGTCCACGTTCAGGCTGCCGATTGAAAGCCAGTTGATGGAAAGTTCATGCGCTTCCCAGCCGCCGAATTTGATGACCGTCAGCGTGAGGACGAAGCCCGTGACAATCGCGCCGATGGACAGCGTGGCGGTGACCGCCTTGTTGCGCAGGGTGAAAAGCGTGATGATGCCCGCCGCCAGCAGCGGCAGGAACAAGATCAACCAGGGTAACGCTTCTAGTTTCATTCGAGGGGACGGGAACATTCAACATTCAACATCGAACATTCAACGCTCAATGACGGCAGACTCCGCCCATTGGATGTTGGACGTTGAATGTTGAATGTTGAGTGTTTTCTCATAGCCTCAAAGTTTCATCGAGGTCAGGTCTTCAACGTGCGCCGACTGGCGCTTGCGATAGAGCGCCACGATCAGCGCAAGGCCGACCGCCACTTCCGCCGCTGCCACGGTGATGATGAAGAACACCATCACCTGGCCGTTGAGGTTGTCGTTGAACCGTGAAAAGGAGACGAGCGCGAGGTTCGCCGAGTTGAGCATCAATTCCAGCGACATGTAAACTACGAGCAAGTTGCGCCGCGTGATGACGCCGAGCAGGCCGAGCGCGAACAACAGTGCGCTTACCACCAGGTAATGTTCCAAACCTACGTTCATGATTTTCTAACGCGAAGACGCAAAGGCGCAAAGACGCAAGGCTGGGCAGGGACAATCTCATTAACACCTGGCTTCAGCCGGGTGTATGCCGCGTCAGGACTGCGAAGCCGTTTGAACGGTTTTGCATCCGCGCCCAAACGGGAAAACCGTTGAATCGGTTTCCCTGCCCGTCCGACGTTCGACACCTGGCTGAAGCCAGGTGTTAATGAGAGGGGCTGCCCACGCAATGAGCGGTCGTGGCGCTTTGCGGATGCCTCAATCTCTGTATATTCTATTCTCATTTCTTTGCGTCTTGGCGCCTTTGCGCCTTTGCGTTTATTTCAAATCCTTCTTGCTGAGTAAAATCACGCCGACCATCGCCACGAGGAGCAGGATGGAAACGATTTCAAACGGCAACAGGTAATTCGTGAAGAGCATCTTGCCCAGCGTGGCGGTGTCGCCGACGGCAGTGGGCGCGGGCAAATCCTTGCCGGGCTGCGTCGCCAGCAGCGAGCGGACGAAGATGGCGACGATTGCGCCCACGGAAATCAACCCGGCGACCAAGCCGAGCTTTTTGACTTTGCGGCGCTCTTCTTCTTTCAGGTCGAGCAGCATGATGACGAAGAGGAACAGCACCATGACCGCGCCGGCATAGACAAGCACCTGCACCGCCGCGAGGAAGAACGCGTGCAGCAGCACGAACAATCCCGCCATCGAAATGATGGTCAGCACGAGAAACATCGCGCTCGTGACCGGGTTGCGGCTGAACGGATTCGCGACGACGAGCACGCCGCACGCGAGCGTCAGGAACGCGAAGATGTAAAATAAAATGTCGGGCAATCCCATGCTGTTTGTTGTGACGATTCGATTTAACGCAAAGGCGCAAAGGCGCAAAGGCGCGGAGCAGAAAACCCTTTGCGTCTTTGCGTCTTTGCGTCTTTGCGTTGATTCAGTTTCATTCGCTAAACCTTCACCGGGAAATTTTCCTGCGCTTTGGCTTCTTCCGCTTTGTGCTTCCATTTCTGGACGCCGGCGTGGACGCCGCCGAGGGCGAGGAGTTTTTCTTTGTTGTAAATCATTTCCGCGCGGCTCGTGCCGGTGAGGGAATAATCCTTCATCAGGAAAATCGCTTCCTCGGGGCAAACTTCCTGACAGAAGCCGCAGAAGATGCACCGAAGCATGTTGATCTCAAATTCCTTCGGCATCTTCTCGGCGTTCGGACGATCGGCAAGCTGGCCCGCCGGGCCGGGCGGCGTGATCTTGATGGCCTTGGGCGGACAGACGAATTCGCAAAGCTGGCAGCTCACGCATTTGGTGCAGCCCTCCTGATCCTTCACGAGATACGGCGCGCCGCGGTAACCCTCGGGCACGACCCAGCGCTGCTCGGGATACTGCATCGTCACCTTCTTGCTGAAGAAGTGGCGCAGCGTGACTTTGAACCCGCCGATGATGGCCGGCAGGTAAAGCCGCTCGAACAGATTCAATGGTTTGCGTTTGACGATCATTTTATTTGCCGCTCTGCCACCAGAGCCACACCGCTGTCACCAGAATGTTCACCAAGGCCACCGGGATGAACCGCCGCCAGCCCAGGTCCATCAACTGATCATACCGGAAGCGCGGCCACATCCAGCGAATCCAGATGAACATGACGAGGAACAAAAAGACTTTGCCGAGGAAAATGCCGATGTGCAGCACGCCATGCACGAGGTCGATCGCGGGTTGGTCGAGGCCGAACCACGGCAGCGTCCAGCCGCCAAAGAACAGCGTCACCATCATCGCCGACACGAGGATCATGTTCGCGTATTCGCCCATGAAGAACAGCGCGAACTTGATCGAGCTGTATTCCACGTTGTAACCGCCCGCGAGTTCCTGCTCGGCTTCGGGCAGGTCGAACGGGGTGCGATTCGTTTCCGCGAACGCCGAGACGAGGAAGATGCAGAAGGCGAAAAAGGTCATCGGGCTTTGCAGCACGAACCAGTTGGGCAAAACCAACGCGTCAGGCAACCAGCGCCAATCAAGCCTCCCCGCCTGCGATTGGATGACGCTGCTCAAATTCAAATCGCCGACGCACAGGAAGATCGGGATGACGCTCATGCCCATCGCAATTTCGTAGGAAATCATTTGCGCGGTGGAACGGATGCCGCCGAGGAAAGGATACTTGGAGTTCGCCGCATAGCCCGCCAGTACGATGCTGTAAACGCTGAGTGACACGATGCCGAACGTGTAGAGAATGCCGACGTTGAGATTCGCGAGCACCATCGGATTCTTTGGATTGCCGAGCGTCGAGCCAAACGGAATCACGGCGAGGTTTAACACGGCAGGAATCAGCGCGAGCATCGGCGCAATGATGTAAAAAATCTTACGGACATGCGCCGGGGTCATTTCCTCCTTGAAGAACGACTTCACGGCGTCCGCCGCCGGTTGCAGCAAGCCGAACGGCCCGCAGCGATTCGGCCCAAGCCGGTCCTGCATGAACGCGCACACGCGCCGCTCCACCAAGACGATGTAGGCGACCATGAACATCATCACGGCAAACGCGCCGACCACTTTCGCCGCTGTGAACAGCGCGAACTGGGTCGCCGGATTCAAATTGTTCAGCCAGTCCATCATGATTTTCAACGCAAAGGCGCAAAGGCGCAAAGGCGCAAAGCCTTAACCGCACTTCGCTGCGCGCTGATTTTGTTTTCGGCAAATTCTCTTTTCATTCTTTCTTTGCGCCTTTGCGCCTTTGCGTCTTTGCGTTAAATTTTCACTGTCACGCCTGTGTCACTGAGGCTCGCCCAAGTGAGGCCGTTAAACGCCGGAACGTCTTTCGCCATCTCGTTGAACAAACCTTCGATGGACAGAAAACCGTTCTTGCCGGTGACGTTGTAAACCAGGTCGTGCAGGAAATCCCATTCGGCGCGCGCGTCGCCGGGCGGCTGGATGGCCTGCAGGAATTTCTGGACGCGCCCATTGGTGTTCGTGAACGTGCCGCGCTTCTCGGCATGGGCGCAGCCGGGCAAAACGTAATGCGCCAGCTTCGTCGTCTCGTTCGGCAGGATGTCGCTCACGATGAGCGCGTCGAGCTTGCCGAGTAAATCCGCCGTGAGGCCGTGCTCTTCGACCACCTCGCTGACGATTTCCTTTTCCCGAAGCGTCTTTGCGCTCACCGCACGTTTGACGATGTCTTCCCCAAAAACGATCAGGGTCTTGATCTCGCCGCGCGCGATGCCGCTGGCGATCTTGGCCAGATTGATGCCCACTTCCGTGAAGCAAACCCCCGTGAGCCGCGCGCCGTTGGTGTTGGGATTCTTGTCCTCGTCCACCAGCAGTTTGTCGGCTTTGCCCAGGCGCGGAAGGCAATCACTTAGCGCGCCGAGCTTCGCTTTCAATTGGCTGAGCAACCAAAGCTCTTCGTTGGTCTGCCGTGCGGAAGCGACGATGGCTACCGAGCCTGCTGGAGCTTTCTTCAGCTTCTCCGCGATTTCGCTGAGCGCCGCGGTCCAGGTGGATTTCTGGCCGCGCACCAGAACGTCCTTCAACCGATCCGCGCGGTGAATCCACTTGTAGTTCAAGCGGCCGGCGTCGCACATCCACGGGCCATTGACGCCGTCGTTCTCGCGCGGCGTGTAGCGGTAAATCTTTTCCTCGCGCGAACTGATAAGAATGTTGCAACCCGTCGCGCAACTGGTGCAGACGCTTTTGGTTTCCTTCAAGAACCACACGCGCATCTGGAAACGGAAATCCTTCGACGTCAGCGCGCCGACCGGGCAGAGGTCCACGGTGTTGAGCGTGTAGTTGTTGTCGAACGGCTGGCCGGGGAACGTGGCGATGGTGTTGTAGCTGCCGCGATTGATGATGCCGAGCGCGTCATCGCCAGCAACATCGCGCGTGAAACGAATGCAGCGCGTGCAGAGGATGCAGCGCTCCGCGTCGAGCATGATGCGCGGGCCGAGGTCCACGACCTTGGGTTTGTGAACCTTCGGCTCGACGAAGCGGCTCGCGCTCTGGCCGTAGTCCACCGAATATTCCTGGAGCTTGCACTCGCCCGCCTGATCGCAGATCGGGCAATCGAGCGGGTGATTGATCAGCAGCGATTCCAGCACGCCTTCGCGCATTTGTTTCACGGCGGGCGTCTTGGTGTAAATCTCCATGCCCGGCGAAATCGGCGTGGCGCAGGCGATGGCCGGGCGCGGCGACTTCGCGATCTTCGGCGTGCCGTCGGGATTCAGCACCGGCTTGCGATCCGGGCCGAGCGCGGGCGTGCCGAACTCGACGAGGCACATGCGGCAATTGCCGGAGACGGGCAGTTTCGGATGATAGCAATAATGCGGCACGTCCTTCCGCGCGATGTCGCAGGCTTGCAGCATCGTGGTGGGCGCGAGCTTGCCCTGCCAATCCGGCGTGAGCTTCGGCACTTCGACTTCGCGTCCGTCCACCTTGACCTTGATCTTTTCAATCGCGGGCGGCGCGGGCTTAACTTCAGTTGTGGCAACGGCGCTAGACATTGGGCAAAACTTTTTTGCGTTTCAACACACTGCCGCCGGACTTGGTTTTCTTGTAGAAAACGCTCGTGCCAGCTTTGGCAGGACTGCTGGAAGTTGCGGCGGCATCGTGCATCGCAAAGTATGCGGGTTCGGCCTCTTCGCCTTTGAGAATTGTCCCGCGATACAAATCCATGATCGGAAAAATCATCTGAAAATCTCCCCACATCAAATCCCCGTGATCGAGGTGGAAGCTCTTGAACTTCTTCAAATCGCGGTAGTCGGTCGTGTCCGGGTTGCGCGCCTTTTTCAGGAACGGACCGAAATCCACGATGCGAACCGCGCCGTCGTTGAAGGACAAACGCAGCTTGTAGCCCGAGACGTATTTCGCCTCGGTCACTTCAATATACTGGTTCGCATTCGCTTTCATTTGATCCGCCGGGTGATGACTTCCGGTTTCGTCCGCACGTTGTTCACGAAAAAATTAATCCATCGCTCAACAATCTCTTCCGCCTTGGCGTTCACCAAGGTTTCAAAATCTCTTAACTTCTGTCCTTCCAACGGGCGTTTGCCCGGCACGTTTCCGATCTCGACACTGACGACCCGGCCATTCTCCAGAATGACTTCCGCGCGACTCTCACGCCCTGCA
>Ga0209726_10004286_pt1 | contig 18422 bp, 16 predicted proteins | sample Subgrocontami54m_FD_187453 | JGI IMG/M metagenome (GOLD analysis project Ga0209726, IMG submission 187453) | Subsurface groundwater microbial communities from S. Glens Falls, New York, USA - GMW46 contaminated, 5.4 m (SPAdes) (version 3) | ecosystem: Environmental > Aquatic > Deep subsurface >... | reverse complement strand
GACCTGCTCCCCTTCCTTCAGCCCCTGGGTGATTTCCACGACGTCGGCGGTGCGTCGCCCGGCGGTGACGTGGCGCGGCGAAAAGACCCCATCGCCTTCTGCGACGAAGACGATCTGCTCCTTACCGGAGTCGAGCACCGCGTCTGCGGGAATGGTCAAGCCGCTGCCGCTCGCACCTCTCAGCTCCACATGCGCGAACATCCCGGGTCTGAGGCGGCCTCCTGGATTGGCAAACTGCATCCGCACCTTCGCGGTACGGCTGTTCTCGTCGACGTACGGGTAGATGTAAATGGCACGGCCGGCGAAGTTCTGACCCGGATACGCATCCAGTGAGACGGTCGCGGGAGCACCCACCCGGACGGTTGCGATCTCTTGCTCGTAGACGTCCGCTTCAATCCAGACGGTCGACAGATCAGCAAGCTTGTAGAGGGTCTGCCCCGGCATCACGTGCATGCCGCGCACCGCCTGTTTTTCAACGACGAACCCATTCGCTGGCGCGGTGAACGTCACCGCGGAGAGTGGCTGTCGCGTCTGCTCAATCGTCGCAATCTGCTCCGGCGACAGATCCCACAAGGCGAGCCGCTGACGCGCGGCGTCGACGAGCCGCTCGCCGTACTCGCGCGCATCCGCGACCTGCGATGTCTGCATCTGCTCACGACTGCTCAGGGCAAGCAGGAATTCGTTCTGGGTAGCCAACAGCTCCGGGCTGTACAGCGTGAACAGGCGATCGCCGTGGCGGACGGACTGCCCCGTGTAGTCAACGTAGAGATCTCGAATCCAGCCATCGAGCTTCACGTTGACGTCGGTCTGCCGCGTTTCGTCGTAGCGCACCACACCGGTCGTGCGGACGGTGCTCGAGAGCACGATCCGCTGCACTGCTGCGACCCGCACTCCAATCAGTTGCTGGCGACGCGCGTCGATGGTCACATCGCCACGCGGTGCCTCTCCCGCCGGGGTCGGTGCGCCACCGGTCATCGGCATGTCAGCGTACGGTAGTGGTCCCGGGCCGACGTCAGTTCGTGGCGCCACGAAACGGCCGACGATCGGTGTGCCGCCAAGATGCCTTCGGAAGACGTAGGCGGTCGCGGCAACCGCGACCGCGATCGTAACAACCACAGCAACGATGACGACGCGGCGCGCGCACATTTACTTGTCCCCCAGTGCAAATGTGGAAGCGGTCGGCAGAGCGTCACCGACGGCATACTCGAGATCAGCCCGCGCCTCCGCAACGTCCGCCAATGCACGGTGGTAGTCCAACTGCATCTCCAGGAGTCCGTGCTGTTGTTCGACAAGCCCGACGATGTCGCCACGATCGGACTGGTACGCCACACGCGAGACTTCGAGCACCTGCTGGGACTGCGGGATCGCGGTCGTTTGGAGGAGCGAGGCCCGCGCCGCGGCTGATGCGGCACGTACGTACGCCTGTTGCACGGACAACCGAATCGCATTCGCCACCGTCTGCTCACGCGCACGTGCGGCCTGGATCTCGGCCACCGCTTCCGCCTTCTTTGCGTCGAGAGCGCCGCGGGACCACGGTGCACTCGGCCAGGTCATGCCGACAGAGGCTGTCCATGCACCCGCCGTGCGAGGCATCAGTTGGTAACCGCCGCCAAACATGAAATCCGGCTTGTATTCGCGATTGGCAATGGCCAGCGCGGCTTCCGCTCGCTCCTCCTCGATGCGCACACCACGCAGCTCCGGGTGACGCTCGAGCGCACGCCGTTGCAGGTCTTCCAGCGGCGGCAACGGGCCTGAGTCGGACGGGACCGAGAGTTCCCCAATCGGGGCGGCGGGATCCCGATTCAGAAGGATGTTGAGCTGCGCGGCGGCGAGCTGCGTCTGTTCGTCAAACGTGATCAGGTCGCCGTGCAGCTTCGAAATCTCGAGGACCGCCTCGAGCACATCTCGTTGGCCTTCTCGCCCGGCAACGTACTTCGCGGTAGTCAGATTCGCGATCTGTCGCGACAGATCGACGCCCGCCTGGTGAATCACCACGGCCTGGCGCGCGACGAAGAGCTGGGTGAAGGCGTGCTTCACCTGATCGATGACATCACGGGCTCGCACCGCAATGTCGTTCGACGCGCGCTCCACGTCCTTTTCGAGAACGGCGGCGCGCAGCGCCCGCTTGCCCGGTCCAGGCACGTCCTGCCGCACCGTGAACATGTACATGTTCGCATTCAACGGATTGATCGTGTCGAGCGGCCACTGCCAGATCTGCGCCTCGAATGTCGGCGCTGCGAGAGAGCGTTCCTGCGCCGGCCGCTGGCGGGCGACGTCGAATTCCCGGCGCAGCGCTACGAGCGTGGGATTGTTCGCGAGCGCCTCATCAATCGCGGCGCTAAGGGCTAGCGGGGGGCCGTCAGCCGCGGCCCCGGCGGGATGTTGAGCATGATCAACCTGCGGCGCAGGCTGCTGCGGCATCGCATCGGCCGACGCGTAGCCGCGGAACACGAACACAAGGAGCACGAATCCAAAAAGCTGTCTTTTCATCATCTGTCTTCAACCCAGCAGAGATCGACGACACGGGCACACGATGCCCGCAACATCTCCAACGCCGGACGAAGACTAGATGCGGAAGACGGAGAAAATCAGGTAAGGGGGTGGGGCAGCGATCGGCGGCGAGGTTTCTCGTTGATTCGGCAACGCATGCTGGTAAAAAGCATCAGCGTGCAGATCGAGCCCCTCGAATGCGATCAACTTAGGTGCTGCCGGTGCGACAAGACGCGGCGCAGCCGCAAGCTGCTGATCGAGTCGAGGCGACTCGGTTCGGCAGCAGCTATGTTCCTGTCCCATGGCGACGCCACAGTCGGCCGCCATCTTGGCACAGCATGCCATCTCCGTCTCGTTCATCCCGGTCGTCGCGAGACAGTTCGCGGAAAGACCCAGACCAAAGGCAACGAGAAGCGCCCACCGGACCAGGTGGGTATTCCGCCTCAGGAACGTCGGCATGCTGAGTTGATTGTCGTCGCCTGTCTGAGGCCTGTCAAATCCGGACTGCGGCGGCTCACTGGATCGAGGCCGATCAGGAAACTGCTCACCCCACGCAGATGACCATTCGCCGCGTAAACCAAACCGCCGCGGGCCGTGAGCCAACCATCACGGGTCCGCAGCAACGCGCTCACCCGGCGCATTGATGCACCCCGGGTCGTTACGAAGGTCGTCGGGGCACGAATGGTGAGCACTTCCCTGGTTGAGGACACCATGTCCGCCCAGAAGGGAGACAGTCCGGCTCATAACCGTCGCGCCCACGTGGCAGCGCTTGGCGGCACAGCGCGGCAGCGTGGCGTCACAGCGCAGCAGCGTGGCGTCACGACATAGAAGCGCCGCGGTCGTCCCAAAAAGTGTGCATCTCCCGGCGCAAATCGTCCCCATTTCACAGCTCAAACCCGCATAATCGGCGCGTTCGATCATGCACGGCGGAAGCGACGTCTACCGCTTTGGCCCCTTCGAGCTTGATTCGGCCCACCGTCGTCTCCTGCGCGGACGCGAGCCCGTCGCGCTGCCCGACCGGCATGCAGACGTTCTTCTGCTGCTGGCGTCCAATGCAGGCCACGTCGTCACCAAAGAAGCGCTCTTTGCGAGCGTGTGGCGGGATGTGGCCGTCACCGACAACACCATTGAACGCGCGATCTGGAACCTGCGAAAGACTCTGGGCACCCAGGCGGACGGCGCGCCCTACATCGAAACCCAGGTGCGGCTGGGCTACCGGTTCGTCGCGACCGTTGAACGAGGGAAGCCGCGCCAATCGAATGTAGCGCTAGACGCGCTGCTCGCGCCGTATCGTGCGTTCGTCGAGGGACGGGCGGCGCTCGAGACCCTGGATCGTCACGCGGTGATCCGGGCGCGGCAGGCGTTCGAAGAGGCGCTGCGCGCCGCGCCCGACAATCCCGCCGCGCATATCGGCATGGCGAATGCCTGTGCGCTTGCGTTCGAGTCGACGCGAACGGACGCCGCCCCGGATCTGACCTCGTTGCAGCGGGCGGATCGTCACGCACGCGAGGGCTGCCGGCTCGATCCCTCGTCCGGCGAAGCGTGGAGCACTCTCGCGTTCGTGCTCAATCGGAGCGGAAACGGCTCGGAGGCAATCGCCGCGGCGCGCAACGCCCTGACGCTCGAACCGGACGTGTGGCAGCATTCCCTGCGCCTCGCATCTGTGAGCTGGGGCGACCAGCGCCTTCGCGCCGCGCAACGGGTGTTGACGCTGTGCCCCAAGCTCGCGCTCGCCCACTGGTTCGCGGCGACGGTGTTTGTCGCCCGCCAGGCGTTTGATGCGGCGATCAAGCACCTGCGCGACGGATGCGCGGCGCAGGACGCGCAGCGGCACGGGGCGAAGCGATTCCATGCCGTCGGCTTACATCTGCTGCACGGACTCGTGCTTGGCGCGCGCGGCGCAGTGGACGACGCGCTCGAGCAGTTTGCACGCGAGCTCGCGGCCATGGATGAGGATCACTTGTACGCACGTGAATGTGGCGCCACAACGTGGTATGCGCGTGGCGCGCTGCTCCTTCGCCGGGGTCGCCAAGACGACGCCGAAGCGGCGTTTCACGAGGCGCTCACACGCATGCCGAGCCATGCGCTTGCCGCGATCGGCCTGGCGGCCATCTCCCAGGCATCGCATGCGCAGCCGATTCGCAGCGGTGCGAACACCCGCCTTCGCCCAGGCTCCGGCGGACAAGCCGTTGACGGAGCAATGGCGCACGCTGCGATCCTCGCGCTGGCGGGCAAGCACCACGACGCGGCGCGACTGTGCGGCGATGCTCTAGCCAAGGCAGAGCCCGGTCCGGCTGGATGGCTGCTGCCCGTGGACCCGCTGCTGCACGTCACCGCGCATCACGAGGCGTGGGCGCAGACGCTCGCGACGCTCCGCCAGGGCGCTGCCTGACGCACTTTCAAGATCTTTCAAGGATTTTTCAGTCCGCAGGTAAGGACTTCCCTCGACCGGCCGATCGAGGATAGGCCTCAACGAGGCAATCCCGCCTCGAGGAGGATGACGATATGACGACTACCGAAAAACGTAGACACGAAATGCTCGTGCGGGTCCGTGACTTTGGCCTTGCACGAGGCGATCGGTTCCCGAAATCCACGCTGGGAGCAGAGGCGTTTGCGGCTGTGGACGCGGCCGTGAACAACTTGAATCAGCATGCGGCAACGGAGTTCTCGAGTCGCCGGGGAGTTCGCGGCGGCTCGAGCACCGACACGGCGGCGTACCGGGCGCTCGTCGAGACGGTTGAGGCGATCGGCCGCACCGGGCGGGCGGTGGCGCTCGATACTCCAGGCGCGGACGATCGGTTCCGCGTGATCAAAGCGCAGGGACGGCGGGGGATCGTGAACGCGGCACGGGCGTTCGCGCGAGATGCCGAACCGCTCGCCAGCCAGTTCATCGCGCACGGCATGCCCGAGGACTTCGTCGCGCAGTTGAAGGCGAAGATCGCGGGCTTCGAGCAAGTGCTGCACGAGCGTGAGGCGCGGAGAGAGCTGAACGCGTCGTCACGTGCGTCGATGAACGCCGCGCTCGAATCGGGTCTGGCCGCCGTCCAGCGGCTGGACGCGATCGTCGGTAACGTGCTCGGTGACGATGCGGCGGCGATGGCGAGCTGGGCGGTCGCACGGCGCGTCGAGCACTACGGCGGCACGAGGAGGGCCGGCACGGCGCCGGCTGCAGCCGGTACCACGGGCGCGGCAGCAACACCCGCTGGCGCGCCTCTCACGCCAACCGCACCACAGTCGACTGACGTATGAACCCACGGTCATGACGGGTCAGGCCGCTGCGCCTGGCCCGTCTTTTCATCCGACGGCTCAGCGCGTCGACGCATCCACACGCCACGAATGCCATAATGCACGGAATGCAACACCGGACAGGTCGCGTCTCGGCGCAGACGGTGTGCATTCTGGCGTTCCTGCAGGCGTCCGTTGGTTTCGCTTCACCGGGCGCGCAAGATCAGGCCACACCCCAACCCACTTTCCGCACGGACGCCAGCTACGTGCGGGTCGACGTCTATCCCACCCGCGATGGCCTGCCGGTCACGGATCTCCGCAAGGAAGACTTCGAGGTCCTCGAGGACAAGGTCTCCCAGAACGTCGAACAGTTCGAGCACATCGTTATCCGGAGTGCCGGGCCGCAGGACGCCCGCCGTGAGCCGAACACCGTGGCAGAGTCGCGGCAGGCGGCGCAGGACCCACGCTCGCGTGTGTTCGTGTTGTTTCTCGACATCACCCACGTCGAACCAACCGCGTCGCGCGCGATCAGGGGACCGCTTGTCGAGGCGCTCGAACGCCTGATCGGGTCCGACGACCTCATCGCGGTGATGACGCCGGAGATGTCACCCGGCGACATCACGTTTGCCCGCCGCACGACTACGATCGAGGGCTTCCTCACGCGCTACTGGTGGGGCGAGCGCGACCGAACGAACTTCAAGGATCCGGTTGAAGATCAATACGCCCGCTGCTATCCGGGTATTCCCCGATCGGGAGAGAGCACGGCATCCGATCAGGGGATCGCGCAGGAGATGATCCTGCGGCGGCGCGAAAAGCAGACGCTCGACGCACTGGAGGATCTTGTCCGCTTCCTGGGTGGCGTGCGCGAAGAGCGGAAGGCGGTGATCACAATCACGGACGGCTGGCGTTTGTACGGCCCCAACGCCGCACTCGTGCGTCCGATCAGCGGCGTCGTGCCTCCGGGACCGACGGTGGGAATCGATCCCCGCACTGGCACGCTGACGGGCCGTCGGACCGACCCTGGCAACCCGAATCAGAACGACTGCGAGCGCGACCGCTTCGCGCTCTCACAGCTCGACAATGCGCAGCAGTTCCGCGTAATCCTCGACGAAGCAAACCGTGCGAATGCCTCCTTCTATCCGATCGACCCTCGCGGGCTCGCCGTCTTCGACGAGAACATCGTGCCGGCTGCGGGAGTAGGAGTCGGGATCAACGCGAACCCGACCGTGGGGCTCGTTGAAGATCGGGCGCGTCTCACCGCCCGAAATACATCGCTGCGCACGCTGGCCGAGGCGACTGATGGCGTCGCCGTGGTCGACACGAACAATCTTGCACAAGGGCTGCGGCGGATTGTCGACGACCTGAGCTCGTACTACCTGCTTGGGTACTACTCCGGCGAGAAGCTGGACGGCAAATTTCATTCGATCACTGTTCGGGTCAAGCGCCCAGGTGTCCAGGTCCGTGCGCGGCGAGGCTACCTTGCCAACACCGCGGCGTCGGCCGCCGTGCTAACGAACGTGGCGCCCCCGCCCTCCGCCGCTGTAGCGGCAGCCGCCGCGGAGGCACGTGTTGTCGAAGCGGCGGTCGGATCGCTGAGCACGTTTGCGCGTGAGCGGCCGATGCGACTGCAAGCGGCGGCTGGATGGACGCCATCGGGGGCCGCGACTGTGTGGGCGGTGGCCGAAGTGGGACGCGGTGCGGGAAGCGCGGACTGGGCAGGCGGTGGACAAGTCGACGCGATGCTCGTCGACGGGTCGGGACGGACAGTTGCCACCGGTCGTGCCCAAATTCCGACAGGTTCGTCGAGCATCCGACTCGCGCTGACAGCGAATGCGCTGACTCCGGGCGACTATCGGCTGCAGATCCGCACGAAAGGCGCGCGCGCGTCGACCGCCGCGAACGATACGATGCAGATCGCGCTGCCTGCCGCCCCGCACGCCACCAGCGCGCTCTTCTTCCGTCGTGGATCGGCGACCGCCAACAAGGAAGTGCCGACCGCCGATCTGCGGTTCCGGCGTAGCGATCGTCTCCGCGTCGAGGTGCCGACACCCGCAGCGGACCCAGTCACCGCGCGTCTGCTCGATCGCGCCGGCAACCCGCTGGCGATTCCAGTCACGAGCACGATTCGCGACGACGCGGACGGGTCGCGGTGGCAGTCAGCCGAGGTGTCACTCGCTCCGCTTGCGCCCGGAGACTATCTTGTCGAACTGGCGGCCGGCACAAGTCGAACGCTCGCCGCGTTTCGCGTGATCCCGTAACACGTCGCGGCTTCGCGTAACCCCTATCCGTCTGGTTCTTTGCCCTTTCGAGCTACCTGGTATTCGGCGCTGCCGTGATCCGGGTCACGGAGGCCGGCCGGCGGTCACCTTCGACGCCCGTCCAGTCGGCGCTCGTACCATCGGCATAGCGCTGATGCACCTTCCAGGCAACCGGACCGGCGGCCTTGGGGTTCACGGCGAAGAACACGAACTCCGCGTACTCGCTCGGCTTGATGTCCTGTTTCCACGTCACGGCCACGATGCGATCGCCGTCGCGCCGGAACTCGTAGCTGAAGCCCGCACCGACAAGCACACCGCTCACACGCACATCGGCTGGGACCTCGAGCTCCACTTCCGTCGTCGTCACCTTCCCCTCTGTCGGCACCCGAACCGTGTATCGCTCTCCCGTGCCCGCCTTCGATTCCTGCGGCCAGATGGTGACGTGCGCATCGACGGCTGACGCCGTCAGTAGCGCAACGGCCATGAGAATTGCTGCACGCATACTGGCGCTCCTACTTCTTTGCCGCGATCGGCAGTGGACCGAGCCTGATCTCATTCGCGATCAGCGGATCCTCGCCGTTGCCGATGTCCACGACGACACGACTCCCCTTCTGCACGTCGGCGACAGCCGCCTTCTGCTTCCCCCTCACCACCTTCGTCTTATCGGTGATGGCGATCGAAAGGGTCTCACCACCCGGGGTCTTGACCTGGACGGCCTGCGCGTCACGTCCCATGACCGTGCCCATAATCGTGTGTATGTGGCCGTCATGCGCCCATGCGGCGCGAGCCGTCAGGGCGAGCAGCGCCACGCCGAGAATTACCGCAGTCCTTCTATTCATGATGACCTTCACCTGCAAACGTCTTTCCCTCGTAGGCTCCCCGTCCTTCTTTGGCTTTCCTCCGACGAACGAACCCCCCTCAGTTGCGCGCGAAGCAGTACAGGCGGCCGGCACCGCCGCGCGGCGCGGTGTCGCTGCAATTGGCGTTTGCGTGGGCAGAGTTCCATGACGCCAACGCACCCGCCGTGCTCCCACCCGGGCCAAGGCCATCTGAGTGGCCGACCTGTCCGGTTACATCCGCGGCTCCAGATGTCCAGTTGGTGCACGTCAGCCCAGGCATGAGGGTGCCGTCCGCATTGGACCCGGTCAGAATGTCGTGCTGAGTTGGACTCGGCGACCCCGCCCACTGACCGTTTACTTTTTGACCCTGTTCGGTGATGAATACGTCCGCGTTACCCGTTCTGCCGTGCAACTCGGTCAATGAGCTGGCCACGGTCACGCCGTTCACGTTGACCCATGGACCCGCGCCGATTCGCGACCGCGCGTCTGTAGGTCTATTGCCGTTGTCGGGATCCTGGTCCGCGCTCAAGTATGCGCGCCAGCTCCTGCTGCCAGCCCCGACCGCCGTCGCCAGGCGCTGACACGTCGCATCAGCCCCGCGCAAGCCGCCGAGATTTCCTGTCATGCTCGTCGCACTCGAAACGAAGAAGGTCATGCGAGTGTTGGTCTGGCTCGGCCCGTCCGGGTTGCTGCCGCACCCCCAGCCGGCGGTCAGTACGGCGCTCACGGCCACGATTCGTGATATCTGCATGGGCACCCTCCAGCATCAACGTTCGGACGGCCACTGTTTGTCGACGGGCCTCGCGGGATCGGCGGTGATCTGCAGCTCCCGCAATGGTGATACGTGCAGTTTCCGGGAAGGTAACGCCGCTGTCAATTCACGGCCAGGAGCATGACGTCGAACACGAGCGTCGAGTTGCCAGGAATCTGGCCATTCGCCTGCGATCCGTAGGCAAGATTCGGCGGAATGATCAGGCGGCGCAGCCCTCCAATCCTCATGCCGACCACGCCTTGATCCCATCCAGGAATGACCCGGCCAACACCGAGCTGGAAGGAGAAGCCCGCGTTCGAGTCGAACTGCGTCCCTTTCGACTCGGGTCTGGTCGGGTCGTACAGCCACCCTGTGTACGACACCATGATCGTGCGACCCTGTGTCGCAGTGGCCCCAGTGCCTTGAATAACATCGGTCTGAGAGAACGCGGCCGACGGCGGCGTCGGCGCGGATGGTGACGTGCCGCTGTCGGACCCGCCGCATGCGGCGGTAGAGAGCGCGAGAACAATTGCGATGACGACCCTGGACGATGGTTTCATGATCACGGTGGTTGGAATTATCTTCGTCGTTGAAATTATCTTCGTGGTCTCGACATTCTAGCGGCGATCGTCGTAGAGATCTCTCAGCGCCTGCACGTCGTCGGCTGAGAGCCCTGTTGCCGTCGCGCTGCCGATATCGTCAGCCGAACGGAGCAACGCGCGGTAGTTGCCGAAGTACTTGGGTGCGTCATCGGGACGGCGGAACAGATACATGATGTCGCTGAAACTTGTCGTGTGCGCGAGACCGAGCGCATGTCCAAGCTCGTGGAGCGCCGTGAGATATGCGACGATCTGTCTTGTGAGGGGCTCCACGGGCACGTCGGCCGCGATGGCCACGTCGGCCCGGTCGATCAGTCCCGTCTTTGCGTCGACGTGCGGCCGCGTCTCGCCGTAGTTCCCACCGTCGCGGACGAACAAGACCTGGATGTCCGCCTCGGTGCGGATCAGAGTCCGTCGAAGCGTCAGTCGCCCCTCGCCAGCCTTCGTCCAGGTCTGCATCGCCCGCTCGACCAGTCGATCTCCTCCGGGTGGCGCATCCCGCCCGTCGATCCAGACTTCAATCACGGCGCGCAGGGGCCAATGCTCGATGCCGGGGGCAGCCGCCCCAACTGCGGCGGTCAGCGCCAGTACTCCGAGTGCTGTTCTCATCGCGGCGGAAGCTTACACCTGAACCTGTAGGGGGAAGGGGTTAGGGGGAAGGGGTTAGGGCTGTCTCAGGGATTAGGCCCTTCCCCTATCCCCTATCCCCTATCCCCTACAATCTGCCCCCATGGGCGACTTCGACGACGACCTCGATCATCTGGCCTCCGAGCTGAACCTCGTTGCCCCGCAACGAACGGCGGAAGCGCCCGGAAGCCCACGCTCGATCGAGTCCTGGCTGCGGCGTCTGAGGGAGCTCCAGGGGAGTGACCTGCTGCTTGTCGCCGGCGCACCGCCGGTGGTCCGCGTCTCGGGACGCCTGGTGCCGACATCGGAGCTCGTGCTCGGGCCCGATGACATCAAAGCGGCTGTCATTCCGCTCGTGCCTGCGCGGCTGCAGGAGGCCTACGGCCGCGGGACCGCCGTTGATCTTGCGTTCACCATTCGAGGCCTGGGCCGGTTCAGGATGAACTTCCATCGGGAGCACGGACGTCCAGCCGCGGCGGTCCGCGCGTTGCCCTTGCGGATCCCGAAGATCGCGGATCTCCATTTCACGCATGACATCGGCGTCCTCTCCACGCTTCAGCGCGGGCTCGTGCTGATTGGAGGGCCGACAGGCTCCGGCAAGACGACGACGCTGGCCGCGCTCATCGGAGACATCAACACCCGCGACCCCCGGCATATCGTGACGGTCGAGGATCCGATCGAGTACGAGCACGCGCACGTGCGCAGCCTCATCGAACAGATCGAGATCGGCGTGGACGCGCCCGACTTCCCGACGGCTCTACGCTCGGCGCTCCGGCAGGCGCCGGATGTGATCGTGGTGGGCGAAATGCGCGACCCCGAGACGATGCGGATTGCTCTGGCCGCAGCCGAGACCGGCCACCTCGTGTTCGCAACCGTCCACGCAACTGATATGGCCGCGGCAGTGTCGCGAATTGCAGACGCCTTTCCAACGGAAAGACAGAACGCCGTGCGCCAGGAGCTGGCGATGGCGCTGTCGGCAGTGCTCACGCAATCGCTCATCCCCACGACGTCGGGAGCGTTGATGCCGGCTGCAGAGCTGCTGCTGGTCAGTTACGGAGCGCGGCAGCACATTCGGAAGAATGCGCTGCAGCATCTGCATCAGGAGATCACGATCACTCGCAAGGCGGGATCATTCACATTCGAGGAGTCCCTCGCGAAGCTCGTCGAGCAGGGAGTCGTGGATCGGGATGAAGCGCGGGTGCGCGCGCCTCATCCCGAGGAATTCGACTCCATCCGCACCTGAAGGACCCCGCGGCCGACCTTCGGGTCGGCCTTCAGAAGCCGTAGTACTCGCGCACGTAGAACGAGTCGGAGTACATGATCATCCGGCCGAAATAGATCACTCCAAGCCAGAGAAACAGCGAGGAGGCGGCGACGATCTTTGCCGCGAACGGCGCATCCCCGCCTTGCCCCAAGGCACTCGCCCTACGCGACACTCCCGTGAAATGGAACGCGGCGACGTTCAGTCCCGCCAGCAGGATGAACGCCATCTTCAACTGGAACGCCGTGTTGGCCAGGGAGTCCTTCGGGCCCCCGGGCGAGCCGACGATGAAGACGTAGCCGGTAATCAGGTTGAGGACGAACCCGGCAATGCCCCAGGGAGTGAGCCGTTCCAGCGCGGCGACGGGCAGCGCTTTCGCGACGCCCAGCATCCGTAGGTCGAGCAGACCGACGGTTCCCATCAGCAAGGCCATTCCGAAGAAGTGGATCATCTCGCAGATCGGCCACGCCCATGCTTGCGTCGCCACGAACTCGTGTACCGCCTCGTTCTGCAACAGAGCGGCGAGTGACTGGATCATCGGTTGCTCTCTCTCACGAACGCCCAATTCCGGTGAGCGCCGGATACTCATTCAGGCGACCCGCGATGATCGCCCCGGCCCACAGGGCGATGACCGCGCCGGCGAGGAGCGGGCTTGGGCCGACTCTCAGTTTCGTCTCGAGCATCCGGGTGCTCCCCACGCCCATCCCGATCAGCCCGAGTTTGATGTAGAACATCGGGCTCGTGAGGTCGGTCGTCGCGTGGCCGATGGCCATCGCGACTCCCGAGACGGCGCAGAGCCAGAAGCCGATCCAGACGGCGCCGAAGAAGCTTTCCATCGCTTCGAGCGGCACGGCGCGCGCGACGCCCAGCGCGCGCAGCGCGATCGCCCAGCTGAAGCCCACGGCAAAGGCCAATCCGATCGCGTGGACTGTGATCAGGCCCGTGTACGCGAACATCGACGGCGATTCGCGCACCCACAAGCCCACGCTTCCCTGTTCGAGAGCGGCGAAGAATTCATTCATGTTGACCGCAGCCGGCGTGGCCGAGTGCAACCGGCATTCCGCGCGGCCTCGCGTGGTTTCGCCGGAGAAAAGGCGGAACGCTCGACCCCGTTCAAGGCCGGAGCATGAGCCCCGCGTGATTCTTCGCGGGGCATCCGGGTTTTTCCACACTACCTTTCGCGCCTGTCACTTGAGCTCGCCGTCCAGCCCACGCAGGCGCGCATCATCGTCACGACCCTTGAGATTGCATGTGCGCACAGCCCCTCTATTGACGGGCATATAATGACCCCGCTTCCCCCCGGCCTCTTGCGTCCCCACGCTTCTTTTCGGAGGACAGTCCCATTTCTGAACGCAAGGTGTCGTCCGTTGTCCGAGGTTCCGCCGTCCTCCTGGCGCAGGTTACGATCCCGGCGACCGTGCTGCTGGTCGCCGCATGGCGGGATCGCTACGATGGGAAGCCGGACTACGTTGTGCCGTGGATCGTCTTCGCCGGCATCATGTGGGCAGCCTGGATCGTTCCAGTGGGGTCATCTCCTCCCCGCCTGCGGCGCTCGCGCATCGAAATTCCACCCTGGGTGTGGCCCTGGGTCGCGCTCGGCGGCGTTCTGGTATTCCGCCGGTGATGCGTGTTTCTGTGACTGCCGCCCTGCTGGCCGGAGCGGTAGCGCTGGCCCTCCATGCCGCGGCGTGGGGCGCCGCCGTCAGTGTCGTCGCAAAGAGCGTGCATCCACCGCCGCTGCAATCGGCGTTGGCACTCGGCGGCTCTGCCCTGCTGCTCCGCGTGATCAATCTCGCGTCGCATCGGCGGCGGATGGTTGCTATTGGCGCAATCCTCGTGGCGTTCGGAATCGCAATGGTGGCAGCCCCGCTCGACTTGCAGTTCGCCGGCAACGGATTCATGGGCGACGGCGTCGACTACGCCCAAAGCCGCGATAAATTCGAACGCAACATTCCGGTCGCGGGCGGTGATCCGGAGATCCAGTTCAAGAGCCATCTCGGAGACCTGTTCCTGGCCGGCGTCGATCGAATGTTCGGGCGCACCGAAGACTCGCCGGGCATCGCATACAGGACGCTGTCCCGTGCCGGAGGCCTTCTTTTCCTCGGCGAACTGTTGCTGGTGGTCGTGGTACTGCGGGGCTCGAGGCGCGCGTGCAGGTACGTTGGACTGGCTCTGGCGATACCGCTCGTGATCGGGTTCTTCGGTTACTACGAAGTCGGTTACATGTCGGCAAGTGCGGCCGCGTTTCCCTTGTTGCTCCACTCGATGCGACGTCGCACGCCGGGTCATGCGCTCGAGGTTGGAGGTGGCCTGCAGGGCCTGCACGCCGCGTTTCATGGGTTCGGCCTGCTCGGCATCGCCGGCGGTGTGCTGGCTGCGCTGCGCGATCGGGACCGCCAGATATGGACGGCGCTCAGATTCGGCGCGTTCGCGCTGGCCGCTTATCTCGTCTGGCTGCTCGTCTACATCGTCGTGTTCGGTTGGTCCGTCATGTCCGATCCGTATTCCGGGCACATTGCGTTCAGACATCTGACAACAAGCGCATACTTCGACAGGCGTCTCGTTCACCAGTTGCTCTCGTGGCGTGCCGTGACCGAGGTCGGCATGGCAAGCCTCGCGATCGGCGTTCCGCTGCTGGTGTTCGCGCTGGTGCGCGCGAAATCGCGCCTCGAGCGACATGCCTCGCTGCTCTACGCACTGCCGGGACTGCTGTTTCTCGTCGTCTGGTGGCCGAGCGCCGGTGTCGGTCACGATATGGACCTTCTGCTGGGCGCCTTCGCCGGTATGATGGCGGCAATCTGGCTCGCCTCGCGCACGCCGCGGATCGCGTTCCAGGCGTGGATTGTTCTTGCCGTGGTACACGTGATGTTCTGGGCCGTCGTCGCCGACCGGACGATGGAGAGAATTTGGATAACGCAATAGGAGCGCCCTATGACTCGAAAGATGTGGACCGTCGGAGGGAGTCTGGCCCTGGTCGCCGTGATGGGCGCCGCGATGGCGGTGTCCAGGAATACCGTGACCGCTCAGGTGAGCCGGCAACCGGTGCCGCTGTTTGAACCCGATCCACTGTGGTCGCAGGCCTTACCCAACAAGTGGGCGACCGGGCAAGTCGGCGGGATTGCCGTTGACTCGCACGACCACGTCTGGATCTTTCATCGTCCCGCGACGATTCCCCAAAGCGAGCGGGGGGCGTCGCTGAATCCCCCCGCCTCGGAGTGCTGCATCCCGGCGCCGTCCGTCCTGGAATTCGCCCCCGATGGAAAGTTCGTGCAGGCATGGGGCGGCCCCGGGACCGGATACGAATGGTTCAAGTCCGAGCATGGAATCTATGTCGATTCCAAGGACAACGTCTGGTTGAGTGGCAGCGCCAAAGAGGACAACCACATCCTGAAGTTCACGAACAAGGGCAAGTTCCTGATGCAGATTGGCCACGCGGGGAAGAACACGGGCAGCAGTGACCTCGAGAATGTCGGTGGACCGGCGAGCCTGTTCGTGTACGCGAAGACGAACGAACTGTTTGTCGCTGATGGCTACTTCAACCACCGGGTCGTCGTGTTTGACGCGGACTCGGGCAAGCACAAGCGCCATTGGGGCGCGTACGGGAAAACTCCGGATGACACGTTCAAGTTCCCCCCTCGGGCGCAACTGATTCAAGGACCAGCGCCCACGCATTTCAACAACCCGGTGCACGGCGTTCTGGTATCAAACGACGAGCTCGTCTACGTCGCCGATCGCACGAACAACCGAATCCAGGTGTTCAGGCTCGATGGCACGTACATCAAAGAGGTGTTCATCGCCAGGAACACGCTCCAGGCGGAGGGGACCGTGCACAATTTTGCCCTGTCACCGGACAGGGAGCAGAAGTACCTGTACGTCATGGACGGGTCGAACAAGGCGATCCGCGTGCTGGATCGGCAGACGCTGCAGGTCGTGTCGAATATCGGCGGGCGTGCCGGACATAACGCACGCGAGTTCTTCCATCCGCACAGCTTCGCTGCCGATTCGAAGGGAAACCTGTTCATCGGCGAAGTGAACGATGGTCAGCGGTATTACCGGTACGCGTTCAAGGGGATGGGGCCGCAAACGTCGACTCAGTGAGGCGAAGGTGCGCTTCGCACCTGCTCTACGTGCAGTGGACGGTCACCCACTTGAAGTTCGCGTTGTAGGACGTGACCGCAGCCGCCTGGTCACGCGCGAGGCAGCAGAACTCGTAAGTGGATCGATCGCCAGGTCTGAGCATGGTGTTGAGCGGCGCGGACCAGGCAAGGCTGGTGACCAGGGCCCGGTTCTTGTCGAAGAAATCTGCGGTCCCGGTCACATCCGCCGCACACCCGTCGCCTGCATTCGTAATCTGAAACTGAGCGCCGTAGGTTCCAGTCGGATGGCTGACGGGAGTGACCCCCGCGACGATGGCGATTTGGGCAAGGAGGACTCTGAGCTGGAAATCGACATCAACATCGGCGGCGAGCGTCACCGGTTTCGTTGCCGTCGCGTAATCGACCGCGCTGGCCTGGATGGTCATTCCCCCCGGCTCGAGATCGGTAAAACCGTATCGCCCCTGCGCGTCCGTGACGACGCTCTTCCCCTTGTTCACACCATCAATCACTTCCAGAGTCGCGCCCTGCAACGCTGCGCCTTCGTAACCGGTCACGATGCCACGAAGGGCGAAGCTGATGGCCGTTGGTTCCGTCGGCGAAGCCCCACAAGCGCTGCAGATCAAAGCCGAAATGCCAGTGATCGCGACGAGCGTTCGCTTCTCCATCCTTCGATCGTCGTATCGTCCAACCTAAGGCACTCCTTTACGACATTACAGAATCGTCATTGTTCCCTCTTGGGTGAGGTGGTGTGGGTGTGATGATTACTTCCGAGAATCGTCCCGCGACGCGACCTCGTCACGATGGCGCCACAGCCAGCCGGCAATTCCGAGCGCGGTCACCCCGACGACGCCACCTGTGAGCCAGGTCCCGACCTTGCTCCCCCGAGACACGACCGGAGGCGGCACGGGCGGTCGCGACCGCAGCGGCCGGTCCGGCGCAGGCACCCACCGCGTCAGGTAGGCGAACGCTTCCGACGCACAGAGCGGACAGGCCTGGGCCTCGTGGACTTCTTCACAGTCGAGGCAGAGACGGGCGAGACGGAGCTGCATTCCACGAAGTGTATCGGTCATCGGCGGATGACGCATCACAAGGGGACGCGGCGCTCCGGAGCGACGCTGTGCGACGCGAGCCGGATGCGGATATCATTGCCGGGATTCGCGGATGAGCGTCCAACCGGCAGCACCTCAAACGATCGCTGAAACAACAGAGCCGTCCATACTTCCCTTCGTCGCGCCGACCGTCGTGTTCGGCGTGCTCACCGCGCTCGAGGGTTACGTCCCCACAGATCTATATCCCGTGGCATACGCCGTGAAGGCGGTCGCCGTGACCGCGGCGCTGTTGATATGGCGGCAGCCGCTTCGAGACATCAAGCCGGATTTCAAGGTGGTCGTGCCATCGATCCTGCTGGGTCTCGTCGTGTTCGTGGCGTGGGTTGGCTTGGACAAGGCCATCCCATACCCTCACCTGGGGGAACGGGTTGGATTCGATCCGTACAGCGTGCCGAACCCGCTGACCCGGGCAGGATTCGAGGTGGTGCGACTCTACGGGCTTGTGCTCATGGTGCCCGTCATGGAGGAAATACTCTGGCGCTCCTTTCTCCTCAGGTACCTGACCCAAAGCCAGTTTCTGTCGATTCCAATCGGGGAGTTTTCTTCTCGCGCTCTTGCAGTCGTGGTTGTGGCGTCAGCCGCGGCCCACCCTGAGTGGCTCGTCGCCGCCGTGGCCAACATCGTGTACTGCGGGTGGCTTCGACGTACGCGAAGCCTTTTCGCAACCATCGTCGCGCATGCCGTGACGAATGCCGCGCTCGGAGCCTACGTCTTCGCCACACATGAGTGGCAGTACTGGTAGTGCATCGCCTCACACCCCCGCACAAGAATTCAGGACGACAGGAAGCTCGATGGCGGCCACGGCGGATGTGGTGATTGTGGGGGGTGGGATCGTCGGGGCGAGCGTGGCGTACCACCTGCGCGCCGATGGATTCGCGGGACGCGTCCTCGTCGTAGACCCCGACCTCACACATACGCGCGCGGCGACGCCGGCCAGCATGGGCGGCGTGCGCACGCAGTACGGCGTGGCGAGCAACCTGGCCATGGCCCGATACGGACTCGACTTCTTTGCAGGCTTCGATGAACAACTGGCGGGAAGCTGGGGCCGGCCGCGCGCACACTTCCGCCGGGCCGGCTATCTGATGCTCGCGCATGCCTCGAACGAGGTGGCGCTGCGCCGGCGATGCGCGGCGCAGCAGGCGATCGGAGTCGGCGTGAACTGGCTC
>Ga0209726_10004285_pt1 | contig 18426 bp, 15 predicted proteins | sample Subgrocontami54m_FD_187453 | JGI IMG/M metagenome (GOLD analysis project Ga0209726, IMG submission 187453) | Subsurface groundwater microbial communities from S. Glens Falls, New York, USA - GMW46 contaminated, 5.4 m (SPAdes) (version 3) | ecosystem: Environmental > Aquatic > Deep subsurface >... | reverse complement strand
ACTCGGTACTCGCTACTCGCCGCTGGTTCTTGGGGCCACTAGCCACTAACCACCAGCCACTAGCCACTGGCGTCCGCCCCTTCGGGCCACATGGCAATCTGCGCCGGAGCCTTGCGCGCCTGTTCCGGAGACTGCTTATAGGCGGCGCGCAGCAGGCTTTTGAGTAGCTTTTCGTGTTCCGCCACCTCGCCCGGGTTGAGGACGAAGCGCAGCCCGCGCCAGCGCCGGTCGATGCCCAGGCGCTCGAGGCCCTCGCTCTCGAAGCGGTCTTCGAACCAGCGCAGGTTGCCGGCGCGGATCTCCACCCGCAGAGCGTGGCGCAGCGGGCGGAAGGTGACGAAGTTGTTGGGCCGGTTGTTCTGGCTCACTCCGAATGTACTGCTTCTGATAATTGGGCGCGAGCTCCGGATCGAGCTCGCGCAGCAGTTCGAGGCACTCGTCCAGCAGCTTGAGGGTGGCGGCGGAGCTGCGAGCCTCCCACCAGGAGCGGGTGCGGGCGCCGAGGTCGTCCTCCAGCTCGGTGCCCAGGGCGACCTCATCCAGCAGCTTGGTGAAGCTGAGCACCACCTGGGTGCCCACCTGCAGGGCGCTCACCTGCAAGACGACGATGGGCACCACGCCGTTGATGAGCTGCAGGATGTTGAGGAAGCGGGCGGTGACCTCCTCGGCCACCAGCACGGCGCAGTGGTCGTAGCCGGGGAAGCGCTTGCGCTCCGTGTCCCAGTACTCCATGCAGCGGACCACGTGGCTTTCGTCCACCCGGCCCAGGGTGAGTTCCACCACGTAGCGCTTGGCGGTCTTCGAGTTCTGCAGCAGCAGGTCGAGCCGCCCGGCGCGCGGCTGGGTGCGCTCGCTGGCCCGCAGGTCGAGCGCCCCCAGCCCGAGGACAGACGGGTCCTCGGAGATGAGGTCGCGCAGCCAGGCTTCGCTGAACTCCGGGTGGCCTTTCAGCCACAGCCGGGTGCCCTTCACGTATTTCAGGCTCATGCCCCGGCCTCAAGGAGTGGCGTCAACACAGCGGCTCCCGGCCCGCGCAAAGCGGGCAGGGAAGCCGGTTGGGCAACAAAGGGGCAGTGATGAAAGGTTAGGCCTCTTCCCCCCGCCTGGAACCGGGGTTGGTTGTTGTTCCGAAATCGGAACAAGAAGGGGCGTATCATGGCTTCCCACCATTTGTGCGCTTTCAGGTCATTTTGTTACGAATTCGGAACAAGCCATTTACAGCCTGAATCCCAAGGGAGGACTTGTGAATAGTGCCGGACAGCAGCTACGCCTGGTGCGAGAGCAACTGGGCTTGACCCTGCGCGACGTGGAGATTGCCAGCGACCGCATCGCCGCGCGCCACCGCAACCTGAACTTCGGCATCCCGCTCAGCCGCCTCTCCGAGATCGAGACCAAGGGCGTGCTGCCCAGCATCTACCGCTTGCACACGCTGGCGGTCATCTACCGGAAGGACGCGCGCGAGGTCCTCTCCTGGTACGGGATCGAGGTGAACGAATCGGCCGCCGACCTGGGCCTGTCCGCTCCCCCCAGGTCGCACCGGACCGAGACCCTGGCCAGCGCCACGGCGGTGAAAGTGCCGGTGCGAATGGACCCCTCCTTTGACTCCCGCCGCACCCTGAACCTGGGCCGGGTGGTGGAGAAGTGGGGCGTGGTGCCGCTGGCCTATCTGAACCAGTTCGCCAACACCGATTACACCTACGCTTACGTGGGCAGCCAGGACTTCACCATGTATCCGCTGCTGCTCCCCGGTTCGTTCCTGCAGGTGGACGAATCGCGGAATGAGGTGGTGGAAGGCGCTTGGCGCTCGGAATACGAGCGTCCCATCTACTTCGTGGAGACCCGCGAGGGCTTTACCTGCTGCTGGTGCTCGCTGGAAGGCGACCACATCACGCTGCAGCCGCATCCCCTCTCCCCGGCGCGGGTGCGGGTGATGCTCCATCCCCAGGACGCGGAGGTCATCGGGCAGGTGGTGGGCGTGGCTATGCGGCTCGGCGAGTGGCGCTCGAACGGGCTTGAGCGAGCTTCGAAAGCGCCTTCAACACTGAACTGAAGTGCGCCTCCAGGCCCCCGGCCAGATTGGGGGGGAGCAGCGCCTGCCGGCGGGCGGAGAGCTGCGAGAAGTAGGAGAGAGCATCCAGCTCCTGGTCGGCGGCGGAAAGGCTGGCGTCATCCAGCAGGCGGCCGAGAGGGGTGCGGAGGATCTCCAGGAAAACCTCGCGGTGCGCTTCCCGGAGCGCCCGCTGCACCGCAGCCTTGCCGTGCAGCCGGGTCAAGCCCCAGTGGTCGTAATCCCCGTCTTCGGTCCGCAACTCGGAGAGGTAGTGCAGCTTTCCCCAGGCCCCGGGAAGCGAGGCCACCGTGGTGGTCAGAAAATCCTCCGAGGCTGATAGGTAAGTCATTCCTTGTTCCGATTCCCGGAATCTGAACAGAAACCTCGTCCTCTAGCGCCCACGAACTCCTGAATGCATTCTGTCCGCGTGCAACCGCACACAAGGAGTTCCCAGGTGAAAAATCTCGTTCGTTTGCTGTTCGCTACTTTACTACTTGTCGGAAGCTGTTCAACAACTTTGTTCGCTGATGGCGATCCGCTCTGCATTCCCGGGCATAAGTGCCCGTTCCCGGCGGCACAGCGCTGATTCCCGATTCGGGATGCGGTACGGAAGTAACTTGCGGGCTGCCGCCGGAGCGGCTAAGCTGTGCGGTAGCCCATGTCTCTGTCCAGGTTCGCTTTCTACACGCTTTGGGCTGCGCCCGCGCTGTTGATGGCGCTGCTGGCCTTTGTGATGAGGCGCCGACATCTGCACCGGGAACTCCCGGCGTTCTTCGCCTACGCGGTCTTTACCGCGGCGCGAACCCCGATTCTGTTCTTCCTCTCCCAGAACCAAGTGAATGTCTATGCTTATTCCTACTGGATCGCTGAAGGCGTGAGCGCAGCCCTGGGATTTGCAGCCATCTACGAGGTCTTCCGCCACGTGTTTCGGCCCTATGGAGCGACGAGCCGTCTGGGAAGTTTACTCTTCCGCTGGACGGCAGTCGGCTTCGTCCTTCTGGCCGTAGTGGCCGCCGCCCTCGCCCGACAAGGCGATGAGAACTGGCTGGCTGCGGGCGTGCTGGCAGGGGCGCAAGGTGTACGGCTGGTGCAATGCGGACTTTTGGTGTTTCTCTTCTGCTTTTCGTTCTTCTCGGGGCTTGCTTGGCGCAGTCACTTGTTCGGAATTGCGGTCGGGTTCGGGCTGTTTGCCGGGGTCCAGTTGGCGGCGGCCGCCATGGGGGCTCATGCGGGAGAAGCGAGCTATAGAACGTGGATGTGGGTCAACCTGTTTTCCTACAACTGCGCGGTTCTGGTGTGGATGACGTACCTGCTGGCGCCGCAGAGGGCGGAGGTTGCGGAACTTGCGCCGGTGGCGGTGGAGGTCAAGAGCTGGAACCGGGCGTTGCTCCAGCTTCTGCAGCGATGATCACGGTCCTCATTCTCGGGCTGTTTGCCTTGCTGATGATGGTGGTGTTGCTGCTCGCGGCGCGCGGGCAAGGCGCGGCCGTATGCAACCTGCAGGAGTTGGAGGGCCGCACCCAGCCGGTGGACCTGGAGGCGTTCCGCAACCTCACCGATCCGCACGAAGAGAGATACCTCAAGGAACGTCTGGCGCCAGCGGACTTTCGCGCCATCCAGCGGGAGCGGCTGCGTGCGGCCTTGGGATACGTGCGGCGCGTGGCCCACAACGCATCCATTCTGCTGCGGCTGGGGGAGGCGGCGCGCCGGAACGCCGACCCCGAGGTGGCGCGCGCGGCCGGGGAGCTGGTGGAGAGCGCGCTCAAGCTGCGGATGTACTCGCTGCTGGCGATGGGCCTGCTTCGCGCCCGCATCCTGGTGCCCGATGTGAGCTGGTCGCCGGCCGGGGTGGCTGCCGATTACCAGGGCCTGCGGGATCATGTGGCCCGCCTCAGCCGCTTGCAGGCGCCGGCCCAGGCGGGACGCATCTCGGCCGCGCTCTGACGCCGGAGCGCAGCCGCAGCCGGGCCTCGAGGCCTTCTCTCCCGATTTGATCCACGATTGATTTTGAAGGTGTGGGGCGCTGGCGCCCGGATCGGTTCGGTTCCGGCAGACGATTCAGTTCGGGGTAACGGCCGCGTGGGTGGGGGTGTGGAAGCCGATGGGCATGGCCCGCAGCAGGTCGATCACCTGTGATTTATCTTGCATGAGCGCGGCCCGCTCCAGCTGGCAGAGCGCGCTCTCGAAGTCCGGTGACACGGCTTCGGCCTCCACGGCGAAGATGCGCTGGAAGCGGGTGGGCAGGATGCGGGCGCCCTCGGCCCACAACTCCTCGTAGAGCTTCTCGCCCGGCCGCGCGCCCACGATGCGGATCTCGATGTCCTTGCCGGGGCGCAACCCGGACATCTCGATGAGCTTGCGGGCCAGGTCGGTGATCTTGACCGGGTCGCCCATGTCGAGCATATACACGTTTCCGTCCCGTCCCAGGGTGGCGGCCCGCAGAACCAGTTGCACCGCCTCGGGGATGGTCATGAAGTAGCGGGTCATGTCCTCATCGGTGACGGTGATGGGTCCGCCTTCGGCGATCTGGCGCAGGAAGGTGGGGACCACGCTTCCGCGGCTGCCCACCACGTTGCCGAAGCGTACGCAGGCGCACCGGGAGTGGTGACCTCCGATGCCGTGATTGGAGGCGGCGCGCGCCTGCACCACCATCTCGGCCACGCGCTTGGTGGCCCCCATCACGCTGGAGGGGCGCACCGCCTTGTCGGTGGAGACCATCAGGAAACGCTCCGCGCCGAAGCTGAGGGCCAGGTCGGCGACTTCGCGCGTCCCCACCACGTTGTTGAGGACCGCCTCGCAAGGATTGCTCTCCATGAGGGGCACGTGCTTGTAGGCGGCGGCATGCAGCACTACCTGCGGCAGGTGCTCGCCGAAGACCGCCTGCATGCGCGCGCGATCGCGGATGTCGCCCACCAGGGGCACGATGCGGATTTCCTCCGCCATTCCCGAGAGTTGCTGGTGAATGTCGAAGATGGCGTTCTCATCCCGGTCGAACAGCAGCAGGGCGGCGGGGGAAAGACCGGCGATCTGGCGGCAGAGTTCGGAGCCGATGGAGCCCCCGGCGCCGGTGACCAGAATGGTCCGGCCGCGAAAGTTCTCCATGACGTCGGGGTGAGGCGGCGGCAGGGTTGTGGGGCGATCCTCGAAGGCCAGTTCCAGGCGGGGCTGGGCGGAGACCCGCACCTCGCCGCGAATGATGTTGGCGGCCGAAGGAAGCAGGCGGAAGTCCACGCCGAACTCGGTGGCCGTGGCCACGATCTCGGCGATGGAGTCCAGGCTGGCGTCGGCGATCAGCACCAGATCCACGGCGCCGCAGGCCAGCAGCCGGGGCAGGGCGACGGGCTGATCCATCACCGTGAAGCCGGCGATGCGCAGTCCGTGCAGCTTGCTCTCCGGGGCCAGCAGGCCGACCACGGTGACGTCGGGGAAGGAGCTCACGTGGCGCAGCGCGGCGTCCAGGGTGTCGGCGGTGCCCACCACCAGGGCGCGCGTCCCCGCGGATGCGGTGCGGAGCGAGTACTCGAAGGTCACCCGGCGCAGGGCGCGGATCCCGGCGGCCAGGGCCAGGAACAGAAGCAGTTCGATCAGGACGACGCCGCCCGGGATGGCCCCGGTCCACGCATTTTTCGCAAAGCCATAGCGGAGGACCAGGAGGAAGAGGGTGGGGGGAAGCGAAGTGAGGCCCAGGCCCACGGCGTCGCGAAGATTGAAGAAGCGCCAGATGCGGTCATAGCCGCCCAAGGCCCAGGTCAGAGCCGGGCGAAGAGCGGGAAGCAGCAGCAGCCAGGACCACATTACGACGGCCTGCGGCGGCGGAACCGCGCCGTCGAAGCGCAACTGGAAGGCGAGGTACAGCGCGGCAGCGCAGGCCGCGGCGTCCAGAGCCAATTGGTTGCAGAGACAGAAAAACTGCTCGGGCAGCCGGGCGGAAACAGCAGCCAGGCGCGGAACGATCAGGCGGGCGAGTCTCCCGAGCAGGTTGCCAGCCAGGTGGTCAGAAGCGAAGTGGTCAGCGCTGGCCATGGTCCCTGCCTGAGGAACTCGTCGGCGACCCGGCCAAGCAGGGGAGACCATCGCTGACGGGACTGAAGTTCATGGAGTCACGATGCCAGGATAGCTAATAGTCAGAGGGTGAATTTGGCAGAGCCGCGCCTCTTTGTCAAGCTATCGAGGGCCGGGCACTCTCCGATTTTCCCAATATTCTCCCAAACTAGGACACCACCGAGGGCCGAACCGGCTGGCCCAGGCCGCGGCAGGAGCGATTTGCGACGCAAGATGGTTGTGATAGTCTGGTCGCAAGTCGAGCAGATTGCAGCGTTCTAACCTCGTGGTCACCAGAAAAGAATCCGGAATCCATGTCGCCTGGACCACCATCAGCTATCGCAGCGTGATGATGATCGTGGTGGCCCTGCTGGCCCTGCTGGTCCTGGGGATGTACCTCATGTTCCCGGGCGCGGCCAAGAAGGGGATGGAAAGCGCGGGGAGCTTCTTCCAGGGGCTGTTCGACAAGATCGGGGGCAGCGGGAAAGCGAGCACCAAACCGGGCGTGACCACCGGGCAGCAGCAGGCGCACTTCACCAACATTGACGGAACGGTGAAGGTGAAGAAGGCGGCCAGCAACAGTTGGGTGAACGCCGATTACAGCCTGCCCCTGGAAAAGGGAGACGTGGTGCAGACCAGCTCCGAGGGCGTGGCCAAGGTGGTATTCGCCGACGGAACCAATTACACCGTGAAGCAGGACTCGCTGATCGTGATCGAAGAGAACTCGCTCAACGAATCGCAACAGACCAAGGTGGCGGTGCAGGTGACCACCGGGACGGTGGACCTGACCACGGCCACCTACAAACAGGGATCGAGCTCCAGCGTGCGGGTGGCGGGAGCCGAGGCGCACTTCTCCCCCGAAAGCTCGGCGGAGGTGCGCAACGATCCGCGCGCCGACGAACACCAGATCCTGGTGACCAAGGGTTCGGGTGAAGTGCAGCGCGGCGACGAAGTGGTCAGCCTGGGCGGCTACGAGAAGGTTTCGTTCAAGGCCGACTCCAAGCAGATGACCAAGGAGAAGGAGATCGCTCCCCCCACCCTGGTGAACCCCGCCAACATGCTGCCCATCTTCGGCGGCCCCAGCCAGACGGTGGTGTTCGAGTGGACGCCGGTGGCCAACGCCCGCACCTATCACCTCCGCGTCTCCCGCAACCCGTTCTTCTCTTCCGTGGTATTGGAGAAGAAGCTGGCGGTGACCCAACTGAAGGTGTCCGGGTTGAGCGAGGGCCCTTACTACTGGGTGGTGCAGGCGGCCGACGCCCAGGGCAAGGAATCCGCGGAGAGCGAGAAAAACCGCTTCCAGATCATCGCCAAAGGAGCCGAGAACGCGGGTCTGGCACTCCAGCTTGAGCCCTTCATCCAGCACGGGCACGTCATCGAGATCAAGGGTTGCACGGAGCCCGGCGCCCGCGCGCTGGTCAACAGCGAAGAAGTGCCGCTGGTGGGGCCGGACGGGTGCTTCGACTACTTCACTTCTCCCCTGCCCAACGGGGAAAACGTCATCACCATCACCGCCCAGAACGCCAAAGGCGCGGTGAACACACAGACCAAGAAGATCGTCATCCAGTAACTGAGGGTGAGCTGGGGCCGGCCCCGGCTTGGGAACCAGACGATCTCTGTCTCACCCTGAGATTCGCCTCGCAACGGCGGCCAGTGAGCGCCCGGCCGGGCTGAAAGAGTCAAAGTTGCGCTCCTGCCAGTTTCACCGGAGTTGGGGATGTGGTACTCTCGTTAACCATAAAGTGAACGTCTGCAGTCCTCGTCCGACCAGGGCGCCGGCTCACCCCGAGAGGCTGGTGCTCGCAGGCAGTTCGACCCACCGATTTCGAGACCGGCGGGGCTACGCCAGCGGCCCGTGGGTTCTCACCCTCGTAACCGGAAGCGGGCAAACTGGGGAGAGAAGTAATCGCTATGTCGTGGAACGGATCCCGCTCCGAAAATTCCCGGATCCATAATCTGCGCTCGCTGTTGAGCATGTTCTCCAGCGACCTGGCCATCGATCTGGGCACGGCCAATACGCTGGTGTACGCCAAGGGCAAAGGCATCGTGGTGAACGAGCCCTCCATCGTTTCCATCAACAAGAGCACGGGCGAAGTGGAGGCGGTGGGCAAGGAAGCCAAGGAGATGCTGGGGCGCACGCCCGGCAACATCGTCGCCATCAAGCCCATGAAGGACGGCGTGATTGCCGACTTCAAGATCACCGAGAAGATGCTGAACTACTTCATCCAGAAGGCGCACAACCGCAAGATGCTGGTGCATCCGCGCATCGTGATCGGAGTGCCTTCGGAGATCACGCAGGTGGAGAAGCGGGCGGTGATGGACTCCGCCTACCGCGCCAAAGCCAGCGAGGTCTATCTGGTGGAGCAGGCCATGGCCGCCGCCATTGGCGCGGGTTTGCCCATCACCGAGCCCTGCGGCAACATGGTGGTGGATATCGGCGGGGGCACCACCGACATCGCCGTCATTTCGCTCTCCGGCATCGTGTATTCGCGCTCGGTGCGCATGGCCGGCAACCAGATGGACGAAGCCATCATGAACTATCTCAAGCGCAAATATAACCTGCTCATCGGGGAGCGCACCGCGGAGCAGATCAAGATGGAAGTGGGCTCGGGATATCCCCTAGACAAACCCCTGACCATGGAGATCAAGGGGCGCAACCTGATCGAGGGCATCCCCAAGACCATCACCGTGGACGACAGTGAGATCCGCGAAGCGCTGAGCGAGTGCGTTTCCACCATCATGAACGCCATCCGGGTGGCCCTGGAGCGGACCCCGCCGGAACTCTCCGCCGACATCAGCGACCGCGGCATCGTGCTCACCGGCGGCGGGGCGCTCTTGAAGAACCTGGACAAGCGCATCCGCGAGGAGACGGGACTGCCGGTCTCCATCGCCGACGACCCGCTGGCCAGCGTGGTGCTGGGCACAGGCAAGATGCTCTCGGACTTCAAGCTACTGCGCAAGATCTCGATCGAGTAGCCCGCCCAGGCGCGCGCATTCCGCGGGCGCAGGGGCGCCGCTCCCGGGTCACAGGGCCATGGAAAATCTGATCCACCGCCACCGCAACGCCAGCGCACTGGTGGCCGTGCTGTTTCTGCAGATCCTGGCGCTGGCCATCCAGATCAAGCGCCCCGCCGAGCCCGGGAACCCGGAGGCCGGGTCCATCCGCCTCATCCGGCTGTGGGTGGTCACCGCCGTCACTCCCTTCGAGCGTGGCTTCGTGAATGTTGCCGGCCTTTCCCGCACGCTGTGGTCGGACTACCTCGATCTCCGCGGAGTGCGACAGGAGAACCGCGCCCTGCGGGATGAGATGGAGCGCATGCGCATCGAGCGGGCGCAGATGAGCGAGGCCGCCAGCCAGGGCCAACGCCTGCAGACGCTGCTCGGATTCAAGCAGCAGTTCATCTCTCAGACCCTGGCCGCCCAGGTGCTGGGCTCCAGCGGCAGCGACCGTTCCCGCATCCTCTACCTCGACAAGGGATCCCACGACGGCGTGAAGGAAGATATGGCGGTCATCACGCCCGAGGGCGTGGTGGGCAAGGTGCTGCGCGTCTTCCCCAGCTCCGCGCAGGTGCTGACCATCAACGATCCCACCTCAGGCGCCGGAGCGGTGCTGGAGAAATCGCGGCTGCAGGGAGTGGTCGCCGGCACGGACGCGGGCGAGTTGCGCCTGCGCTACGTCATGGTGGATGAGAAGGTCGAGGTGGGCGAGCGCGTGCTCACCAGCGGGGGAGACCGGATCTATCCCAAAGGCCTGCCGCTGGGCACCGTGGCCGTGGTGAAACCGGGCAGCGACCTGTTTTTCGACATCCGGGTGGAGCCGGCGGCGCGGCTGAACCGCCTGGAAGAGGTGCTGATCGTCACTCAGATCGCGGAACAGACTCCGCAGACCGATGCGGCGGAAGCGTCCCCGCGCCGCGCGGCTGAAATCCTCTCCCAGCGCCTGCCGGGTCTTCCTCCCAAGGCCGCGGACGCCTCCGTAGCCGGCGCCCAGCCCCAATCCGGCGGGCCCCCGCCGAAGGCTCCTCCCGAGACTCCCCGGTAAGACTTCGTGGCCCTCTCTTACACTTCGCGGGAAGGAATCGAGGTCCACCGCTTCAGCCTGGCGGCCAGCGTGGGCGTGCCTCTGGTGGCGCTGCTGATGCAGGCGTTCCTTCCGGCCCGCTTCCACTGGTTCGAGATCTTCGACCTGCCGCTTCTGGTGACCATCTTCTTCGCCATGGCGCGGCGCAATCCGGTGACCGGGCTGATCACCGGCGCGGTAATTGGCATCCTCCAGGACAGCCTGACCCACAATCCGCTGGGCGTTTTCGGGATCGCAAAGACCGTGGTGGGATACGCCGCTTCTTCCCTGGGGGTTAGAATCGACGTGCAAAACCCCGGCGTGCGGCTGGGAATGACCTTTGCTTTCTACCAGCTCCACCGGGCCGTTTATTTCCTGGTGTGGCGCGGGATGATGGGGAAGCCATTGGAATGGCACTGGGGCTACGAGCTCCTGGCCGGGGCAGCGAACGGCCTGTTGGCGGTGGTGCTGTTCGTGGCGCTCGACCGTCTGAAACGGCGCGCCTGAGGAACGAGAATCATCGATGTTGGGCAGCGAAGAAAAAATCTCGCCGGGCCGGCTGCTGGCGGTGCAGTACGGCATCCTGATCATTTTTCTAGGGCTGGGCTTCGGCTTGTGGCGGTTGCAGGTGATGGGCAGCGACCGCTACGGCCTGCTGGCCGAGCGCAACCGCATCCGCACCATTCCCATCCTAGCGCCCCGGGGCAAGATCCTGGACCGCGAAGGCCGCATCCTGGTGGACAACTATCCCTCCTTCTCCGCGCTGCTGTTGCGCGAGCAGCCGACCAGCGACGAGGACCTGGGGAAGATCGCCTCCGGGCTGAACCTGACCCCGGAGCAGGTGCGGGAGCGGCTGCGCAAGGTGGCGGGCGCGGCGCAATTCCAGCCCGTCATCCTCAAGGACGACATCACTCCCGACGAGTTGGCCTTCATCGACTCCCACCGCAACGAACTGCCGCAGCTCGACACCATCGTGGTGCATCGGCGTCTGTATCCGCGCGACGGATTCGCCGCCCACCTGATCGGCTACGTGGGCGAGGTCAGCGAGGAGATGCTCAACCAGCCGAAGTACGAGCTCTATTCGCCCGGTGACGTGGTGGGCCGCTCGGGCGTGGAGCAGTCCTACAACACGATGCTCATGGGCAGGGACGGCTCGCGCCGCGTCCTGGTCAACAGCCGCGGGAAGGAGGAAGGGCGGCTGGATGAGACGCCGGCACAACCCGGCAAGCAGCTGCGGTTGACCATCGATCTTGACCTGCAGATCGCCGCCGAGCAGGCGCTCGAAGGGCGCAACGGAGCGGTGGTGGCGCTGGATCCGCGCACCGGCGAAGTGCTGGCCCTGGCCAGCCGTCCCATCTTCGATCCCAACCACTTTGCGGTGCGCATCTCGCGCGAGGAGTGGAGCGCGCTGATCAACGATCCCGGGAAGCCGCTGCTCAACAAGGCCATCCAGGCGCAGCTTCCTCCCGGCTCGGTGTTCAAGATCATCATGTCCGTGGCCGGTCTGGAGGAGGGCGTGGCCCAGACGCTGACGGTGAATTGCCCCGGCGGGAAGTTCTTCTACGGGCGCTTTTTCAAATGTCACTCGGTGCACGGCGCGGGCGTGGAAATCACGCGCGCCATCCCGCAGTCCTGCGACACGTTTTTCTATACCCTGGCGGAGCGGCTGGGCATCAGCCGCATCGCCAAGTACGCCATGGCCCTGGGCCTGGGACAGCGCACCGGCATCGATCTTCCGCAGGAAGTTTCGGGGGTGATGCCCTCGGAGGAGTGGAAGGCCCGCACCTTCAAGCAGAAGTGGTACGCGGGCGAGACCATCTCGGTGGGCATCGGGCAGGGCGCCGTGACCACCACCCCCCTCCAGCTCGCCTACGCCATCGGCGGCATCGCCTCGGGAGGAGTGCTGCGGCGTCCCCACGTGGCCTTCCCCGGGGAGCTTCCCCCTGAGATGCGTCCGGTGAGCAGCGCCGCCGGCGACGAAGTGCGCGTCCCCATCGCTGCCAAGAACTGGGAGCTGATCACCGACGCCATGGCCAACGTCACTCAGCCGGGCGGCACCGCGGCCAGCGCCCATCTGGAAGGCATCGACTTCGCCGGCAAGACGGGCAGCGCCCAGGTGGTGAGCAACGAAGCCAAGCAAAAACAGAAACTGACGGGCGAGCAATTCAAGGACAACGGCTGGTTCGTGGGGGTGGAGCCGCGGCGCAATCCGGAGATCGTGGTGTGCCTCCTGGTAGAGCAGGGCGAACACGGCACGGTGGCCGCGCGCCTGGTGGCGCAGGTCGTCAAGGCCTACGTGGAGAAGAAGCGCGGGCACCCGGCCAAGCTGGCGCACCAGGGCTGGTCGCCGGTCGAGGCCGGGGTCGAGGCCTCGGTGGAGGTCGCCGCCGTGTGGGAGACGCCGGGCGCGGCGCCGGGTGACCCCGCGAAGCTGGGCGGCGGACGCTTCCGCATTCCGGTGAGCCGCGCCCGGGTTCGGACCGCGGCGCCGCAGGGAGCGCCCTAGCCATGCGACGCTTCCTCTCCTTCCGCGACTTCGACTGGCTGCTGCTGGGCTTCATCCTCCTCATCTGCGCTCTGGGCGTGCTCGAGGTCTACAGCACCACCTTCTCCACCCGCTTCGCCGGGATGCACATCAAGCAGGTCTATTGGATCCTGGTGGGCCTGGGACTGATGTTCGCGGTCAGCCTGGTGAACTACCACTCGCTGCTGGAGCGCTCGCACTGGCTGTGGATCGCTTCCGTGCTGGCGCTGGTGGCGGTGCTGATCTTGGGACACAAGGCGCTGGGCGCGCGCCGCTGGATCGGGCTCCCCGGCGGAATGCACTTCCAGCCCTCAGAGTGGGTCAAGCTGGTGGTGATCCTGGCCCTGGCCCGCTACTTCCACGAGATGAAGCAGCGCGAGGCTGCGCTCGCCGACATCGCCAAGACCGGTCTGATCGCCGGCGTTCCCATGTTGCTGGTGCTGGCCCAGCCCGACCTGGGCACCGCGCTCACCTATGTCCCCATTTTTCTCATGGCGCTGTTCCTCGGCGGCCTGCGGTTGCGCCACGCCGTGGCCCTGGGAATGCTGGCTTGCGTGCTGGGCGCCGGGGGCTGGCTCTTCGTCCTCAAGGACTACCAGAAGGCGCGCGTCAACACTTTCCTCAATCCCGAGAACGATCCCCAGGGCAAGGGGTATCAGATCCAGCAGGCCCTGATCGCCGTAGGCTCGGGCGGCATCTGGGGCAAGGGGCTCACCAAAGGCACGCAGACGCAGGGCGAGTTCCTGCCCATGACCCACACTGACTTCGCCTTTGCTTCGTTCGCCGAGGAGCAGGGATTTGTAGGCGCGTGCGGCGTCCTGCTGCTATACTTCATGGTGCTGGCGCGTTTGATTCAAAACGCCCAGACGGCCCCGGACCGCGCCGGCACTTTCATTGTGATGGGCGTGGTGGCGGTACTCGCCTTCCACGTCCTGGTGAATGTGGGCATGGTGGTCCGGTTCATGCCGGTCACCGGTATTCCGCTGCCGCTCATGAGCTACGGCGGTTCGTCGGTGCTGTTCATGTTTCTGGCGCTGGGATTGGTGATGAACATCCGCATGCGCCGGTTCGTGAACTGAAGAGTTTTTGACAGCAAGAGACAACCGCACCCCTAGCCGGGCGCGACCCGTCCCGCTCGGCGGGACGGAAGAACCAAGTTGAAGCCGTCCCGCGGAGCGGGACGGGAACAAGTTGCAGAATTCGCCTGGCCCTAGCGAAAAAGAGGGCACACAGCCGGCCGGAAACGCGAACGGGCCGGTGAGGATCGAACAAGCGGCTGGCTCGCAGGGGAGGGAACGGCCCCGTCCCGCAAAAGCGGAGCGGAGCGGCCACAACCCCGCGGGCAGCGACAGGTGCAGAGATTCCGAAGTCTTACCAAAGAATCCCAACCACCCCGGCGCGCAGCAGGCCCACCGGCCTGCCGCCCGTCTTCCGCGCAGCCACACTCGATCCCACCCCCGGTGCCGTGGCCGGCCGCTGAGTCCGCCGCCGAAAGGGCCGCGGACGCGGAGTTCAAATGTCCAAGGAATTGTTTGTTTCCTCAACGCCCCACGAAACCAAAGTGGCCATCGTCGAGGACGATCAGCTTTCAGAAATCTATTTCGAGCGTGAGAACGAGTACACGCTCGCCGGGTCCATCTACAAGGGCCGCGTGAACCGGGTGCTGCCCGGCATGCAGTCGGCCTTCGTGGACGTCGGCCTGGAGCGCGACGCCTTCCTCTACGTCTCCGATTTCTTCGAAGACCAGGAAGAGTTCGACGCCATCGCCGGTCAGACGGAGGACGATGTAACCAAGGCGACCGGCCGTTCGGTCGAGCCCGCGGCTGCAGTCGAGCCGCGCCGGGAAGCCTCGGGCGGCGCCGCTCCCGCGGGCGAAGGCCCGGGCGGGAATCGCGATCAGGGCTCACGGCGCTGGCGCGGACGCCGCCGCCGCGGCGGTCGCGGACGCGGATCCCAGGATTCCCAGTCTCCCCGGCCTGAATCCGCGCGCCCCGAATCCGCGCGCCCGGAGCCGCAGCGCCTGGAGAGCCGCAGGCCCGAGCCCCGGACGCATTCAACGCCGCGTCCCCAGCCCTCCGCCGGCTATGAGCCCATGGTCATGCCGGGAGAATCCATCTCCAAGTACCGCAACCGGGGAAGTTCCCCGGCGCGAATGAGCCCGGAGCCCGGGAACGAAGCCGCGGCGCCGGTGGAAACGCTGGCTGCCGAGCCCGCCGCAGGCGGGCACATCGCGTCTGCCGAAGCCCGCGCCATGAAAGTCGTAGAGACCCCGCGCGCCTTCGAGGCTGAGCCCGCTGGCCGCGGCTCGTTCGAAATCGTGGGCGGCTACGACGAGTCCGCGCCCGCGCAGCAGGAACCCATCTCCCATCCCCCGGCCGCCGAAGCCCGCGAGGTCGAGCGCATGGAGCGCATGAACCTGGCGGCCACCTTCGCCTCGGAAGAAGTCGAAACCGAGCACGAGCCGGCTCCGCCCGCCGGAGGCGGGTTCGCCGCCGAGGCCGAGGTCATCGAGGAAGAGTTGGAAGAAGAGGAGGGCGACCTACCCACCCGTGAGGAAGAGCTGGAAGACGCCGAGCTGGAAGAGATGATGGAAGAGGAAACGCTTACCCCAGGGGGGCACGTCAAGCGTGCCGCCGAGGCGAGCCGCGATCGCTCCCCGGTGATGAGCCGCGCCGAGGCCGTCGCCGGCGAGGAAGTGGACTTCGGCGACGACGAGGGAGAGGAAGAAGAAGCTGAGGGCGGCGAGGAATCGGAATCCGAGCCGGAAGCGCACGCCGGCGAAGGCGGCGAAGCCGCGGAATCCCCCGAAGGCGAGAGTCCGGAGCGCGCAGAGATGCGTGGCGCCCCCGGCACCATGCCGCGCACGGCGCCGGCGGGCGGCCGAGTCGACCGCAGCCGCGGACGCCGCGGCGGCCGAGGCGGCGGCGCAGGCCCCCGCCCTCGCGGACGCCGCAACATCCAGCGCGGCCCGCGTCCCCAGATCGCCGACCTGCTGAAGGAAGGGCAGGAGATCCTGGTGCAGATCGCCAAGGAGCCCATGGGCAAGAAGGGCGCGCGCATCACCAGCCACATCGCGCTTCCTGGACGCTTCCTGGTGTACATGCCCACGGTGGACCACATCGGGGTCTCGCGCAAGATCGCCTCGGAAGAGGAGCGGGCGCGCCTGCGGCGCATCCTGCTCAGCGAGCGCGATACGGGGGCGCCGGACGCGCCCGCCACCGGCAAGGGCGGCTTCATCGTGCGCACCGCGGCCGCCGGCGCCGATGAGAACGACCTGCGCGCCGACATCCGCTTCCTCATCAACCTGTGGAACGAGATCCGCGGCCGCGCCGATTCCAGCCAGTCTCCCGCGCTGCTCTACCACGACTTGAACCTGGTGGAGCGCATCCTGCGCGACCAGGTGACCGAGACCTTCTCCCACATCTGGGTGGATGCCGAGGCCGAGTACGAGCGCGTGCTGCGCTTCGTCTCGCGCTTCCAGCCCTCGCTGGTGAAGCGCGTCAAGCTCTACACCAAGGACACGCCGCTGTTCGAGGAGTTCAACATCCAGGAGGAGATCAACAAGGCGCTCAAGTCCAAGGTGTGGCTCAAGTCGGGCGGCTACATCGTCATCAACCAGACCGAGGCGCTGGTGGCCATCGACATCAACACCGGCAAGTACGTGGGCAAGACCGCGCGCCTGGAAGACACCATCACCCGCACCAACGTGGACGCCATCAAGGAGATCGTGCGCCAGATCCGGCTGCGCGACCTGGGCGGCATCATCGTCATCGACTTCATCGACATGGACGAGCGCCGCAACCGGCAGAAAGTGATGCAGGCGCTCGATGAGGCCCTGCGCGCCGACCGCGCCCCCACCAAGGTCCTCGCCTTCAACGACTTTGGGCTGGTGGCCATCACCCGCAAGCGCGTCAAGCAGTCGCTGGAACGCACCCTGGGAATGCAGTGTACCTACTGCACCGGCACCGGGCTCATCAAGTCCGTGGCCACCGTCTGCAATGAGATCTACGTGGAGATGCGCAAGATTTACAAGCACCTGGAGCGCCAGGGCGACCTCATGCTGCGGACCCACCCCGAAGTCGCCAAGAACCTCAAAGGCAACGGCGCCCGCCTGCTGGGCGAGATGGAAGAGTTGACCGGCCGGACCATCATCGTCAAGAGCGACCCGACGCTCCACCAAGAGCAGTTTGATATCAACTAGTCAGGACTTCTCCCCACGTTAGCGCCCCCAAAGCAGGGCGCGAACGTGGGGCACCCTCCCCCATCCCCTCCCGACTCGTGCCCTCCCGATCGCCTCCCATGTTAGCGCCCCCAAAGCAGGGCGTGAACGTGGGGCACCCTCCCCCATCCCCTCCCGACTCGTGCCCTCCCGATCGCCTCCCACGTTAGCGCCCCCAAAGCAGGGCGCGAACGTGGGGCACCCTCCGCATATTCGACTTACTGATCTGGGCCACCCGTCCGGGTAGCCCGAATCCAAGGGTTCATAGTACCCTTTGCATCAACACCACGACATCTTGGGGTGGGGGTAGGGGTATCCTACAGAATATGCCAAAAAATGCCGGAATCCGGCCGTAGGGTGCGGTCAAAGCTAGGGAAAAACAGGCGCAACCGGGGGAAAACCGAAGATAGGTATTGACACATGGGGGAGTAACGCTGGTATAACTCGCCCACTCAAGTTTCCCCCCCGAGAAACGAAGAGGATATCCGTCTCCAGGCCCGGCCGATAGGCCGTCTCCGGGTAAAACCGGGAAAGCAGTGACTGTGGAAAGGGCTTAGGTACTATGGCCGAGTCCCGTGAAGTGATGAACATCCGGCAGGCCTCCCAGTACTTGGGGGTGAGTCCGGACACGCTTTACAAATATGTCTATGAAGAACGGATTCCAGCGTTTAAGCTAGGCAACCGCTGGAAGTTCAAGAAGACCATCCTGGATCTGTGGATGGAGCGGAAGAGCACCCTGAGCGAAGGCCGGGGGAAGAAGAAGCCCCGGGCGGCGCGCATGGCGGGAACGACGCACTAAAAGGCGGCCACATGTTTGGTGGATCGAAGACGATCGTGGGACTGGACATCGGCTCCAGCTGCATCAAGGCGGTGGAGCTGAAGCGGACCAAGGGGGAGATTGCGGTTGCCCACCTGGGAGTGGAGCCGCTGGCCTCCGACATTGTGGTGGACTCGATGATCGTGGACAGCACCGCGGTCAGCAGCGCCATCACCAAGATCTTCACCGACAGCGGCATCAAAGGCAAAGCGGTGGCCACCTCGGTGAGCGGGCACTCGGTGATCGTGAAGAAGATCACCATGCAGACCATGACCGACCAGGAACTCGCCGCCATGGTCCAGACCGAGGCGGCCCAGCACATTCCCTTCGACATCCAGGACGTCAACGTGGACTTCCAGATCCTCTCCGAGGACCTGAGCGGCCCCCAGATGGACGTGCTGCTGGTGGCGGTGAAGAAGGACAAGATCCTGAACTACACCAACGTGCTGTCGCTGGCGGCCAAGAGTCCGGCCGTGGTGGATATCGACGCCTTCGCGCTGCAGAACTGCTACGAATACAACTACGAGCCCGCGCCGGGCTCGACCGCGGCCCTGCTCAACCTGGGGGCCAGCGTGATGAACATCAACATCGTCAAGGGCTCCACGCCGCTGTTCACCCGCGACGTCAGCGTGGGCGGCAACCAGTACACCGACGCGCTGCAGAAGGAGCTCGACCTGAGCTTCGATGACGCCGAGGCCCTCAAGCTGGGCAAGAA
>Ga0209726_10004283_pt1 | contig 18430 bp, 13 predicted proteins | sample Subgrocontami54m_FD_187453 | JGI IMG/M metagenome (GOLD analysis project Ga0209726, IMG submission 187453) | Subsurface groundwater microbial communities from S. Glens Falls, New York, USA - GMW46 contaminated, 5.4 m (SPAdes) (version 3) | ecosystem: Environmental > Aquatic > Deep subsurface >... | reverse complement strand
TGATGATGCGCGCCCACGGCAGGCCGGCACGGAACGCCTCGTCGATGTACTGCTCGACGGTGGGGATCGCTTCTTCGATGGTCTGGCCGCGCACTTCGATCTCGGGCGGAACGGCGCGCGCCGGGCTGGCGTTCGTGGTGACGTAGCCTTCCGCTTTCGACGGCGCGGGGCGCTGGACGCGCTCGACCTGCGCGAGTTTGATGCGGCTGCGGAGGGGGCCGAATCGCACTTCAACTTCGGCGCCGTCGGGTTCGCCCAGCGCTTCGCCCCACTGATCCATGCCGCGCAGCCACACCATGTCGCCGACGCGAATCGCTGCTGGCGGCGGCCCGGCGGGCAGTTTCGCGGCGCGCGCCGCGGTCTGCACCGGCGCGCGGCGGACGGGGCGCGGTTGCGATGCGCGCGCGGTCACCTTCGCGGCTTCGTCGGCGGCGAGGCGCAGCTTTTCGGCGGCGGCGGCGAGCTTCTGCTGATCGATCTGCTGTTCGGCCTCGGCGAGGAGCTTGCGGCCGCGATCCATGTCGCGCCCGATCTCGGTGCGCGCCTGATCGAGCATGCGCGCGCGCTCGTCCTCGACGCTTTCGAGCTTCTCCTGGAGGCGCCCGCGGATCTCTTCGGCCTCGCGGCGCGCGATCTCTTCGGAGCGGCGCGCGGATGCCGCTTGCTCGCGCTCGCGGCGGATGTCGGAGAGCAGCTCTTCGACTTGCAGTTGCTCCGGAGCGATCGAGCCGCGCGCTTCTTCGATGATCGCGAGCGGCATGCCGAGGCGCTGCGCGATTTCGAGCGCGTTGCTGCGGCCGGGCAGGCCGATGGTCAGGTGGTACGTCGGCGACAGCGTTTCGAGGTTGAACTCGACCGACGAGTTCATCACGCCTTCGGTGCTGTGCGCGAACGCCTTCAACTCGCCGTGATGCGTCGTCGCGACGGTGAGCGCTCCCACGTCGAGGAGCTTCGACAGCAGCGCGCGCGCGAGCGCCGAGCCCTCGGTCGGGTCGGTGCCAGCCGCCAGTTCGTCGAGCAGCACGAGGCTCTTCGGGCCGGCGGTGCTGACGATGCTGATGATGTTCGTCATGTGGCTGCTGAACGTCGACAGCGACTGCTCGATGCTCTGTTCGTCGCCGATGTCGGCGAAGATCGACTCGAAGACGGGCACGCGCGAGCCGGTATCGGCGGGCACGGGCAGGCCCGACTGCGCCATCAGCGAGAGCAGGCCGGCTGTTTTCAGCGCGACTGTCTTGCCGCCGGTGTTCGGGCCGGTGATCAGCAGCACGCGATAGTTGCCACCGACCGTCACCGTCGTCGGGATGACGGGCGCGCGCAGCAGCGGGTGGCGCGCGAGCAGCAGGTGGAGCTGCGCCGGCGCCTCGACGATCCACGACTGTTCGACGCCGGCGTACGGCAGTTCGGGCGCGCCGATCTCGTCGCCGAAGCGCGCCTTCGCGAGCGCAAGATCGATGCGGGCGAGCGCTTCGACGTCCCATCCGATCGCCTCGGCCACAGCGCCGACATCGCTGCTCAGCGCTCTCAGCACACGCTCGACTTCGCGCTCCTCTTCGAGCTGCGCCTCGCGCCACTTGTTGCCCATCTCGACGACGGCGAGCGGCTCCAGCCAGACCGTCGCGCCGCTGCCGGAGACATCGTGGACGATGCCCTTGAGCTGGCCGCGCATGTCGGCCTTGATGGGGATGACGTAGCGGCCGTCGCGCAGCGTGATGATCGCTTCCTGCGCGATGCCCTTCGAGAACGACGCGGCGAGGATCTCCTGCACGCGCTGGTGCAGGCGGTCGTGCAGCGTGCGGATCTGCCGCCGCAGCGCGCCGAGCGCCGCCGACGCCTGGTCGGTGACTTCGGCGCGCTGGTTGATGCAGCGGTTGATGTCCTCGACCAGCCGCACGAGCGGCTCGATGCCGTCGGCGATCTCGGCGAGCAGCGGCAGCTCTTCGAGGCGGACGATCGATGTCTTGAGCTCGCGCGCGCACTCGAGCGTCGATGCGATGCCGAGCAGGTTCTCCGGATCGAGCAGGCCGCCGCGCTGCGCCTTCTCAGCCAGCGGGCGCACGTCGTGGGCGCCGCCGAGGCCGGTGCGCGGCTTCATCGCGATCAGCCGCCGCGCCTCCGCGGTCTCGCGCTGGCGCAGCACGACCTCGCGATATTCGGTCGAAGGCGTGAGGGCGAGCGCCAGCTCCTGCCCCGCCGAGAACGACGTGCAGCGCGCGAGCTTCGCGAGGATCTTGTCGAACTCCAGCGTGCGGAGTGCGTGGGGGTCCATGTGGGGCAGTGTAACGGAGTGGGAAGGGCGACTTTAGCGACCGTGTTAGAGTTGCGACGACATGCGTTCACTCTTGAAACGGCTCGGATGCGGAGTCCTTGTCATCGCGGCAGTCGCTGCCATCGTTGCGGCGGCGGCCGTCGCGTGGTATGCCGCATTTGCCTGGAGTCTCAGACCGAGGATGACCCCAAGCCATCGCGTCTCGCACTCCGAGCCAATAACCGAATTCCGAGAGTTCCCGGTTTACTGGCTTGGGATGGAGTACCACGGGCTGTCCCTAACGAGCCTCAATATCAACGGGCCCGAGGTCACCGGCGGGGCGTACACTGAAGTGGTGCTCGGCTACGGCTATTGCAAGACTCGCGGCGGACTCGACGGCGGATCGTGCAATCCACCGATCCTGATCGTTGAGCAGCCACCCTGCACGGTGAGAACCAATCTCTACGAACGATCAGCCCGGGACCTCCTGGCGTGGCGTCGAGACGTCGGCGTCTATATCCAGCCAACGGATGACCCTAGTGTTGTGACACCACACATCGATCAGATCAGACACGATCTCAATCTTGCGAACGACACCAACTTCTCGGCCGCCACGCTGGTCGATACGGCAACGTTCCGCCCGACGCTCGCGCTGTGTCCGCGGGCGCCAAGCTCGACCTTACCTCCGCCGCATTCGTGAGACCTCTCGTCGCCGGATCGAGCACCGCGCGGGCTGGAAAGCCCGCGCTACGGTGTGTTGTTGGGCTGCGCGCGGGACTGGAGAGCATACGGCGCGGCGGGCGTTACGGGTGCGGTGTACCGCTGAGAAGCTCCACCACGCGCGGGAGCGCTGTGCGATATGCCCCTTCCGTAGCGGTCGCCGCAACGCACTAACCCTTCGTGCCCTTCGTGCGATTCGTGGATCGTAACCCTCACGCCATCGTCGTGCCGGGGAGGGTGGCGATGCCGAACGTCACGGCGGCGCCGTAGACGACGAGCGCGGCCGCGGCGACCATCGCGATGCGCTGGCCGCCGGGGAGCGACTTCTCCGCGAAGATCAGCACGGTGATCAGCGCCATGATGCCGACGTTCATGATGCCCAGCGGGAACAGGATGGCGAAGAGGAACCAACAGCAGCCCAGGCAGTACACCGCGTGCTCGGCGCCCATGCGGACCGTGCCGGCGGCGCCGTCGCGCCATGAACGCATGACGAAGCTCATGGGGCTGCGGCACTTGGAGAGGCAGGCGTACTTCAGCGGCGTCAACTGGTAGATGCCGGCGGCGACGAGCACGCCGCCACCGATCTGCTCGGCGTGATCCATCAGCCACATATAGCGGTCGGCCAGGTGGCCGGCGCCCGTGGCGGCGCCGTAGGCGGCGACGCCGGCGATCGACCAGATCACAAGGTACGTGCCGGTAAACAGCCAGACGCCGACGTGGCTCTGCTGGCGCGCGCGGCGGCCTGCCTGCACGCGCTGGAACATCAGGATCATCGGCGCCGCGGTCGGGAACATCATCGCGACCATCATCACGATCCATACGGCGATGAAGAGCGGCGCGGACATGCCCATCGTCAGGCTCATCATCGTGTCGCCGGAGGTCGAGGACTGCCACCAGAGCACGGCCCACGCGACCGCTGCCAGCGTGAGCAGCGTCACCAGGATGAGATAGCGTTCGCGCGCGTGCGGGTACGGCGCTGCCTGCGCCATCGCGCCGTGGTCGCTTGAAGCTTGTTGCACCTGGGTCTCCGTCTAGCCTTCGCCCGCGAAGTTGAAGCGGAACGTCTCGCCGTACTGGCCCGAATGGTCGTACGAGAGCTCCGGATGCTTGACGAAGAACTTGGAACTCGTCATGAGATCGGCCTCGTTCGTGAGCAGGCCGGCGGACATCTTCAGGTTGAAGCCGCTCTCTTCGCCGGTCACGGGATTCTTGATCGCCGCGAGCCGCATCTCGACGCGGTCGCCGAACTTCACGTGGCTGTTCGCGCCGTCGAACTTCCACTCGACCGGCACGAAGTCCGGCCCGATGACCTTCACGAGGACGCTGGCGAATACGGCGAACGGCCCACCGAGGGCGCCGCTCAGGACGTGACCGATCGCGGCGCGCTGCGCGTCCGTGGCCTTCTCGTCGACGAGCGCGTACCCGGTCACGTTGCCCAGGTGGATGGCGCCGGGCGCGTGGATGAAGAAGCCGATGGTGAGGCCGTCGAGCTTCGTATCGTTGTAGCTGCCCTGGTTGATATGGAACGCGTATCCACCCTCGCACCAGCCCTTCGACGGCGGCGCGTCGAAGTTGCAGGGGCAACCCCAATCGCAACTACAGCTGCCCAGAGCGTCGCCCTTCATGCTCCACTTGACCTTCGTCTGTGTCACCATCACGTACCTCCCCAGATTGTCATGGTGCGCGCCATGCGCATTTTGCGTGAAGCGATTATCTACGTGAAGCGCCGGGCTGTCAATGGCGTACGGGTTCGATTCTAACGCACTGGGCCCGCGCGGCCTGACCGTCCGGTAGCGATGGGGCTTGGTGCGGAGGTTGCCGCCTGTGCGCCTGCGTGCGGCGTTCGGCCGGTGCTGTATATTGCGAGGAATGAAGTACTACACGTTCGAAATCGTCGTCGAGAAAGAGCCGGAGGACGAGGGCTATAGCGCCTACAGCCCGACGCTGCCCGGCTGCTTCAGTAACGGACGCACGATAGAAGAGGCCAAGCGCAACATCCGCGAGGCGGTCCAGTCCCACCTGGGATCACTCCTCGCGCACGGCGACGAGGTGCCGCAGAACGAACACCTCGTGCATGTCGAAGAACTCACCGTCGCCATCCCCTGATGGTACGATGCCGCAGGTCACCGCGGCCGAGCTGGTGCGTTTTCTCAAATCACAAGGCTTCGTCGAGGATCGCCAGCAGGGCAGCCATGTAACGTTCCGTCAGGCCGAGCGAGCGATCTCGGTGACCGTCCCGATGCACACGGGCGTTGATGTTGGCCGCAGACTCGCCATACGCATCCTCAAGGACGCCGGTTTCACGGTGGACGACTACATTCGCCTTCGTTAAGCCTGCGCACGGATCAGCGGCTGGACGGGGGTTCGGCCAAGCGTGGACGCGCGAAGCATAAGCATCCCATCCGGAGCTGGCAATCTGAATCGCGCTGTGGGCGGAGCTGAAGCTCCGCGGGTACTTGTGATGTTCGTCGTGGGTGTTGCCGGCGCGGCGGTGTGCTCGTACGAGAGAGACGGACAGGTCTGAAGACCTGTCCCTACGGTGACGGTCAGTGCGTCGCGCCTCCGAGAAGCACAGGGCTGCGAACGGAGAAGATTCTTCGCTTTGCTCTGCATGACAATGTCCCGCACGGCGTGACCCGGTCAGCCAAGGATGTCGCGCTCGACTCGTAGGGACAGGTCTTCAGACCTGTCCGTACGAGGCCGCCCTCTCCTCAACACCATCGGCCTCTCTTCGTGTCCTTGTGCTCTTCGTGGATCGTGCGCCTCAGAAATAGTTCACGGTGATGCCGCCGTCGACGACGAACTCCGTGCCCGTCGTCCACGACGATTCGTCCGACGCCAGGTAGAGGGCGGCGTAGACGATGTCTTCGGGGAGGCCGAAGCGGCCGAGGGGGATGCGGTTGAGGCGCTTCATCTTCTCTTCCTGCGTCGGGAAGAGATCGGCGAGCAGCGGCGTGAGGATCGGGCCGGGGCAGATGGCGTTGACGCGCACGTGCCGCAGGCCGAACTGTACGGCGAGCGACTTCGTCAGCGCGAGGACTGCGCCTTTGCTGGCGGTGTAGGCGTCCTGCGGCACGGTGCAGCCGACGAGCGCGACGAACGACGCGACGTTGACGACCGAGCCGCCGCCCGCGCGGATGATCTCGGGGATGCCGTACTTGCAGCAGAGCATCACGCCTTTGAGGTTGACGTCCATCGTGCGGCGGTACGTCTCCTCGTCCATATCGAGCACGCTCTTGTCGGCGTCGGGGAAGATGCCGGCGTTGTTGTAGAGCACGTGCAGCGCGCCGAACTTCTCCACGCCGGCGCGCACCCACGATGCGACGTCGGCGGCGTTCGAGACGTCGCCGGCGAGCGCGAGGATGTCGCCGTCGCCGGCGCCCGCGACGATCGCGGCGGTCTCGTCGAGGCCCTTCCGCGAGATGTCAGTAGCGATGATGTTCGCGCCTTCGCGTGCGAACATCTCTGCGGCGATGCGGCCCATGCCGCTGCCGGCGCCGGTGATCAGTGCGGTCTTGCCTTCGAGGCGCATGGTGTTTGGTCTCCAGTTGTCAGTCGTCGGTCGTCAGGGGAACCGCAGATTACACAGATTTCGCAGATGGTGGGAGCGATCCACGAAGCGCACGAAGAGCACGAAGGGATTGGGGAGGCGTTCGGAGCGAGTACGAACGGTTGCGAATCTGTTAGTTCCAAGTGGCTGGGGTTGCCTTTCTGACAGTATCAGAAGGACAATGGAGGCCAACACGCAGCAATCGAGGCGCACGGCTGTGCGCCCCGGACGGAGGCGGAACGCGATGACGGTAGAACAGGCGCAGGTGCAGGGGACGGTCGAGCCGGGGTTCGAGCCGGTGCGTGAGTTGCTGGAGCAGCAGTTCGCCGCGGGCGAGCACATCGGCGCGGGCGTCAGCGTATACCACCACAGGCGCAAGGTCGTCGACGTGTGGGGCGGGGTCGCGGATGAGGGCACGAAGCGCGCGTGGCTTGCCGACACGATGGCCGTCTCGTTCTCGACGACGAAGGGGTTGACGGCGACGTGCCTGCACATCCTCGCCGATCGCGGGCTGGTCGACTACGCCGCCCCGGTCTCGACGTACTGGCCGGAGTTCGCGCAGAACGGCAAAGAGAAGATCACCGTCTACCACCTGCTCACGCACCAGGCGGGCCTGGCGCCTGTCCCGGAAGGGATGTACGACGCCGACCTCCACGACTGGGAGCGCGTCATTCATGGCATCGAGGCGCAGGCGCCGGTGTGGGAGCCGGGGACGGACACGGGCTACCACGCGGTGACGTTCGGCTTCCTCGTTGGCGAGGTCGTGCGGCGAGTGAGTGGGAAGAGCCTCGGTACGTTTCTGCGCGACGAAGTGACGACGCCGCTGGGCATCGCCGGCGAGATGTTCGTCGGTGCGCCGGAGAGCGTTGAGCCGCGGATCGCGAAGCTCAAGAGCCGGATGGTACTGACGCCAGAAATCATGGAGCAGATCCGCCTGACGCAGGCGGCCGTCGCCGCCGGTGAAGTGCCGCTGATGGCGCGTGCGATGGCGATGCGGCCGAATCAGGCGCCCGATCCGAATGCGGATAGCGCCTTCGATACGCCGGCGGCGCACCGCGCGGAGATCCCGGCTGCGAACGGCATCATGACGGCGCGCGCGTTGGCCCGCCTGTACGCGTGCCTGGGCAACTACGGCGAGCTGGACGGCGTGCGGTTGATGAGCGAGGCGACGGTCCGCAAGATGTCCGAGCGACGGACGCTGCGGCCGGACAAGGTGATCATGGTGCCGGTCGGGTGGGCGCTGGGCTTCATGACGGGCGGCGTGGAGGGCTGGCCGCAGGGCCCGCGCGTGACGGCGTTCGGCCACGCCGGGCTGGGCGGCTCGATCGGCTTCGCGGATCCGGAGATCGGCATGGGCTTCGGGTTCGTGACGAACGCGCTGGCGATGGACCTGATCGGCTACGGGCGGACGGCGGCGTTGGCAGAGGCGGCGCGGGCGTGCTGCGAGGCGGCGGGGTAGCGGGTGGAGGTTGGGGGTTGGAGGTTGGAGGCGAGAGGCGAGAAACGAGAAGCGGGATATCGACGCGCGGTGTCGTTGCCCTGCTCTTGTCGTCCTGAGAGGCTGCGAGTTTGTCCCGCAACTGAGTTCGATCGGCCGAATTTCGAATCTGTGACGCGACGCGAATCGAGCGGGATCGGTATTTCTTCACAAGCTCTGAGCAACGCGAAGGATCTTGTTGGATCAAGCACGTCGCCTCGATCTGCTGCACGAGGCGTCGAATCACGCCCGTGTTCGGTCGACACGAAGAGCGCGGCTGGAGCGAGCAAGATGCTTCGCTGCGCTCTGCATGACACCGCGGCACACCGCCTCGGCGGCGCTTACGGAGTGACGGTTGAACCACTGTCCTTTGACGACAGGCGCTACGGCGTCGGCGGTCGGCTCGCGTCCGTCGTTGCCGGCGATGTCTGCGGGCCGACGTTGATGCTCAGCACGTCGGACTGGCGGGCGAGCTTCACGGACGCGCTCAGCGCGCGCGGGAAGTAGACCACCCCCTCGGTGTACGCGGGCTCGCCGATGCGCGTGCGGTCGCTGAGGTAGCTGTACCAGCCGGACCATGCGTCCGCGCTGACGAGCCGCGAAGCAACGTCGTCGCGCGAGAGCAGATCGTAGCGGCCGGGGAAGCTCCAGGCGTTCATGAATGTGACGGCCAGCGACGTATCGTCACCGTGGACGTTAAAGCGATTGCGGCTGTCGACGAGCACAAGCGTCCCCGCCGCCGCATTGTACGGCTGGCGCATGTCGGCGGTGGAGATGTTCGAGTACCCGCGCAGGTACCACGCCCAGCCCTGGCTGAACCGGTACGACGAGTCGATGGCGATCGGCAGCGCGCGGCCCTGCGGCGACTGGGCGGCGGCGATATCGATCGCGCGCGCGAGTTCGCGGACATCCGGTGCGTTCTGCTGCGGCGATAGCAGCTCGATCGGCGTGTCGCCGTGATCGCGCTGCGCCAGCGCGCTCGTGAGCTGCGGCACGGCGCCGTGACCCCACCCGGCGAGGATACCGGTGCGGAGCGTGAACACCGCAAGCACCGAGAACGCCGCCGCGACGAGCCCCTGCGCGAGCCGCCGTGGCGCGTAGATCCGGAACCGCGGCACGGTGATCTCCGGCAATTCGAAGGCGACGATGGCATCGTTGAGAAGCTTGGCGGCGAGCATGATCATCGGCAGCGCGACGTGGATCGTGAGCCATGGGTCCTTGCGCCCGATCATGGTGAACGCGCCGAGCGCCGCGATCGCCCAGAAGGCGAGAAACTTCGTCAGGTCGGGCACGCGCAGCACCAGCACCGCCGCGCCACCGACGATCGTCGCGAACAGTACGCGATGCGCATCGACGATGGGCGTCCACGGCGGGGCGACGATGATCGCCGCGATGGCCGCTCCGGCGACGAGCACCGTGATGCGATTGCGCCAGCCGCCGAGCACCAGCAACGCGATGCCGCCGATAGCGGCGACGGCGAGCGGCAGGAACTCGTAGGCGGGGAGCATCATGCCATAGTAGTAGACCGGGCCGTTCGAGTGGTGCGCCTCGGGCCGCCACGTGTAGTCGAGCGAACCCCAGATGCCGGACCAGACGCCGCCGCGGTTCGAGAAGAAGCCGGTGAACATCGTGATGGCGATGCCGTAGAAGACGGCCCAGGAGATGACGAATGCGTGCCACTTCCACGCGAGGCCGAGCACGATGGTGACGGCGAACAGCACGCCGAGCGTCGCGAACATGACCGGCAGTTCGCCGCCGGGGTTGATGTTCGTGCCGCCGATGACGATGATCTGCCGCTGGTTGTCGAAGCCGCGGTCGCCGATGAACGAGATCTTTTCGACGAGCGGCCCGTAGAAGGGCAGCGTCAGGAGCATCATCGCCAGCAGCGGGTGGGCGGCATCGGGCAGCGATGTGAGATTCATGCGCCGCCGCACGAAGCCGGCGAACGGCCACAGCGCGGCGATCAGCCACGCGCCGGCGGCGAGCGTCACCTTCGTCGCGATGCCGGGTGCGACAACGATCTCGCGGTCGGCGGCGGCGCGCGCCTGCAGCGCGAGCTTGCGGTCGTACGCTTCGCGGCGGTTTGCCGTGGTCAGCACGTGGTAGGCGCCCGCCATCGCTTCGCGCTCCGTACGCGACTCGGTGCGATCGATCAGGCGCTTGTACGCGAGGCGGATCTCGCGCACGGTCGTGTCCGGTGTGACGCCGAGGCGGTCGTAGTGCGTCGCGGCCTGGGGCAGCACGCGCGGCTCCTGCGCCTGCGCGACGAATGCCTGCGCGACCCGGTAGTTGAGGTAGAGCGCGAAGATCGGCACGACGAGCAGCGCCATCTCGGTGGAGATGATCGCGAACGCGAGCGTTGCCGCCATCAGGTAGAGCCATGCGCGGCTGGGCTCGGCCAGGTAGCGCCAGATGATCATCGCCGTCGCCAGCGAAAAGAATGCCAGATAGACGTCGGGGCCGGCGAAGCGGCTGTAGTAGATCATCGTCGGCGAGACGGCGAGCAGCAGCGCCGCGGCGATGGCGCCCGGGCGGCCGATGTGGCGGCGGAACAGGAACGGCAGCGCGGCGAGCAGCACGCCGAAGAGCGCAGGCATCAGGCGTGCCGCGAGGTCGCTATCGCCGAACGCTTTGAAGACACCGGCGGTCGCCATGATCTGCAGCGGGCCATGCAACTCGGGCACGTGCTGATAGCCGCCGCCGCGCGCGAACTGACGCGCCATCAGCGAGTACAGGCCCTCATCGTTCGTGAATGTGCGGGTGCCCAACTGCCAGAAGCGCAGCACGGCGGCCAGCGCGAGAATCGCGCTGAAGGCGATGCCGGTGAGGAGCGCCGGCGCGTTCCGTTCGAACCACGACAACTTGCGGTAGTGGACGTTGCATACAGCCATAGCGCACTCCCTGCATGAGGCTTTCCGTCCAGTATCGAACGGCGACGCAGGCGGGCGCGTAGGTGTTCCCCTGACGCGGGGCGTGGAGCCACCCCGATATCGCGCGGCGGGCTTGCGACGTGACTGGCAGGGTGCTGAAGAACCACCCTTGTTCTCGTGGCGCGGGCTTTTCAGCCCGCGTTCTCAGATGCAGATCGCCGCTCCGTATTGACTTCCAAACACCGTCCGGAAACTTTGCAGCACCTTGCTAGCTGTTGGCGGCGAGCGACGTCTCGATGCGCGCGACGCACTCCTGGAGTGACTTGATGTTCTTGTCGATGGGCGCGATGTGCTCGACGTCGAGCCGGTTCAGCAGTTCGCTGATCATCTTCTCGTTGAGGAGGTCAAGTTTCTCGTCGTTGATGACGTCGTTCAGCATGTTGAGCAGGCGCGCCTGCACGAGTTCGTTGTTCGCTTCGGAAACGGCCTGCTGACGGTTTTGTGAGATGAGGATGAACGTCGAGAGGAAGATCGCCTCGAGGCTGACGACCATCGTCAGGAAGTTGAACGGGAAGGCGTCCTGTCCGAACCCGCGCGTGGCGATCCAGATCGCGAAGGCGACGGTGTGCAGGTAGACGAACCGCATGTCGCCGCAGAAGCCGGTGATGACGTCGGCGATGCGGTCTTGCAGGCCGCGCGGGGCCTGCGGGGCCCGGAAGGCGGACGGCGGCGGTGAAACTGACATAAGCGCTCCTCTTGATCGATGTGGTCTTCCGCCACCATACGGCATCGGCGCCGGCTGTTGGCATCATGCATCACGCGCCGCCTCGCCCGCGACAACCTCCCGTTCGAGATCCCTCGCCCCTTGTGGGAGAGGGTGGCCCGAAGGGCCGGGAGAGGGGCCCGCGTACGCCCGCCGCACCCGCTTGGCGTGCCCGCCCTTCGGCACGGGCCCTCCCAGCAACCGTCGCGCGACATAACGGATTCAGGGAGGGAGCTCTTCTTTGCCCCTCGTGGCATGGCCCGCGAGGCAGGAGTGCCCGCACCGGTTGACGCATGCGGGCGGCGTGGGTATCGTAATCGCACACACGTTCTAGTGATCGAGGTCGCGTGCCCGCCCGCCATCGCCTCGGCAACCTGCATCTCCATATCCTCTCGGACGGCCTGTACTTCCAGGACGCCGGCGCCGTCTTTGGCATCGTGCCGAAGATGATGTGGGAGCGGCTGGGTGTGCCGCTGAACGACCGGCACCAGATGTCGCTCGGGCTCAACTCGCTGCTGCTGGAGTCGCAGGGGAAAACGATCCTGATCGAGACGGGCGTCGGCGATAAGGAGCGGCCACTGGCGCAGACCGAACGCCCCGGCGGCATATCGCTGCTCGACGAACTGTCCGCCGCCGGCGTGGCGGCGGGCGACATCGACATCGTCATCAACACGCACCTGCACGCCGACCACTGCGGCTGGAACACGCGCAAGGACGCGGACGGCGCGTACATCCCGACGTTCCCGCGCGCCCGCTACCTGATCCAGCGCGCCGAATGGGATGCGGCATCGCACCCGAACGAGCGCACGCGTGCGACGTACCTGACTGAGAACATGGCGCCGCTGGAGACGACGGGCCAGCTCGAACTGCTCGACGGCGAGACGCGCGTCACCGATGAGGTGACGATCGTACCGACGCACGGGCACACGCAGGGGCACGCCAGCGTCGTGCTCGCGTCGGCCGGCGAGAAGGCGATCTACCTCGGCGACATGGTCCAGCATCCGGTGCAGCTCGAACGCGCACCGTGGGTATCGTCGTTCGACATCTACCCGCTGGAGGCGATGGAGACGAAGAAGGCCGTGGTTGCGGCGGCGATCGCCGAGCGGCAGCTGGTCGTGGCGGTGCACTGCGCGTACCCCGGGCTGGGGCACATGACGCAGACGGCGGACGGAAAGAACAAGTGGACGCCGGTCGAGGCGAACGGCGAATGATCGCGATCCACGAAGAGCACGAAGGCCACGAAGGTTCTTTAGGAGCGGTTGAGCAATCGCGGCGAGCACGAGTAGCGTGGCGCAGCCGTCCCCGGCTGCCGTTTTGTGGGCACGCTGCTCGCGCACGCGGGCGGGGCGAGCCCCGCCCCTACACGCGCATTGTGCACAGTACGAACATCCGAAGGCCGTATTCCTGTACCGTAGCGCGGACTTCAGCCCGCGAGGCGTTCGTTCCGAGCATGTCCGCGCGATCGACGAACCAATCAAGAGCGCGGGCTGAAAGCCCGCGCCACGGACAGGGACGACGTGCGTGCGCAGCGTGCGTTGAAAGCACGCGCCACGGAGCACATTGCGGGCACGCTGCTCGCGCACGCGGGCGGGGCGAGCCCCGCCCCTACGCGGGCATGCTGCACAGTACGAACATCCGAAGAGCGCATTCCTGTACCGCCGCGCGGACTTCAGCCCGCGCGGCGTTCGCTACGAGCGTGTTTGCACGGTGGACGATCCACGAAGAGCGCGAAGAGCACGAAGGTTCTTTAGGAGCGGTAGAGCAATCGCTGCGAGCACGAGCAGCGTGGCGCAGCCGTCGCCGGCTGCCGTTTTGTGGGCACGCTGCTCGCGCACGCGGGCGGGGCGAGCCCCGCCCCTACGCGGGCATGCTGCACAGTACGAACATCCGAAGAGCGCATTCCTGTACCGTCGCGCGGACTTCAGTCCGCGCAGCAAAGCTCCCCTTCCCGCATCGGGAAGGGGCTGGGGGTTAGGTGCAGCTTTACGACTGGCAGCGCGAAGCGATCAATGCGCTCGTTGATGGCAGTGGGCAGGTGCTGGTCGTCGCGCCGACGGGCGGCGGCAAGAGCATGTGCTTTCAGCAGCCCGCCGTCGATCTGCCGGGCGTTGCGGTCGTGATCACGCCGCTCGTCGCGTTGATGGCCGACCAGGTGGCTGCGCTGACGGCGCGCGGCATACCGGCGACGTATCTTGCGGCGAATCTCGATGCCGAGGAGAACCGCCGGCGCATCGATGCGGTGCTCGCGGGCGAGATGAAGCTGCTCTACATCGCGCCGGAGCGGCTGGCGTCGGACGCGTTCGTCGAGGGCGTGCTGGCGAAACTGCCACTGTCGCTGCTCGCGATCGACGAGGCGCACTGCATCAGCCACTGGGGGCACGACTTCCGGCCGGACTACCTGCACATCGGCGAACTGGTGGCGCGCCTGCGGCCGCCGCGGCTCATCGCCTGCACGGCGACGGCGACGCCCGCGGTGCGCAAAGAGATCGTCGAGCGGCTGCACATGCCGGACGCGCACCAGGTGCTGCGCGGCTTCGCGCGCCACAACCTGCGGCTGGCGGTCGAAGAGGTGAGCGGGCCAAAGGCGAAGGAGAAGCGCATCGGCGAGGCCGTGAAGACCGCGCTGGGCAAGCCGAATGCCGGCAGCGGCACGGCGCTCGTCTACACCGGCTCGCGGCGCAACGCCGAGGACGTGGCCGAAGCGATGCGCGCGCTGGGCTGGCGAGCGGCGCACTATCACGCGGGCATGTCGGGGCCGGAGCGTACGCGCGTGCAGGAGTTGTTCCAGGCGGGGCGGCTCGATGTCGTCGCGGCGACCAACGCGTTCGGGATGGGGATCGACCGGCCGGATATCAGGCTCGTCGTCCACCAGTCGCTGCCCGAGTCGGTCGAGGCGTACTACCAGGAGGTGGGACGTGCGGGTCGGGATGGCGAGCCGGCGGCGGGCCTCTTGCTGATCGCCGATCCGGACATCGCCTGGCGGTTCAAGATGATCGCGTCGGACGAATTCGTGACGGCGGAGCAGCAGCTCCGGCGGCGCGAGATGCTGCGCGCGATGATCGGCTATGCCGAGACATCGGCGTGCCGGCACGACCACATCCTGGAGTACTTCGAAGACGAGGCGGAGGAGCTGGGCGGCTGCAGCCAGTGCGACAACTGCGTCGCCGCCGCCGAGGGGCGCCTGAGTGCGGAGCCCGACGAGGACGCATCGGCGGGCGAGGTGCGCGAAGCGCTGGGCGCGATCCGATCGCTTCCGTTTGCGGCGGGCGCGGGCACGGTCGCGAGCTACCTGATCGGCCACGGTTCGGCGAAGATCCGCCAGTACGACTGGCAGGCGCGCCCGCAGTTCGGCGCGCTGAAGCACCGTCGCGAGGACTGGGTGCGGCGCCTCCTGCGGCGCTTCGTCGCGAGCGGCGTGCTGGCGATCGACCCGGAGCACCAGACGCTGCACATCACGCGGCGCACGGTGGACGTGATCAATGGCGTGAAGCCAAACCCGGTGCGCCTGCCGGCGGCGGACCGCCCGACGCTACGCTCCGGCGCCAGCGAGCCGCGCTCGGCGTCGGGCACGCTGGACGGCGACGCGGCGACGCTGTTCGAGCGGCTGAAGGCGTGGCGCCGGCTGCGCGCCGACGCCGACGGCGTGCCCGCGTACGTCATCTGCCACGACGCCACGCTCGCGGCGATCGCGGAGGCGCGCCCGTCGTCGGGCGATGAGCTGATGCAGATCAACGGCATGGGACCGGCGAAGCTGCAGCGCTATGGTGTGCAGATCCTCGCCGAGGTGCGCGCGCACGTCGAAGAGTTCGGCAAGCGGGTACCGGCGCACCTGGCGGCTGTGCCGCCTGCGGCGAGTGAAGGCGATGCGGGCGATGGATCGCTGTACGACCTGCTGCGCGCGTGGCGGCGGCGCCAGAGCACGCGCGAAGGCGTCAAGCTGTGGGAGGTCTGCAGCAACGACGTGCTGCTCGCGGTGATCGACGCGCAGCCGCGCACCATCGATGCGTTGCGGGCGATCGACGACGTCACGCCGCAGCAAGCCGATCGCTACGGAGCGGAGCTCGTCGCGGCGGTGAACGCGTACCTCGACGATACGCCGGCATCGGCTGACGATGCGCGCAGCGATCACGAGCGCCGGCTGGCCGAACTGCGGGTGAAGCATCCGCGCGCGTACCAGCCGTGGAGCGACGAAGAAGACGCGCGGCTGCTGCGCCTCGTCGCCGAGGGTACGGACGTCAAGGACATCGCGACCGCACTGGAGCGCCAGCGGACGGCGATCACGTCGCGCATCGAGAAGCTGCGGCTGGCGCCGGCATAGCGACCTCGGCCTCGAGTCGCCGCTAGAGTCGCGCGGCGGCGGATGTTCTTGTTGTTGGAAAGGGAAGTGCCAATTCGGAAAGGGCGGCCACGCGGGGCCGCCCCTACGGTGGGCGTTGCGCGATAACCGTCGTGCGCGCTCGCGTCGATGTTCGACGGATGCGCCAATACGGGCAGGCCGGACACGCAGGTCCGCCCCTACATGTTGGCATGCGTTTCGTCGCGCGATTCTGTTACGGGGGGTTGGATGTCGGGTCGCGATCCCACCCGGTCGTGCCGCGGATCAGCGCGCGCTGCCGGTTGATCTCGCCGGAGTGGTAGAGGTCGTGGTTGGTGATGATCGCGATGAGTGCGCCTCGACGCATGGGTGTGCGCCACGGGGCCTGGCGTTCATCCTGCAGCCGTGCGTCGTCGTCGAGCGAGGCGAGGCCGTCCATCATGAGGCGCTGTGCCTCGTCGAGCCAGGCGAGCACGTCTTCCATGCCGCGGGAGGGTGGAGGTTTGATCGCGCCCCATTCGAGCGAAGCGTCGCCAAAGGCGCGATCCGCATACATGTATTTCGCGCCGGTGTGGAGCGCGATGTCGCAGATCGAGAGCTCGGGGTCGGTGCCGAACTCGTCGACAGTCCAGCCCGCCGGCCGGATATCCCACTCGTCGGGGTTGACGCTGGCGATGTTCTTGCGAAGCGCGGACCAGGGATCGTTGCGGTAGGCCTGGTCAAGCATGCGGCGCATGACTTCGATCTCTGTGCGTGCCATAGGCGCGATGGTACGCCATCGGATGGCTGGCGTGCAACAATCATCGGGGTACAGCGGTGTCGCAACGCGAGCGACGCCGGCCCCAGGCACACGGAGGCGTCGCATGTCGACGAGCAGTTCCGAACAGTTTGCGCTGGTGGCGCCGGAGTTCTTCGTACGCGATGTCGACGCGAGTGTGGCGTTCTACGTCGACACGCTCGGATTCACGCTGCTGCGGGCGGATGCCGGCGCCGACGGCCGGCGCACGTTCGCGGTCGTGGTGCGCGGCGCAGCGGAGTTCATGCTGGCGCACGAGGCGTTCCTGGGGACGGCGACGTGCGAAGCGCTCCCGTACCCGCGCGCGGCCGGCGTCGATATCCGGCTGATGGTGGATGATGTTGATGCGGAATACGCGCGCATCTCAGCTGCCGGCGCCAGGATCGTCCTGCCGGTGAAGGACCAGCCGTACGGGCTACGCGACTTCATCGTGGCGGACCCGGATGGGTTCCGGATCCGCTTCGCGCAGCGGATCGCGTAGGCGCGACATGCCGAAACGCGGGCTGAAAAGCCCGCGCCACGGCGGTAGGCATCCCACCGTCGAGCGCTACTTCGCGACGGTGATCTCCACCGGGATCTCCAGATCGCGATCGTTCCAGCGGACGATGATGCGACCGGTCGCGCGTACGGGTCGCCCGGCTTCGAACGACGCGCGGCCGCGCTCGGCGATCGGCGGCCAGTGCACGCGGAACTCGACCCGCACCGGCACGTTCGTCGCGAGCTTGAGCGGTGCATCGAGTACACGGCCGCTGCCGTCGACGCGCTCGATCCACGGCGCCGGTTCGATCGTCACGTCGGCCGGCGCCGTGCTGACGAGGACGAGCGACGTGCGGATCGGTTGTTTCAGGCGTGCGTTGCCGAGATCGAGCGCGACCGGGCTGGCGCTGACGTGCGCCGGGTACAACACGATGCCTTTTGCGCGCAGCGTCGCCGTGTCGCGCGAGGTCCATCGCACGGTGATCGTGGCGTCGAGCGTGTAGCCGCGCGTTGCCGCGTTGTGTGCGAACTCCGGCGCGTCCCAGTCGATCGAAAAGACGGCGGAGAAGCGTCCGGGCAGCACCTTCGACGCCGTGACCTCGGAGCGCAGCGGCCCGTCTGGTTCGATCGTGACGCCGTACGGAGCCGCGTGCTTCCACGTGAGCTGGATCGTGCGTGTGACGTCGGCGCCCCACTGCATCTTGCCGAAGTCGATGCTCGGCGGGAGCCCGTCGGGGAGCCCCGGCGAGGCGGGAGGAGCGGGCGTGCGCCGCTGTGGCGTCGCGCGCGTTCGCGGCGCCGGTGGCGGCGTCATCGGCGCAATGCGCTCGCGGCGCGGCGCGGCGATAGCGGCGGCGAAGTTCTGGAGCGCCCATTCCACGCGATCGGCGAGGCGGCGGTGTGTGTGCAGTTCCGCCGCGAGCTGCTTGCCGGCACGGCTGATCAGCCGCGGGTCGGCGGCGCTGCTGACGCCGAGCACCGCCCAGGGCTCGCCGTTGTAGTTGGCCGCGACGTAGGCGTTCGCCTCGGAGCCACGGCCTTTCAGTTCATCGTAAGCGGCGTTGATCTCCTTGGCGACGTTGGCGTCGCCGCCGCGGTCGGGGTGGTGCACCTCGATCAGCGCCAGGTGTGCGGCCTTGATCACGCACTCGGGCGCGCCGGGGACGATGCCCAGCCGCTTCCAGTGGCTCGCGGTGCGGTCGCTGCTCGTCCCG
>Ga0209726_10004277_pt1 | contig 18449 bp, 18 predicted proteins | sample Subgrocontami54m_FD_187453 | JGI IMG/M metagenome (GOLD analysis project Ga0209726, IMG submission 187453) | Subsurface groundwater microbial communities from S. Glens Falls, New York, USA - GMW46 contaminated, 5.4 m (SPAdes) (version 3) | ecosystem: Environmental > Aquatic > Deep subsurface >... | reverse complement strand
CGGGGAAACAGTCCGAATTGAATCAATGGGGAGAGTTGTTTACAAATTTAGATTGAAGGCTTAACTGCCCGCCTTCATTCAAAATTCAGAGTTCGGAAAAACATCAAAATTCAAAGTTCGCGTTACAAAAACTACAGTGCAAGTTCAATTAAGCTTGTGGAAAATGGCCTCATTTGTTATACTTTTCTGGCTTGGAGAGGTGTCTGAGTGGACGAAAGAGATGGTCTTGAAAACCATTAAGGGCGTAAGCTCTTCGTGGGTTCGAATCCCACCCTCTCCGCAACGCAAGAAATTGCAATGCAATTTCAACGTTGCTGGGACGCTAATTTTATGAAATAAAATTTTGCGTCTCGACTACACATGTTCATTACGTCTATATTCTCCACAGCATCAAAAGTAAAAGTTTCTATATCGGCTATACCTCAGATTTGAAAAACAGAATAAAAATGCATAATAATGGTGAAAGTTTAGCTACCAAACCCTTCAGGGCCTTATAGACTAATTTTTTATGAGGCATTCTTAAGCGAAAGAGATGCCAAAAACAGGGAAGAATATCTTAAAGGTGGTTATGGTAGGAGAACAGTAAAAAAGATGCTCAAGAATTATTTAAAGTGAGTCTGGGTATTTAGAAGCTGGTAAATATCACTCAACTATATTTGTTGCGGAGGAAGTGGGATTCGAACTCACGAACCCTTGCGGGTTGGCGGTTTAGTAAACCGCTGTACTAGGCCACTATACGACTCCTCCATTTTCCGTATTGCAGTATATCATAGAAACCTGGTATGTTTAAATAGAGGGATTGCAGAGCCATATGGAAAATTTGCGAATAAAATTTCTCCCCGGCAACCAAAAAGCATTTATACAGGAGCTTTATAGAAGAAGCGGTTTTTCGACTAAACAGCTTGCAGATATTGCCGGAGTTCATCAAAGGAGTTTTATCGACTGGAGGAGAGAAAAGTTAACAATGTCACTTGCTGCAGCAGAACTTTTTTGCGAGAAGTTTGAGATTAATTTGCCAGAGGACAAAAAAGCACTAATAAGTCGATGGGAAACAGTAAAGCAGGAAATAAATAGAAAGGGAGGATTAAGCCGCTTTAAGAAATATGGTGGCCTGGCAACCCCGGAAGGAAGAAGGAGGGGGGGAATAAAAGCAATTGCTAACTTACGCAGGAATGGGATAATACCTGCGGTTAAAGTATATAAACTACCCAAAGCTTTTAGCGAGCAGTTGGCAGAATATGTTGGTATTATGCTCGGGGACGGTGGGATTACTGCAGGCCAAAGCACTATTACCTTAAACAGAGAGGCAGATCGAGATTATGTTGTTTTTGTTTCTGACTTCGGAGACGAATTGTTTGGCGAGAAGCCAAAATTGTTTAATCGCAAAGACAGTAAGGCAGTTGCAATTTACTATAATGGCTCTTCTCTCGTGAGATATTTCCTTAGTGTCGGTTTAAAAATTGGCAATAAAGTTAAACAGCAAGTGGATGTGCCAGTTTGGATAAAATCTTCTAGAGAATATAGCATAGCATGCCTGCGTGGATTAATGGATACTGATGGGGGTGTCTTTTTGCATAAATACAAGGTGAACGGTAAGGAGTATGCTTACAAGAAAATATCTTTTTCAAATCGATCAGTGCCGCTTCTTATGTTTGTTGCAGATACATTAAGGGTTTTAGGATTCACGCCGAAAATAATCTCCAAGATAGAAAATAAAAAGGTTTGGTTGTATAATGAGCGTGAAGTTGAAAGGTATTTGCAAATAGTAGGGACACATAATCCAAGATTATTGAAGCATAATACAAACAATTTATAAGGAGAGTTGCCCGAGTGGCTTAAGGGGATGGATTGCTAATCCATTGGCGCGAAAGCGTCACACAGGTTCGAATCCTGTACTCTCCGCATGTGTGGGGTGAAGGAATTGCAACTTAAGTACTCCTTTGATAAATCTGCTACACTTTTTCTATGTCGCTTCTTGACCTTCTTTTTCCCAAACACTGTGTCGGGTGCAGGAAAATTGGTGGATACCTGTGTGATACGTGTTTCTCGTATATCTCATTTATTGAGACCGGCGTCTGTGTTGTCTGTCAGCGAGCGGCAATTGGCGGATTGACACATCCAGCATGTAAGACAAAATATACAATTGACGGTGTGTTCTCAAGCGTTATATATAAAGGCGTTGTTAAGAAGCTTATTTACAACTTCAAATACGCGCCTTTCCTAACCGATTTAAGAAGCCTTCTGGTTGAATTATTTTATGAAGGCATAATTCAAAAGGAGGAATTTTTAAAAAATCTGGAGAATGAAAGCATCTTTATCCCGGTACCGCTTCATGCGTCAAAACTGAGAAAACGCGGGTATAACCAAGCATCTCTTTTGGCTCTCGGGCTTTGCGAAAAACTTCAAGAAACACAAGTTATTGATTGTCTCATGCGTTCCAAAAATACTCAGACACAAATCAGCCTAACGCAGGCAAAAAGGCTTGATAATGTGAAAGACGCATTTAGTTTAAAAAAGGAGCATTTTTTGACTACCCGAAACTACAATCACGTCTTTTTGGTTGACGATGTTCTAACTTCAGGTGCAACGCTTCGGGAGGCAGCAAAAGTACTCAAAAGGGCAGGAGTTAAGAAGGTATGGGGAATAACCCTTGCACACGGGCAATAAAAAACCCCGATTCAATCGGGGTTTTTGTTTGTGGACATTGACGAAAATTCTTGGAACCGGATTGAGGAATATATTTTTAAATGGTATCCGGTGCTCCAAAGAACATCCACAACCCTCCTTTGATTTTTTCGTATGCTATCACATATGAGCATTTAATCCCATAGACACGAGTTCTTGACAGCTAAGCAATACTAGTATAGTTTTACATTAAGGTGCAGAAAAATAAAAATATAGCAAAACTTCTCGTTGTTGCAATTCTTTTCCTTGCAATTCCTGTTGCAGTTTTTTTCAATCAACAGAAACAAGAACTCAGACAACATGCAGCAGGACAAAACGCTCGATTTGGTATTAATGTTGAGCCTTCCTACCGTCCCTGGCACTGGAGCGGAGGACAGAATCCTGATTCATGGTGGGATCCTCAAACCGGTCAAGCAAAGATCGATGCTGAAATGCCAGCAATTTCCAGATTGGGGGTTCAGTATGTTCGTCTTGAATACCCCTGGACATTTCTTGAGCCAACAAAAGGTATATATGACTGGAGTCGAGCAGACTATATCATGACTGCAGCCAATAAATATGGTCTCCAGATTCAGCCGATTATTGTTTTCTGTCCGAGCTGGGAAGGTTCACCAACATGTGTTCCCAATCCTACGGATTTTAGTACCTTTGTCAAAGCGCTCGTTACTCGATATCACTCCTCTATTCACTATTGGGAGATGTGGAATGAGACAACTGATTCCCATGTTCACTACTTCGGCGGCAATGAGCAGCAATATATCCAGAATATCTTAAACCCGGGCTACAATGCAGTCAAAGCAGTTGATCCGTCAGGTCAAGTCATGTTTTCTGGACAATACAATACTACTCAGGGATGGATTGATGGGCTTTTCTCTAATGGTGCAAAGTTTGATATTGCAGCATATCATGACTACTCTGGTAGTGCTGCAACAGCAAATAGTATGGCAAGGACCATTCAAGGTTGGCTTTCAAATCATAACTTCCAGGGTCCTCTCTGGCTTGGCGAATTTGGTTCCCAGGAAAATACCACTAACGATAACAATCAACAAGCTTATTTCACGGGAGTCATGCAGCAGGGCGCAAATCCTTCCTCAGTTATTATGTGGTACAACCTCAGAGATGATAATATCTACGATAATCAAACAACGATCGCACACGGCGACTACTATGGACTTATGCAGCATGATTTAACACAAAAGCAGGGATATAGTGTGTTTAAGTCATTGACAGGCGGTATGTCTCTTTCTCCAACACCTTCGTCAATCACCCCAACGTATTTTTGTTTAGCCGGTCAACAATGTACCTCGCCTAATCCAACTGTTACTTTGGGACCAACTACATCATCAGACAGTCCTACTCCAAGTTCGTCTTTAACTTCAAGTCCAAATCCTCAACCTTGTACAGTAAGTAGCGCTGCTGATGCAGAGGAATCAAAACACAAAAAGCATAGATCCCACAGACACACAGGAACAAGAGGACTAATAAATCAACTTCTCCGTCTCATTATAGAATTACTCAATCTCCTGATTCGATTACTAGGTGGTAACCCAATAATTTTACCTCCTGTTCCAACCCCGACTCCTACTCCGGGGATCGAACTATCTCCAACACCAAATCCTATTGATAGTCCAATTCCAACTCCAAATCTCAGCTCTGCACCGACTGCAAGTCCTAATCCTTGTCCACCAACGACTCAGCCAAGTCCGAGTAATACAGGGAGTCCTTCAGTTGCCCCAACAATTACTCAAATTCCGCCACCAAATGGCACGCTTGCTATTCGTGTCTCCGGTAATCATCTCGTGGATGGTTCTGGCAACGCAGTTGTTCTGCGAGGCGTAAACATCTCAGGAACAGAGTTCACCTGCGCACAGAACTGGACGACTGACCCTTATGGTGGTGCACCACTTGGCTCTGTGTCAACCTTCCAAGCGATGCAGGTTTGGCACATCCATATTGTACGTATTCCAATGAATGAAGATTGTTGGCTCAATATCAATGGTGTTGAAGTTGGTGGGACAGCTTATCAACAAGCAATTGCAAAAGAAGTAGCAGCAGCCCACAGTGCTGGCATGTATGTTATTCTGGATCTTCACTGGTCAGCCCCAGGCACACAACGAGCACTATCACAAAACCCAGCTCCAGATAAAGACCACTCTCCGACTTTCTGGCAGCAAGTAGCAACCGCCTATAAAAATGATCCTGCAGTCATCTTTGATTTGTACAATGAGCCCTATGACTATTGGGGTACAAACCCTGATCATTGGGCTGGCTGGCTGAATGGAGATACTCAGACCCAGTATGTAACAGGTGGACAACCATACAGTGTCAATGTAAGCTGGCAGACAGCTGGCATGCAGGAACTTGTTAATGTTATTCGCGCAACTGGAGCTATCCAACCAATCCTTGTCAACGGATTAGACTGGTCAAACGATGATAGTGGCTGGCTGGCTCATGCTCCAGTTGACCCACAGCACCAGATCATTGCAGGTGCACATTTGTACCAAGGAGAGGCCTGCTCGACGACATCATGCTGGGATGGAGTCTTCCCAGCACTTGAGGCACAATATCCAGTCTTGATTGGAGAAACGGGAGATCACAGTGCAACAGCAGTCAGCTTTCTCCCGACATTCTTTTCTTATGCAGATAGCTACAAATGGAATTACCTCGCTTGGACATGGAATCCCTGGAGTGATGGGAACAATGTTCTCATCAAGGATTGGAATGGCAGCCCAACTGATGGTGAAGGGGTAGCCTGGAAAACGCACCTCTTGCTGCATTGAGAGCTACTGTTCATATAACACAAATGAGGGGTGTTGGAACTAGAGCATGCCCGAGTGAAGGAATTTCAGATAGGTGTTTGGTAGTTAGATAGCAATTGCTTTTGATCGATAGTTCTTATTGTAGGGTTTAGCCTAGCCTGTCAGCTAATAAAAAACCGCTGACGGATCAGCGGCTTTTGTGGAGATGTCCGGCAGTGAACCGGAGTCCGAGTAAATGTATCTTTAAAACGTCTACAAGCTTAGCCAATTATTGGAATTTCACTTTGCCTTTTCCTATTGGCAGGAGTAACAAAGCAAGGTTTATAAATTCAAAATAAGAAGATAAAACCGGTCTTCTTACTCATCCCTCAACTGTATTTGTGCCCAGAGAACCCCGTTGAGGAAAGATCCTAAGGACAGCTTAGCACAAGCTTAATTAGGCGTATGCGTAAGCGTAACGATTTGAGTCGTTAGCATTTATTTTTCGATCCGTTTTATCCCGATGATAGTTTTCATTCGGGATCCCGCACGAATGTAATTCGTCGGGACGACTTTGCATCATTGTCGGCTTGCAGTTTTTAAAGTACTTATCTCGTCGAATCAAGTCATCCCCTTTTATCTCGCCGGAACCTTCTGGTGAAAGCGGACTTTTTTGTAAGCTCGTCTCCGCTAAAGCTATGGCGAAGTAAAAGCGGATATTGATCCATTAATACTCACTTTTCAGCACTTCTTCTATTTGTCTGTCAATGTCCTTCTTCTTAAGCGACTCTCTTTTCTGGAACTTTTTCTTGGCTTTTGCCAAGGCTAATTCAAGCTTAATAAGATTATGGGTAGTATACACCGAAAGAGGCACAACTGTCAAGCTCGAGCCTTCCGCTCTTGACTTCAATGCGATAATTTCTTTTTTGTGCAAAAGGAGCTTCCGGGTACGCCTGCTGTCATAGGCATCAGGCCTCGCATGTTCATATGGGAAAATTTTTGCGTTTATGACATATGCCTCGCTTCCTATGATTTTGACAAAACTCCCTCCCAAGTCCACTTTGCCAAGCCGGACTGCTTTTACCTCTGCACCAAGCAAATTAATCCCGGCTTCAAAACGCTCCAGAATTTCATAGTCATAGAACGCTCGTCTGTTAACAATTTTCATACCTCAATGATACTGCAAAATTATGGGGAAGTAAAATTGAACTGCTACTGTAGGGGGATTTCCCAAATTTTGTCATTTGATAGAATAAGGATTCTTTTATCTTTCTCAAGCACTTCAAAGTCTTTTGCTTGTTTTATAACGTCGGCTCCAACGGAAGCCTTGAAAGAGCCGTCTTTTGAAAGCTTTACGACCCGTCCGGCTCCCGGATCAAGAATATAGACATTCTCAATGTCTTTACTTGTCAAAATCTTTATCGGATTTGCAAAAGGCTTCTCAAGGCCTTTGATTTTAAAGGTATCCGATTGGCCTTTGGTGTACTTAAGAACAGTACCATCGCCTAGAAGAATCCATACAGACCCGTCAATTGCTATTGCTTTTGCAAGGGCTAGATCAGGCGTCTCTTTGAAGTAAGAGGTTTTCCCAAACCCGCTCCCAGATGCAATATACTTAAAAACACCTTTCTTCCTATCAAGTACATAGATATTGCCTTGATAGACTGAAATGGCTTGCACAGCCTCCCAGTCATTATCATTCTTAATAATATCTTTTTTCTTTCCTGTGGCTTTATCAACTGTTGTGACTGCCTTATTGGTTAACATATAGACTGAATCTGAATCTTCTGCAAAACTTACACCGCCGTCTGAATTTGCTTTTTCTATCTTTAAAATATCAGACGAGCCGATAGTTGCTTCTTTTGCGCTCGTTTTATGCGTATCGGAAGTGCGAGCGAGTTCTTGATCAACCTTTGAGAGAAGCTCCGAAAGCTGTTTTTCTTCTTTGGATCCTTTGGGCAATTTTGAGGCGTTTTCTTGTAAGATTTTTTGGGCCTTGAGGAGCTCTTCGCGGCTGCCGCTTTTATTCAAACCCTCAATTCCCTTTGCCTGGTCATAGTTTTTTTGCGCTTGGGTGTAGACTGATTGGAAGAGGGCAGTATTTCTTGCGTCTTCCTGCTTCTTTTTGGTCAAAAAAATGCTCACTGCAAGAAGCAGAATAATAATAACAACAACACTAAGATAAACCTTTTTAGTATGAGGAAGTCTGACTCTTCGTAGTGATGGCGCCTGAAATGCCTTTTGGACTCTTGTAAAAAAACCTGAAAAGAATCCCGTTTGCAAAAGAGCAGATTTTCTCGAACTTGGCTCTGGTATTATTTCAGCATATTGAGAGTTCTCAGGTTCCTGCGCTTCTATAGAAGCAAGATCTTCATCTTCCTCGTCTTCAGGTGCCAGTTTTGTCACGCCCTGGTAGGTAATGATAATTGCCGCCTGTCCGCCATCATCCCTCTCGTGAATGTGGGGAGAAAGGGCCTCTGCAATGTCATTTGGTCTGCCTAACTCAAGCGCTTGGGAAAGTGTATCCTCTAATATATCCTCTGCAAATTGTTTCGACTCCAAAACGACAATGTCGCCATTTTGCAAATACCCGGACGCAGAAAGAATCTCTCCGTCATCCGTTTTTCTTTCAAGAACGGCTCCTATTTTCTCTTTTCGTTTTATAATTACTTTTCCTTCTCCAACAAGAAAAAGATACAGAATCTCATCTCTAAAATGGGCAAGGCACAGGCTCACAGCGACAGCTTCCGGAGTGGCTTTTATGCTTTGGGTGAGTGCTTTTTTAATTGCAACAGGGGTTTTTTCCTCAAGTGAGAAAAACTCCGCCTCAAGATTATTAAAAATCTCTTTTCCAACTGCATGAAGCGACACGTTCTCGTCCGGCCCTTTGAGAGATAACGAGAGACAGGCAAAGAGGGGTCCTGCATTATATACTTGTGACCATGAGGACTCAGTCGGAGTAGCCACAATTTTGGCATACGCAAGGCTCGGTTTTGCAAGATGAAGGGATGAATCGGGCATTTGGTTATACTATAACAAGAGAGATAAGAAAAAGCGAGAGAGCGAGAAGGAATTGAACAAAGGCAAAGGTCTGGAGCGTGCCTGAAGCATGGGATGCTGAGATGCTTACAGTCCGGTTTAACGCCCTAATTCGGCTGATGACAATAAAAGTAAAAAGCGTGTAGAGGAGAAGCAGTACAAGAATAGGAACCTTAAATATGAGAATTCCTCGTCCCTGAAATAGTAGGTCTGTGATATTAGGAAGTTCCATTTTTTTCTCCTTTCATCGCAGCCCTAAGGTCACTAATGATGTTTTCCACTTTGGCAGGCTTTGGCGCTGCATCAAACTCAAAATTCGCGTGAAGCGCCTCTGTTTGTATTTGGACATCGCCGTAATCGAAGAAGCTTTGAAAAAACCCTCTCTGAAGAAACTTTACATCCACAATCTCGTTAAAATTTGCCGTAGAGGTATTATGGGAGAGAATATTTGATGAATCCAGATCAACAATCCGTTTGTTCGTTACAAGACCAATATTATAAAACCATGAAACAAATTTGCCAAATGCGAAGCCCAGGACAATAAGATAATAAAAAGCTATTACTGAAACGATTAGTCCTTGAGGAAAACCGGAAATGCTAATATTGGAAAGTCGAAGAAGTGCAAAAAAAACCGGTGGGACCAAAAATAAGAGAATCGTGTATGTGATCCAGGGGACATTTGTTACAAAATGCCGCCTCAGGAAGAGAATTACGATCTCATCGTCCTCTTGGTTTACAAACGTAACTCCTTTTGGATGTTCAATGTACGCAGAGAATATCCCAACCGATTGCTGCTCAGCTTTCGGCTTCTGGGCAATAGATTGAAGAGTTGGTGCTTTTTTAGCAGACGGTTTTCTGTCTTTCTCGGGTTGGTCAAAAACTACAGGCATAAATTATCTTTTTTCAATGTTAAATAATGGTCCGACAATCTGTATATTGGCTGGTGCGCGAAGATTAAACCAATCTTTAAATTCCGATCCACTAAAACCGGCACCTCCTATATTGATTCCGGTTACTTTTCCACTTCCAAAATCAACTGAAACAGACGCGTCTAACCCGCTCTCAATGGGATTTCCTCCACGTGATCGAAGTTCTGATTTTACTTTGTCACTATTCCATGTTTCTTTGCCTGCGGGATTAGGCTTATCGGCTTGATAGAGGTGGTCTTTATCAACATCGGAAAATCTCGCAAGCATAATAACATTTGCAATATCGGCAACTTCTGAAGGCTTAAGCCACGCTGTCCCGGCATACTCGCCTCGTGATCCCCAATTACAATAAAACCACGGAGACTCCCTGTCATACGCTCTAGCATTTAGGTCTCCAAAGCTTGAAGGAGTATCTCCCGAACCATCAAATTTTCCCAGATTTAGAATATATCCTCCGTGGGTTGATGCATACTGGGTAAATCCGGGATTTCCTCCATCCATTAATACCCATCCTTTTGTTGCTTCAACGGCCTGTTCCCAGTTGCCTCCTTTTGGATCAGGTTTAAAAACCTGGCATGACTCTGTTGTACAAATTGGTCTTGACCCATTTCCTGTTGTATTTAACGCATATGATCTGGCAGCGACAGCCTGAGCTTTCAAAACTGCGAGACTGTTATCAGTCCAGGAGTCTGGAACTTCATAAATTCTTTTCACATAGTCTTCTATTGTCCCGGACCATCCTGTTGTTGTTGTAATATGGACGCCTTGGTCATAGTCTTTCTTAAGCGTTAAATTGGGATAGTAAGCCCCAAGTATTTGGTCTTCATTCTGACCCGCTTTTGCCCGACCCCACGCGCCGTACTGATTAAGACCATTTCTGTGAGGCGCGCCGTATGTAAAGAAACCAATTTTTGGTGAAAAGCCTGGATCTTTGCCATTTGTTAAATCGCTTGAACAGCCGCGTGCCGATGTCCCTGCGGATCGCGGGATATTCAAACTTCCAAGTTTTTGAGCGATAAGTTGTTGTTGTTGGGCATTAAGTTGGGCAATTTTTCCGGATAACTCGTTTTGATAATCATGAGCTCCTTTAACAACCTTATCAAGCTTTGCCGACTGTACGTCAAGATTGGCTTTTGTCGCAACGAGCCACTTTTGTTCCTGCTCAAGCCGTACCTTTTTCTGCTCAAGACCGGTTATTGAAAGCGCGATATTTGTGATAATCGCTTTGTCTTGTCTCGTTTTTGCACGCTGATAGGCGAGAGCCTGCGTCACTTCAGTTGCCGATCCTGCTGAGAGAAAAACGAGAAGCGGGGAGTCATAGTAGCTTTTAACATAAAACTCACGGATGGTTTGAGATAAAATTTTTTCCTTTTCAGCCAGGCTTTTATATCCCTTGTCAATTTCTTTCCGTTTGACAACCATCTCCTGTTCGACTGCAACCACTTCCTTTTTAATTCCTTCAATTTGAGACTGCATGCTTTTAAGCTGTGATTCAAGAGGTTTGGTCGCGGCAACAGATTTATTAAGCGCATCATTAAGCTCTGACAATTGCTTATTTATCGTATCAAGAGACGTATCTGGTGTTTCTGAGAATGTAAGTGTCGTGAAAACTTGAAAACTCAGAAGGAAGAGACCAAAAAAGACAAGAAATTTTCTGATGGGCATAGGAGTACTATTATAGCAAATTTCAACTAAGGTCTTCACCTGTGCAATTCCCAGTTCACAAAAGAGTGCAAATGTGCTACTATTAATGTATAATCTGCCAAACTGCCGCATGGAGAAGAGTGTATGAACGACGAGTTATCTTTCCAAGAAATGCCCTCCTACGTTGAGCGGTCCCGCCGAAAACCGCGGCTTCTTTTTGTTTTCATTGCAATTTTTCTTCTGGCGATAGCACTTGGCGTGGGACTCTATTTTCTCGGCGCAAGGAACAAGAGCCCTGAGTCAAAAGTTGCACCTGTTCCATCAAGTAACTTAACTCCGACCAAATCCCCAACAACCGGTCCATCCGCAACGCAGTCAGCAAGTGTTAGTCCGTCAGGTAAAACAACACCAACCCCGATTAAATCGGGGCCAACTGCCGGTCCCAGCCCGAAAGCAGAGCTTGATAGGAGTAAACTTACCATAGCAGTCCTAAATGGAAGCGGGACGCCGGGTGCGGCAAAGGGAATCTCATCGTACTTAAATGGGTTAGGCTATACGATTAAAAGCGTTGGGAATGCGGATAATTTTACCTATACAAATATTACGATAAAAATCAAAAAAAGCAAAAGCGCGTACCTCCCTCAGTTAAAAAAAGACCTTGCCAAAAGCCCGACGCCTAGCCCTGTTTCAGACAGCGTTGATGATAGCATCTCAACAGATGCCGAGGTAATTGTTGGAAAATAAAAAAACACATGAAAATTTATCTTGCAACTGACCATGCAGGATTTGACCTTAAGGAAAAGGTAAAAGCAGATCTTCAAACCAAAGGATATGATGTTGAGGACTGCGGAGCCCACGAATTTAATAAAGATGATGACTACCCCGACTTCATAAGTCTTGCCGCAGAAAAAGTCTCAGAACATCCCGGATCGTTTGGTATTGTGCTTGGTAAGTCAGGTGCAGGAGAATGCATTGCCGCAAATAAAGTGAAAGGAATCCGTTCATTTCTCGGAGTGAATGAGGAGAATGTCCGTCTTGCACGAGAGCACAACGATGCAAACGTACTATCTTTAGGGTCGGCATTAGTTAGTGAGGAAAAAGCTTTAGAGCTCGCCGAATTATTCATAACGACTCCGTTTTCAAACGAGGAACGGCATGTGAGAAGAATCGAAAAGATAAAAGCTATTGAAAATTCCTAATTAACCTAATTGACCTAATTTTTAAGAAAACCCTAATTCATCAATTCTTAAAATTCTGTCATTTGAATTTGGGTATTGTTTAGAGCAATTAGACCTGCCTGACGGCAGGCAGGAATTAGAATAATTAGAAATTCTATTTTTATGCATGAAATAATCCCAAGCCCAGGAACAGAGGACAAAGAATTCTCGGAAATTAAGAAAAAAATCGAGCTCGTCAAGCCGTTTGCTAGAACAGTTCACATCGATATCCTTGATGGAAAATTCGCCCCCAACACAACCTTCTCAGATCCCGAACCGTTTAAAAAATACACAAAAGACCTGCCTGCCGGCAGGCAAGGCCTGAGTTTTGAGGTGCATCTTATGGTTGAGGACCCGGTTAAGCATTTGAAAAAGTGGGCTGATGCGGGATTTCGAAGATTTATCGGACAAATTGAAAAAATGTCAGACCAGGCGGAATTCGTCGCAGAGGCTCAGCTTCTCGGTGAGGCAGGACTGGCACTTGATTTACAAACACCGGTTGACAGTCTGAAAATCCCAATTGATGATCTGGATACGCTTCTTATCATGACAGTGCAGGCCGGATTTTCAGGGCAAGCCTTTCAGGAACAAGCAATTGAGAAAGTAAAAACGCTTGTTGAAAAAACGGAAGTTCCGATTGAAGTGGATGGGGGAGTAAATGATGAGACGATTCTCGTCGCAGAAGCATCCGGTGCCAAACGCTTCGTCGCAACAAGTTTTCTCTTCAGTCTCGGAACTCCACAAGAACAGTATCAAATGCTTCAAAAAAAACTACAAGAACTCGCTCCACAAAAATAGGTTCAAATCCTAATTAAGGGAAAGTTGGCATTAGAGTTGGGCTCAAGGGGTTATATACCGCTGACGGACTCGATATAGTAGGAGTTTGAGTTGGAAAAATGGTAGGCGATGGAGTTGCCTCAATATTGTTTTGTGTTTCTTTTTGAATGGTTCGTTTCTCAGAGATTGTCTCTCCAAGCTCAGCATAAGGCGCACTTACCGTTACAGTATTATTAGGACCTACCGAAACTTGGTACTCGCTGTTATACTTTGGACCTAAGGTTGTGCAGACTGAGTAAGCAGGGGATTCCTTTCTATATGCCGGGCCAATTGGAATATCGGCAATGTATCTAGGGACAAGGGACGAGCAGAGATCTACAGTGAGTGTCCCACCTGTTGAATTGATTATCCGCTCTGTCGCATCAATACCTGGTGGCAACTTTCCGTTATTATCCACAGCATATTGTTCAATTGCATCCAAAATTGCCCTCACGTCAGCCTTTCTTTGTGTATTTCTTGCAAGAGAAAATTGTCTATCGGGAGAAACATGAGTTAACATATTGAGTAACGTGAATGGGAGAGTAATATATGCTAATACTACTAGTGCGCCAATAACAACAAATACAAGCTTAGCTGTTTTATTACGCAAAGCAACATAAAAACTTGGGTAGGTGTCTGAAAAACCGATAACATATGCAATCGATGCATGTTGAAATCTTGTTTGATCGACGACTAGCTCAAATGTGCTCTTTGGATATTTTCCCTGGAAAAGTACAGTAAACCAGGACAGCACAACACCAATAAACGCTCCAAGAGAAACAAGTCCTCCAAATAACGAAAACGGGAGAAGAACAACTCCCTTTACAAAATAACCAAGTACCGGGAATGCAAACAGGCGATTTGGATCCTCAGGATAGGGAATATTTACATTAAACGAATCGTTTATTGTAAAGGTAAAGCCGGGGTATTTATCTGTTATTCCAAATAGGAAAAAATTAGCCTTTGTTTGAAGCCGCATTAAACCGAGATTATAGTCATAGGCAAAACGCCAGTACCTTCCGGTAAAGAGAACAATAAAGGAATTTATAATGACGATGATAAAGAAAAAAAGATTTAAAAAGTAAAGTTCTAATAAGACAGGGAAAAGAAATAAAGCTTTTGCCATATACCCAATTAAAGGAATCGCATAAAGCCTATTAGGATTTGTAGGAGGAGTTGCGGAGATAGATGGATAATAGTATTTCGGATCCTGGGAGATAAATCTTGAAAAGAATGACTTGTCAGAAGAGCTTGAAGAATTGGCTGAAGCACTTTGATTTGATGAATCAGTGTTGTAGCCAAGCTGTTTAAATGCTTCCTGTATGTCTTCCGCAGACCAACCCCTTGTTACTAAGTTTAAGGTAATTTCATTAGGACTTATTACTTGTTTTAATGCCGAAGCAATAGAATCTAATAACTCCTGTGTAACCACAATTTAACTATCTCATCTATATAAACTTGTGTCAAGCAGAGTGAAACAATCCTTGATATAAAACTACTTGCAACTTGGGAAAATTTAAACTATTCTAGAGCTGGAAAGGGGGTGAGGAGATTTTGAAGCTTAAAACAGTATTTATCATAAACGCGGCTTTTGCAGCATTCGGCGGACTCAGTCTTCTTCTTGCTCCTGAGCAAACATTTTCATCATACGGCGCAACGCTTAACCCAGGCGGTGTTTTCGTTGCGCATATCTTAGGGGTTACAGTCTTAGGTGTTTCGGTAATCTCATATATGTTTAGAAACGTGAGAGACAAGCATGCCTTAAAGCCTGTGTTGATCGGATTTATTATTGCACACGCGGGAAGTGCGGTCTTTGCATTTTTGGCAGCCGTGACCGGACTTTTCAATCAAATGGTTTGGTTTGACGTAATTGCTCATGGAGTACTAGCAGCAGGTTTTGGATACTACTTACAGAGCAAATAATTAAGCTATTTGGCTTATCTCAAGAAGATGTCCATCCGGATCTCTGAAGAAACAGCGAATTTCATAGCCCCAGTTAAAGGGAGGAGTCAGGAATTTTGCCCCGCGTGATTTAAGTACATCATACGCTTGTTGGCAGTCCGGCACCCGAATAGTAAGCTCCGTACTTACCGTTTTAAGATCTTGAGGTGAGGCAAAAGTAACATGAGGCTTGTCTTTGGTCGGTTTACCACCCGTGACGAGTATTATCCAACTTCCTTGAAAGTTAAAAACACACGTTGTACCACCATATTCTCTAACCAATTTGGCACCAAGTACATCACGATAGAAAATAAGGGAGCGGTCAATATTTTTTACAACGAGTAGTATGCTTAGTTCTACGCCGTCTGTTGGAAAATTTGAATTTGTCATACGTTTCTAATAAAGAGTATAGCCTACCTTATTATACAAGTATCTTTTCAATTTTTGTTACTGTATTCCAGGTCCTCGTCGTTATTTTTTTGCCAAATTCTTTCTCAAGTAGTTTCATTAATTCGGGTGTTCCACGAGTTGATGAAACTTCAACCACACTGCATATATTGTTGCCAACTGCGCGTAAAATCCGAAAGTCTTTTTCAGATGATTCACCCGCCTTGCCTGCAGGCAGGTAGGGAATCGTTAAGCTGCTTTTCGCTGCCTGAGGCAGCGACCCTGAGCTTGCCGAATGGGTTGGCGTATCCCTTATAAATGTGACATGGAGTCTTGTTTGCGGAGTAACGACAATATTTTTAAAAGGGTCCATATCTACCAAAGATCGAATTTCGTCTCCTGTGCGAAGTATGACAGTTATTTTAAGACCAAACACTTTCTCAAGCTCTTCTTCTATTTTTTGAGTGAGATTATTAGAGTCTGTTTGTGAACTTTGAAATAGTACATTTCCGCTTGCAAGAAGGGTTTTGACATTTTCAAATCCTAAGTCTTCAAACGATTTTTTCAACTCCGCCATTTTTATCATTGTATTGCCGCCAACATTAATACCTCGCAAAAAAGCAACAAAGAAATCTGATTTATTCATACAGCTTTTCTTGAATGATTATATCAAAACGATCTATTGCTGAGCGTACTTCGGGGAGCGGAGGATGTTCGAACTTTCGCTATACAAACAATTCCTTAAATGGTTGCCAACGAAGATTTAAGTGTTGTATTTCTTGAGGAGTAAACCACTTAACATCTAATAACTCCTTCTTATCCCATTCTATCTCTCCACTTATGATCTCTGCGGTAAAAATATGGTATTCTACATACTTATCCTCTGTAACAGATACTTCATCTCTTATATTTAATTTTAGTCCTGTTTCTTCTTCTCCCTCCCTTTTTGCTGCCTTCTTGATAGTCTCTCCTTTGTCTACATGCCCACCAGGCAAGTTCCATAAACCGTATGCTGGGCCCTTTCCTTCCTGTACAAGTAGATACTTACCATCTTTTTTAATTAGAACACCAGCTTTTAGAATCATACAGAAAGTATAGCAGAGACTTGGACAGGAGGAGGTTCGAACGTGGTACGTAAGCTAAAATTTATTCAATATGCAAAAAATCTAAAATCTTTACCTTTTCATGTAGCGACTTAACTGCCAAATCAGGATTTAATTTCTGTAGATCACTTAACGAATAATTTCCCGTACTAATTGCAATTACTTCAATACCTCCTGCTCTTGCACAGGCAATATCAAGAGGCGTATCACCAATGATAACAAATTGATTTAGAGGAATAGATGTTTTCGTAATTGCTTCTAATCTTTTTTGAGCAATTTTAATTAAGTCAACACGTTTAAAAGCCAAATTTCCAAAACCACCAAATGTAAAATAATCTTTAATACCGACTGACTCCATTTTTGCCCATCCAATTTTTTCCACATTTCCAGTTAATAAACCTGTAGGTACTTTTTTCTTTTGCAAAGCTTTTAAAATATCTAGCACACCATCTAAGAGTATATGTTTTCCAGTTTCCTTATGAGTTTCGTAGTAATGAACCATTACTTCCATTGCTTCACCTAGTTTTTCCTTTGCTTTAGCTTCTGAAATACCATGAAGTTTTAATATTTCAATTAGAATTTGCGTATCAATCATTCCTTGGGGTTCAATCTCATTTACTGAGGCTGTTGGATGTTTATAAACTGTTTTTAAAGCGTAGTCAAAAGAATCATGATGTACTTTATTTCCTCCAGTGAGCAAAGTGCCGTCAATATCAAAAAGAGGAATCTTCACGTGATTAGTATAGCAGAAGTTATTTTTGAGGCTAAATAGCACAAGTTCTAGAAACGATCGCAACCCCTAAAGTAGTATCATTTCACTTCCTGAGGTATGAGAGGAGGTGGAAAATGAAACACAAGAAACTAACAAAGACAGAAAGAGAACTCTTGAGTCAATGGAAGCAAGAAGGAATATCAAATATTGCATGCGCAAAACGTCTCGGACGAGACAAATCAACTATTGGTCGAGAACTAAGCAGAAACAAGACGAGAGTTAATGTTGGTCACAATGATTGGCAGATTCTCTATGAACCTTTCCATGCACATTCTGTTGCGGTGGATCGAAAACAGAATGCCTTTACTGCTAAGCACCCTCTCAAGAACTCTGATGTGTACTCATATGTTTTAGAGCATTTGAAAGAAGGTTGGTCTCCTGAGCAAATTTCAGGAAGATTACGAGAGGTGGATCACAAAGGCGAGACAGACTGGCAGATAAGTCATGAAACGATCTATCAGTTTATCTACAAAGAAAAGACTGACAGAACAAGATTGGGACAGCAAGAAGAAATAGATGGGAGGAAGAGAAAGGAGCAAGTACTTGCCACAGTAACAGATTGTGATCGTCCATTATGGGAGTATTTGAGGCGGAAACAGAAGAAGAGGCGGAAAAGAGGTGGACGGAAAGTTCAACGTGTCAGAATACCTGACCGGGTGTCAATACATGATAGACCAGGGACTGTTGAGAGACGTAAACAGTTCGGCCATTGGGAAGGAGATAGTCTTGTAGGGCGAAATCATACCTCAGGACTGCACACGGAATATGAGAGGGTTTCAAGCTTAACAAGGTTTGAATACCTTGTTCGAATAACAGCAGGTGAAGCAGTAATTGCAGCAAGGAAGATATTTCATCCACTTCCTGCCCATGCAAGACGAACAACAACACTTGATAACGGATCAGAACATGTAAAACACAAAGAGTTTGGAATACAAGCATATTTTGCTGATCCTTATGCCTCATGGCAGCGAGGAGGAAATGAGAATTGTAACATGTGGATCAGGTACTACTTTCCTAAAGGCACAGATTTTAGTACAATCTCAGATGAAGAATTACGAGATGTTGAATGGGAACTTAACAACAGACCACGAAAACGTCTTAAATTCAAAACACCCCAGGAAGTATTTGATTACTACCTTAAAAAACCCTAGGGGTTGCATTAGTTCCTAGAATACGGG
>Ga0209726_10004265_pt1 | contig 18482 bp, 19 predicted proteins | sample Subgrocontami54m_FD_187453 | JGI IMG/M metagenome (GOLD analysis project Ga0209726, IMG submission 187453) | Subsurface groundwater microbial communities from S. Glens Falls, New York, USA - GMW46 contaminated, 5.4 m (SPAdes) (version 3) | ecosystem: Environmental > Aquatic > Deep subsurface >... | reverse complement strand
GGCAAGTTCAAGTACCGTGAAGCCAAGAAAGCGCACGAGGCGAAGCTCAAGCAGAAGCAAATCCAGGTCAAGGAAGTGAAATTCCGGCCCGGCACCGACGAAGGCGATTACCAGATCAAGCTGCGCAACTTGATGAAGTTTCTGGATGAAGGCGACAAGACCAAGGTCACGCTGCGCTTTCGCGGGCGCGAGATGGCGCACCAGGAATTCGGTCACCGGCTGATCGAGCGGGTGAAGAGCGACCTCGTCGAACACGGCGTGGTCGAGCAGTACCCGAAGATGGAAGGGCGCCAACTGGTCATGGTCCTGGGGCCGAAGAAGGTGGTAGTGAAGAAAAAGACTGAATCCGCTGCAAAATGAATTTTGCAATGGGCCGATCCAGGGGAGCATGAGAGGATGTGTCCCCTGAATTTGTAGCAGGTTCTTGGAAAGATCCGAATCTGATCTTTCCATGCAGCACCGTTCCAGGCTCGCCGGGAACGTAAAACAAGTGGTGTCCAGGTCGACAAGCTCTCCCATCGGGGGACGCCTGACGCCATGTCAAAACTAGGAGTAGTCATGCCCAAGCTCAAGACCAAGCGGAGCGCGGCCAAGCGTTTCCGCATCCAGGCCGGCGGCGGGATCAAACGCACCAAAGCGTTTCTGCGCCACATCCTGACCAAGAAGAGCACCAAGCGCAAGCGCAATATGCGCGGCACGTCCCAGGTGCACGCGAGCAACGTGCGTTCCGTGCGCGCGATGCTTCCCAACGGTTAAGGAGACGAGCCATGCCAAGAGTCAAACGTGGGGTAGAAGCACGCGCCCGTCACAACAAAGTAATGGATCTGGCCAAGGGGTACCGCGGCCGTCGCGGCAGCGTCTTCCGCATCGCCAAGGAGGCGGTGATGAAGGCGGGCCAGTATGCCTATCGCGACCGCAGGACGCGCAAGCGCGTGTTCCGCGCGCTGTGGATCGCACGCATCAACGCGGCAGCGCGCGAGTGCGGCCTGACCTACAGCGTATTCATGAATGGTTTGAAGAAGGCAGCGATCGAGGTGGACCGCAAAGTGCTGGCTGACTTGGCGGTGACGGACATGGCGGCGTTCGCCAAGTTCGCCGCGCAGGCCAAGGCAAGCTTGCCTTCCACCGCGGCAAGCCTGCCTTCCAAGTAGGGCTGGCCGCGGAAACTGGGACCAACGCGTAACCGAACGAAGGAGGCTAACTTGCTTAGCCTCTTTTCGTTTATGTGATCGTGACAATGAATAATCTGGAAAAAATAGTCGGGGCCGCACTGGAGCAGTTTCGCCGCATTGATGATGCCGCGGAGCTGGAGCAGGCGAAGGCGCATTTTCTCGGCAAGACCGGCGCCCTCACCGATCTGCTCAAGGGGCTGGGCAAACTTCCGGCGCAAGAGCGGCGCGAGGCGGGCAGCCGCATCAACGCGGCCAAAGACAAGCTCGAGGGCGCGCTCACCGAGCGGCGCGAGGCCCTGGTGCGGGCGCAGTTGGATGCGCGGCTAGCGGAGGAGGCGCTCGACGTCACGCTGCCCGGTCGCGGCGCGGGCCGCGGCCGCCTGCACCCGCTCACCCGGACCCAGGACCGCATCGAGGCCATATTCCGCTCGATCGGCTTCGATATCGCCGACGGTCCCGAGATCGAGACCGACTGGAACAACTTCACCGCGCTCAACAACCCGGAGAACCATCCGGCGCGCTCGATGCAGGACACGTTCTACGTCGAGAACCAGGACGCGAGCGGCAGGCCGCTGCTGCTGCGGACGCACACCAGTCCGATGCAGGTGCGCTATGCGCGCATGCACTCACCGCCGATCAAGGTGATCGCGCCCGGCCGCACCTATCGCGTCGACAGCGACGCCACCCATTCGCCCATGTTCCACCAGGTCGAAGGTCTTTGGATCGACGAGGACGTCAGCTTCGCCGACTTGAAAGGCGTGTACACCGATTTCCTGCGCCGCTTCTTCGAAACCGAGGAGCTGGACGTGCGCTTCCGGCCTTCGTTCTTTCCGTTTACCGAGCCTTCGGCCGAAATCGACATGGCCTTCGGCGCCGGGCCGAACAAGGGCCAGTGGCTGGAAATCTCCGGCGCCGGCCAGGTGCATCCGGCGGTCATCCGCAATTTTGGGATCGACCCGGAAAAATACATCGGCTTCGCCTTCGGTTCGGGGATAGAACGCCTGGCCATGCTGCGCTACGGTATCCACGACCTGCGCCTGTTCTACGACGGCGACTTGCGTTTCCTGCAACAGTTCAGATGAAATTCTCCGAACTCTGGCTGCGTAGTCTCGTCGATCCGCCGCTGTCCACGGCGGAGTTGGCGCATGCCCTCACCATGGCCGGTCTGGAAGTGGAGTCGCTCGAGCCGGCCGCGCCGCCGTTCTCCAGGGTGGTGGTGGCCGAAGTCCTGGAAGTGGCGCGCCACCCCAATGCCGACCGCCTGTCGCTGTGCCAGGTCAATGTGGGTGCGCCGGCGCTGCTCGCTATTGTGTGCGGCGCACCCAACGTGGTGGCCGGCATGCGCGTGCCCTGCGCCCTGGTCGGCGCGCGCCTGACGGGCGCCGACGGTCAGGCGTTCGAGATCAAGCGCTCAAGCCTGCGCGGCGTCGACAGCCAGGGCATGCTGTGCTCGGCGAAGGAACTGGGGATCGAGGACGACCATACCGGTCTCATGCGGCTCGCCGCCGATGCGCCGATCGGCAGCGACGTGCGTGAAGTGCTCGAACTCGACGATACCCTGTTCACGCTCAAGCTCACCCCGAATCGCGCCGACTGCCTGAGCCTGCTCGGGGTCGCGCGTGAAGTGGCGGCGATCACCGGCGCGGCGTTCAATGCACCCGCGGTCGCGCCGGTTGCGGCGAAAAGCGATGCGCGATTCCCAGTGACGATTTCCGCTGCGGGCGGCTGCGGGCGGTTCACCGGCCGGGTGATCCGCAACGTCGACGCCGCCGCGCCTGTGCCCGACTGGATGAAACAGCGCCTCGCGCGAGCCGGCCAGCGCTCGATCTCGGCGCTGGTGGACGTGACCAACTACGTGATGCTCGAGCTCGGACGCCCGCTTCACGTCTACGACCTGGACAAGCTGCGGGGGGGAATCGACGTGCGCTTTGGCCGGCAGGGAGAGCGGCTGAAACTCCTGAACGAGCAGAGCGTCGACGTGGACGAGACCGTGCTCTGCATCACCGATGCCTCGGGCCCGATCGGACTCGCGGGCATCATGGGCGGCGATTCGACCAAGGCCGAAACGGACAGCAGGAATATTTTCCTCGAGTCCGCGTTTTTCTTTCCCGACGCCATCGTGGGCCGCACGCGCCGCTACAACTTCGCCAGCGACGCCGCGCACCGTTTCGAGCGCGGCGTCGACTTCGACAACAACGTCGCGGGAATAGAGCGCGCGACCGAACTGATACTCGCGATTTGCGGCGGTGAGCCGGGGCCGACGGTCGATGAGGTGGCGCAGTTGCCCGAGCGCAAGCCGGTGCACCTGCGCAGCGCGCGCGCGGCCAGGGTACTAGGCATCGGCGTGAGCGACGCCGAAATTGCCGCGATTTTCTCGCGCCTGGGCCTCGCCAGTGCGAGCACCGCGGACGGCTTTGACGTGACGCCGCCGTCGTATCGCTTCGACATCGCGATTGAGGAAGACCTGATCGAAGAGATCGCCCGCATTCACGGCTACGAGCGCATCCCGGCCAACCAGCCGCGCGCGCGCGCGGCCATGCTGCCGCAGCGCGAGGCGCAGCGTCCGCTGATGCGGGTGAAGGAGGCGATCGCCGCGCGCGACTACCAGGAAGTCGTCAACTTCAGCTTCGTCGAGCCCGACTGGGAGCGCGATTTCTGCGGCAATGACACGCCGGTGAAACTGCTGAATCCGATTTCGAGCCAGCTCTCGGTGATGCGCTCCGGCCTCACCGGCAGCCTCGTCGCCAATGTGCGCTACAACCTCAACCGCAAGCAGGGCAGGGTGCGCGCATTCGAACTCGGGCGCGTGTTTCGCGCCGACCAAAGCGTGGCGGATGGGCCGCTGACGGTGGCTGGCATCGCCCAGCCGCTCAAACTCGCCGCCATTGCCTACGGTCCGGCCTATCCGGAGCAATGGGGGCTCGCTGAGCGCCAAGTGGATTTCTACGACGTCAAGGGCGACATCGAAAGCCTGTTCGCGTCCGCAATAACCGGTTTCGAGCGCACCTCCCATCCCGCCCTGCATCCCGGCCGGGCAGCCACGGTGCTGCTGGACGGAAAGCCGGTCGGCTGGCTGGGTGAACTGCATCCGCGCTGGCAGCAGAAATACGAGTTGCCGCAGGCTCCGGTTTTGTTCGAGCTCGATCTGGATGCGCTGTTGGTCGTTTCGTTGCCGGTCTATCGGGAGGTATCGAAGTTCCCGCCGGTGATCCGTGACCTGGCAGTGGTGGTGGATGAAGCCGTGCCGGCCGAGGCGCTGCTGGAGGCGATGCAAAGCTCCCGCCCGGCGGTCGTGCAGGACCTGTGGCTGTTTGACTTGTACCGCGGAAAAGGGGTAGACACAGGCAAAAAAAGCCTTGCATTTCGGGTAGTTATGCAAGATACTTCGAAAACGCTGACCGACGCGGAGGCGGAGGCGGCGATGGCGCAACTGCTGCAGCTTCTCACCCAGCGCGTCGGCGCCAAATTGCGCACCTAGGGAGAAAAAATGACGTTAACCAAAGCCGAGCTGGCTGACTTTTTGTTCGAGAAAGTCGGGCTTAACAAACGCGAAGCCAAGGATATGGTCGAAACGTTCTTCGAAGAAATTCGCGCTGCGCTGGAAAACGGCGACAGCGTAAAGCTGTCCGGATTCGGCAACTTCCAACTGCGCAACAAACCGCAACGTCCCGGCCGCAACCCCAAGACCGGGGAAGAAATTCCGATTACCGCGCGGCGCGTCGTTACCTTCCACGCCAGTCAGAAGCTCAAGGCACTGGTGGAAAAGGCCAATCGTGGAAAGCCACAGCAGCAACAGTAGCCTGCCGCCGATTCCGGCGAAGCGTTACTTCACCATTGGCGAGGTGAGCGAACTGTGCGGCGTCAAACCGCACGTGCTGCGCTACTGGGAGCAGGAGTTCACCCAGCTGAAACCGGTCAAGCGCCGCGGCAACCGGCGCTACTACCAGCATCACGAAGTGCTGCTCATCCGCCGCATCCGCGATCTGCTGTACGAGCAGGGTTTCACCATCAGCGGCGCGCGCAACCGGCTGGACGAAGGCTTGTCGAGCAACGGCCGCGCGCTCGCGGCGCGCGCCGAGGCGGGGAAGGCCGATCTGGCCGCGATCAAGAGCGAGATCAAGAGCATCCTCGAGACACTCGGCAGCAGTGCCTGAGCGGCGCAGGCGCATGCAGTGCTGGTTTTCATTCGGGCCGGCGTGATAAAATTACCAACTTCGGGGCGTAGCGCAGCCTGGTAGCGTACCTGCATGGGGTGCAGGTGGTCGGAGGTTCAAATCCTCTCGCCCCGACCAGCGAATAGAACGGGTTACAGATTAGCGTCTATAGCCCTTTTTTTGATGGCGCGCGACGGCTCAACCCCCGAACGGGCGGTGCTTGCCTGCACTCACGCGAGTGGCGTATTGTCGGACCTCGCCCGTGACGTCCTCGACGAATTGCACTGCAGGCCGGACAGGCTTGTTGACGAATATCAAACCTTCACCCCGCGCGCTGCGGGGCAGCGAAGCGCGATCCGGACGGAACCAGTCAGGCACCGTACGCGTGCCTGCTTTGATCAGTCTGAGGTCGCGTCACGACGCCGCCTTGGGCTCCCTGATCGTGAAGTCGGCGCTCAATTCGGCAACATCCTCCGCGCTCCGCAGTCCGACCGCCAAGCGGAGGGTTTTTGGCCCTGTTTTTGACCGGGGTCAATCCGGGCCGGTTGCACTATTCGTGGAACAGGGCAAAATAATGGGATTTGGCTAATTGTCGAGCAGTCTCCGGGGAGGTGCCATGTTTATCGAGAACCGTTTGGCGCAATTGGCCACGCGGCTGAGGAATACCCACCCGACGCCATTGCGGCTTTCACTATGGGACGGGCGCAGTCTCGATTTCGGTCCGGATCCGAAGGTGACCATCGTGGTTCCGCAGAAGGGCGCGCTGCGCTGTTTCCTGCCGCCCGATCTGATGAAGCTCGGGGAAGCCTATGTCGAGGGCAGGATCCGCGTGGAAGGTTCGTTACGCGACATCTTCGAGGCCAGCGCCCGGTTCGTGCACGCGGCGGCGCGACCCGATCGCATCCAGCGCCTGCTGCGGGCGGTCAACCATACGGCGCACGGTGATCGCAAGGCAATCGAGTACCACTACGACGTGTCCAACGAGTTCTACCGCCTGTTCCTCGACCGCAGCATGGTGTACTCCTGCGCTTATTTTCGCAGTGACGCCGACACGCTTGAACGGGCGCAGGAACAAAAGCTCGACCACATCCTCTCCAAACTGCGCGTTCAGCCCGGTCACCGGCTGCTGGACATCGGTTGCGGCTGGGGCGCGCTGATCATTCGTGCCGCAGCAAAATACGGTTGCGTCGCCACCGGAATCACCCTGTCGCGCAACCAGTACGAACTGGTGCGCGAGCGCATTCAGGCCGAAGGACTGGAGGGGCGCTGCGAGGTACGGCTGCAGGACTATCGGGATGTCCCGGAAACAGGCGGCTACGACCGGATCGCCAGCGTCGGCATGTTCGAGCATGTCGGGCTGAAAAACCTGGGCGCCTACTTCCGCAAAATGGACGCCCTGCTTGCGGAGGGCGGGGTGGCGCTGAACCACGGCATCACCTCGGCCCATCCCGACAACCGGATCGTCGGAATGGGCGTGGGAGCATTCATCGACAAATACGTCTTCCCCCATGGCGAACTGCCGCACATTTCCCTGGTGCTGCGCGAGATGTCGGCGGCCGGCTTTGAGGTCACCGACGTGGAAAGCGTGCGGCGCCATTACGCCCGCACCTGCGAGTACTGGGCCGAGAACATCGAGAAAAACCGTATCGAGGCGGTGCGCATCGCCGGCGAGAAGCGCTACCGGATCTGGTCGATTTACCTCGCAGGTTGCGCGTTCGGCTTCGCTCGAAACTGGATGAATATTTACCAGGTGCTGGCGGTCAAGGCGAACCGCCCGAATCCGCTGCCGCTCACCCGCGACTGGATTTACGGTCCGATTAACCGCCCGGATCCGGTTTCAAATGCCTCAGATGCAGATTGATCGCGCGCAGCCTGGAACATTTTGGCCGCCCGCTCGGGAAAATATCCGCATCGTTCGGGGTGTCGCTGTTTCCGCATCATGGCAGAACGTCGGTTGAGCTCGTGCACGCGGCAGAGTCCGCCTTGCGCAGCGCAAAAGTGTTCGGCAGCAATCGGGTGGAAGTCGCAGATGCCCGTCGAAAAAACGGTTAAGGCGGCGTATCGGTCGAACCAGATGCCGTCACGCAAGATACTGCGCCGGGTGCTCGGTGAGGCGGTCGAAGGTCGTTGGAAATTGGACTATTGCTCTATCGCCAGCTTGTAGCGCTGACGCGCTGCCTGTTCCTTCATCGCGTCGTCGATTTCGCGTATGACGCTACCCACGTTGGCGGGTTTCTGGTTGCGCTCAAAGCAACCGGTCAACGTGATCTCGGGGTGCAGCTTACCGCGCTCGTAGATCGACCAGATCTCGCGGCCGTAATCGGTGGTTCGGAGTTCGGGGGCGAAACGGCCGAAGTAGGCGGTCAGGTTGTCGACGTCGCGCTCGAGCATGATGCCGGCGCTGTTGTTGCCGGCGGCGTCGACGGCTTGGGGGAGGTCGATGATGACCGGGCCGTCGCTGCCGACAAGCACGTTGTACTCGGACAGGTCGCCGTGGACGATGCCGGCGCAAAGCATGCGCACGACCTGGATGATAAGTGTGTGATGGTATTTGCGCGCCTGCGCGTCGCTTAGCACCAGATCGTTGAGCTTTGGCGCTGCATTCCCATTTCTGTCGGTCACCAGTTCCATCAGCAGGACGCCCTCGAGGAAGTTGTAGGGCTGCGGGACGCGCACCCCGGCGGCGGCAAGACGGTGCAGGGCGTCTACCTCGGCGTTTTGCCATGCCTGCTCCTGCTCCTGGCGCCCGTAGCGGGAACCCTTTTCCATGGCGCGGGCGCGGCGGCTGTTCTTTACTTTGCGGCCTTCCGTATACTGGACGTTCTGGCGGAAGCTGCGTTTGATGGCCTCCTTGTATACCTTCGCGCAGCGTGTATCTTCCCCGCAGCGGACTACGTATACGTCGGCTTCCTTGCCGCTCATGAGCTGACGCATGACCTCGTCGACGAGACCCTCTTCGACCAGCGGTTCGATTCTTTTCGGAGTTTTCACGTGCGCCTTTCCGCGCTGCCCTGGCGCTCGAAAATTGTGTTCTGAGATGTAATTTTACGCTATCCGCAAAATACTTTGCTGCCGCGCCGGCCCGACCGTCCAAACAGCGTCGGGGGGCGCTCTTCCTGCAATCGCCCTAATACGCGATTACTTATTGGTCGAACATCTGTTGAAGGAAGACATGCAATAGCGGGACTTTCTGCGGGCACAGACGGGCCAGACCAGCCAATAGAGCGACAGAAAATGCCGAAAAAAAACCGGTGGCGCTTTTTGAAACGCCACCGGCTTAAACACGGGATTCCAAAGGAGGAGGAGGAGAAACCCCGCAAACGAATAGTACAACAACCAATGGTGCAGCGCAATAGTTTTTTTCGCCGGCAGTCCAGACCCCGCTATTTTTCCATCCGTTTTTTTGATGTTAACCATCAGATAATACACTATGGTGCATCGCACCAATATGATATTAGTAGAGCGCAAAGGGGATTTGCCACGGAAGATTGATTTGATGATTATCAGGCCACTGACAGTATTCGAGCGGGAGGCCGTCAGAAACTTCTATCTCGCCCTTTCGCCAGACGGCCGGCGCAAGCGCTTCTGCGGTTCGCTCTCCGATGGAACCATTTCCAGCTACGTGGACGGGTTGAACTTCACCCGAGACGCGATTCTGGGTGCGTTTAACGAACAGGCGCAGATTATCGGATTGGCCGAACTCGTTCGCGGCGGCGACATCGGATTCGAACGCTTGCTCGCCTACCCTACCGCGAAGCGCTGCTTCATTTGCCAGCGACAGCACGAAAAGACCTACGTCCAAGAGGCTAACCCGAAGCTCTGAGCCCGCGATGCCGCAGGGCGCTCATGAACGCATTGCGACGAGAGGTCAATCATGAAAAGCCAACGCAGGGAATTCCAGCCGATCGGCAGGGAGCAGCTGCTGCAGGAGCTGGTACATGACAGCTACAAGGCGGGGCGCAAGCTGCCGGAACCGACGCGCTGCCCCGATTGCGGCGCCGTGTTTCAAAACGGCCGCTGGATCTGGGGTGCCGCGCCCGCGGGGGCGCACGCGGAGAGGTGTCCGGCGTGCCATCGCGTCCACGACAGGTTTCCCGCGGGTTTCGTGACGCTGAAAGGCGCGTTCCTCGGGGAACATCGCGACGAGATACTGCATCTGATCAGACACCACGAGGCGAAGGAAAAGGCGGAACACCCGCTGCAGCGGATCATGTCGATCGTCGATAGCGCCGACGGCGTGATGGTCACGACCACCGACACCCATCTTGCGCGCGATATCGCGCAGGCGCTGCACCACGCGTACAAGGGCGAGCTCGAGTTCCAGTTCCAGTACAACAAGGAAGACAATTTGCTGCGCGCGACCTGGAGTCGGTGAAAGCGAGCGGGTGAGCGAACGCAAGCAGTCCGGCGTCCCGATCGCGCCCGCCGCCCGATCAACGTTCGAGACGAGTGATCTTCGAGCCTTCGAATGTCAGGTTGTACATCAGTCCTTTGTTCGAGAAAATAAAGCCGATGATGGGCTGCTTGATGGTGTCGGTGCTGAGTTCACCGCCTGCGCCCAGCGTCGCCAGCGCCACGCTTCCATCCACGCCCGCCTTCCAGCCTTCGCTTTTGCGAAAATCCTCCAGCACTTTCGGATTCATGAACAATATGATCTGCGACTTGACCTGGGCGCCGAGCTGGAAACCGATCGAGGCGGCCGCGGTGCTGTAGTAGCCAGCCGTCTTTCCCTTGATCAATAGCGCGCCTTCGCCGTACTCGCCGCCGATACCGATGCCTGCCTTGAGCACCTCCGGAAACGCCAGCATGCCGGCAGCTTTCTGCGCCAGTCGCTTGCCGGCGCTCGTCTGCTTGTAGAAATTCCCGACCGCTTCCTGCACCTTGGCGTCGATCTCGTCCCTGGAGGCGGCTAGCGCCGCAGACGGTTGACCGAAGCCGAGCATGGTGCAGAGAACAAACGCCACAACAGTCCTGCCCATCATTTTCTGTCCTCCGCCGCTGGGGATGGCCGCCTGAGTCTACGCCGAAAATCGCGGCAACGCGAAGATCGTTGGCTCATCTGGCAATCCTCAGCGCTTTGTCTTAGGATGATCGGAATTTTCCACATCAGTTCGGAGACCCCATGCCCCCAGTCATAACCTGCATTGAAGACCTGCGCCTCCTGGCTGAAAAGCGCGTGCCGCGGATGTTCTACGACTACGCCGATGGGGGTTCGTGGACCGAAAGCACCTACCGCGCCAACGAAAGCGACTTCGCCGGGATCAAGCTGCGGCAGCGTGTCGCGGTCAATATGGAGAACCGCAGCCTGAAGAGCACGATGGCGGGCGAGAACGTGGTCATGCCGGTGGCCCTGGCGCCGGTCGGGCTGGTCGGAATGCAGCATGCCGATGGCGAGATTCTGGCCGCGCGCGCGGCCAAAAAATTCGGCGTGCCGTTTACGCTGTCCACCATGAGCATCTGCTCGATCGAAGACGTAGCCGAGAACGGCGGCGCGCCCTTCTGGTTTCAGCTCTATGTGATGCGTGACCGCGATTTCATCAAGCGCCTGATCGACCGCGCCAAGGCGGCCGGGTGCTCCGCGCTGGTGCTCACCCTCGACCTGCAGATCATGGGGCAGCGCCACAAGGACATCAAGAACGGCCTGTCCGCCCCGCCCAAGATCACGTTGCGCAACATGCTGAACATGAGTACCAAGCCGCGCTGGGGCCTGGGGATGCTCGGCACCAATCGCCGCACCTTCCGCAACGTAGTGGGCCATGCGAAGGGCGTCGATAACATGACTTCGCTCTCGGCGTGGAGCGCCAGCCAGCTCGACCCGACGCTGAACTGGGACGACGTGAAGTGGGTCAAGGATCATTGGGGCGGCAAGCTGATCCTCAAAGGCATCATGGACGCCGAGGACGCCGAGATTGCCGCACGCTCCGGCGCGGACGCGATCATCGTTTCCAATCACGGCGGCCGTCAGCTCGACGGTGCGCCTTCGTCGATTGCCGCCCTGCCGTCGATCGCGCGTGCCGTGGGGGATAAGATCGAGGTGCTGATGGACGGGGGCATCCGCACCGGCCAGGACGTGATCAAAGCCCTCGCCTTGGGCGCCAAGGGCGTGTTCATCGGCCGCGCCTTCGTCTATGGCCTGGGCGCGATGGGGGAGACGGGTGTGACCTCGTGCCTGCAGATCATTCAAAAGGAACTCGATCTCACCATGGCATTCTGCGGCCTGCGCGACGTGAGGCAGGTGGACCGGACGATCCTGGTGCCAGGGACCTATTGAGGGTGCCTGAGGTGTTGCCGCTGCGCGCCCCGAGCTGCGTCATGTCCGCACCGCCGGCGTAGCCCCGCCGCGGACGCGCATGCAGCGTCCGTTGGCCGCAGCGCATCAGTTCCGCCCCGCGTCGCACTCGCCGTACAAGATCGGTCGCTGTCCTTTATAATCCGACGCACATGCGCATCCTGCTCAGCAACGACGACGGTTATTTCTCCCCCGGACTGGCCCGTCTCGCCGAAGTCCTTGCCAGCGTGGCCGAAATCACGGTGGTGGCGCCGGAGCGCGACCGCAGCGGCGCCTCTAACTCGCTCACCCTGGACCGGCCGCTCGAGGTCAAGCGCTCGGCCAACGGTTTCCTGTTCGTCAACGGCACCCCGACCGATTGCGTGCACCTGGCTGTCACGGGCCTGCTCGATCATCTGCCCGACATGGTGGTGTCCGGCATAAACCTCGGCGCCAATATGGGCGACGACACCATTTATTCGGGCACGGTCGCCGCCGCCACCGAGGGCTACCTGCTCGGCGTCCCCGCACTCGCGGTATCGCTGGCGAGCAAGGCCGGCAAGCATTTCGATACCGCCGCGCGCGTGACGCTGGAGATGGTCGAGCGCCTGCAGCGCGTTCCCATTTCCGGGCCGGTGCTGCTCAACCTCAATGTTCCCGATCTGGCTTACGACGAACTGCGCGGCATCGAAATCACGCGCCTGGGCAAGCGCCACAAGGCGGAACCGGTGATCAAGGAAGTCAATCCGCGCAAGGAAACCGTATATTGGGTAGGTCCCGCCGGCAGCGCGCAGGATGCGGGCGAGGGCACGGATTTCTATGCCGTTGCGGCGAAGCGCGTGTCGGTGACGCCGTTGCAGGTCGACCTTACGCACGTGAACCAGATCCCGCTCATGCGCGATTGGCTGAAGCGATGAGCCGCCGCAGCCACCCGCAGACGCAAGGCATCGGCATGACCTCGCAGCGCACGCGTGCGCGCATGGTCGAGCGCCTGCGCAAGGAGGGGATCACAGACGAGACCGTGCTCGCGGCCTTGGGTACCGTGCCGCGCCACTTGTTTGTCGAGGAGGCGTTGGCAAGCCGCGCGTACGATGATGATGCGCTGCCGATCGGATTTTCGCAGACCATTTCCCAGCCCTATGTCGTCGCCCGGATGATCCAGGCGCTGCGCGCCGGGCGCGAACTGGGCAAGGTGCTGGAGGTTGGCACCGGTTGCGGCTACCAGGCGGCGGTGCTGGCGCAGGTGGCGACCGAAGTGTATTCGATCGAGCGCATCGCGCCGCTGCTGGCCAAGGCGCGCGCCAACCTGCGCGGCCTGCGCTTGTCCAATCTGAGGCTAAAGCATGGTGACGGCAACCTCGGCCTGCCCGAAGCCGCGCCTTTCGATTCCATTATTCTCGCCGCCGCCAGCGCGCAGCTGCCGAAGGTGCTGTTGCAACAGCTCACCCGTGGCGGCAGGATGATCCTGCCGTTCGGCAGTTCCGAACAGGTACTGCGGCTGGTGGAACGCACCCGCTCGGGTTTTAGCGAAATCACGCTGGACGCCGTCCGTTTCGTGCCCATGCTGATGGGGGTGGAGTGAAGCGCGCATCGGCGTTGCTGTGCTGTGCCGCGGCAGCGGCGATGACGCTCGCCGGCTGCTCCAGCCGGCCGGTGCAGGCGCCGGTGATCGAGCGCGCGCCGCCGGCCGTAGCGCAGCCGGCTGCGACTCCGGCGGCGGACACGCGACCGGACGCTTACATCGTGCGGCGTAGCGACACGCTGTACAGCATCGCGCTCGACCACGGGCTCGATTACAAGGAGCTCGCCGCCTGGAACAACCTGGATAACGCGAGCCGCATCCGTCCTGGCCAGCAACTGCGTCTGAAGCCGCCGGCAGGCGTGCAGGAAGCGCCGGTGACGGTGAGTCCGGTGACTTCATCGGGGCGGCTCGAGACGCGCCCGCTCAGCGCGCAGGGGCCGGTGAGAGCGGAACCCGCGACGCGTCCGCCGGGCGTGGAGGAGCCGATCAAGTCCGAACCCCTGGCGCGCAAGCTCCCGTACTCGCCTGAGAACGTGGCGCTGCTGCAACGCGGTGAAGCGCAGGCGAAGCCGCCACCTGGCCCGGCTGAGCTGGCGCCTGCGCCCGCAGCTGCGCCGAGGCAGGAGCCCGCGGGCAAGACCGATGCCGATATCGACGGCGAGGACAAGGTCGAATGGGGCTGGCCGGCGCAGGGGAAAATCCTTGCCGGATTTTCCGAGGCGAGCAACAAAGGTCTGGACATCGCCGGCAAGCTAGGCGAGCCGGTGATCGCCTCCGCCCCGGGGCGGGTAGTCTACAGCGGCAGCGGCCTGCGCGGCTACGGCAAGCTCGTGATCATCAAGCACAACAAGACCTATCTGTCGGCCTATGCCCACAACAAGGATATTTTGGTGAAGGAGGGGCAGAGCGTGGTCAAAGGCCAGAAGATCGCGGAGATCGGCAACACCGACACCGATGTACCCAAGCTGCATTTCGAGATCCGCAAGCTCGGCAAGCCAGTCGACCCGGCCAGGTACCTGCCACCGTCGTGACCCAGCAATCCCCACACCCGGACGAGGAACTCGAGGGTGAGGCAGCGGCCGCGCCCGCGGCCGAGGCGCAGTCCGAGCCGGCCGATGCGGAAACCGAATTTCTCTCCGACGCCACCCAGATCTACCTGCACGAGATCGGGCTCAACCCGCTGCTCTCATCCGAGGAGGAGGTGCATTATGCGCGTCGCGCCGCCCAGGGAGATTTCACCGCGCGGCAGAAAATGATCGAGCGCAATCTGCGCCTGGTGGTGAACATCGCCAAGCATTATCTCAACCGCAGCGTGCCGCTGCTGGACCTGGTGGAGGAGGGCAATCTGGGACTGATGCACGCGCTGGAGAAATTCGATCCGGAGCGCGGCTTCCGCTTCTCCACCTACGCCACCTGGTGGATACGCCAGAACATCGAGCGCGCCATCATGAACCAGTCGCGCACGATCCGGCTACCGGTGCATGTGATCAAGGAGCTGAATCTGGTGCTGCGCGCCAAGCGCCACCTGGAGGCGCATGCGGAACGGGAAGCGAGCATCGACGATATTGCGCACTTGCTGGGCAAGCCGGCGGAGGAGATACGCAGCGTGCTCGCGCACAACGAACACATGGCTTCGCTCGACGCGCCGCTGGACGTCGATCCGCTGCTGTCGATCGGCGAATCCATCTCCGACGAGCAGAGCGTGAATCCCGAGGCCGGTTTGCAGACCCAGGAGACCGAGTCGCTGGTGAAGCAATGGTTGGAACAGTTGAACGACAAACAGCGCAGCGTGATCGAGTGCCGCTTTGGACTGAACAACCAGGAGGTCTGTACGCTGGAGGCGTTGGCCGGGCGTCTGGGCCTGACGCGCGAGCGCGTCAGGCAAATTCAACTCGAGGCGCTGGGGCGATTGCGCCGCATTCTGCGCCGTCGCGGGCTGTCGAAGGACGTGCTGCTGTAGCGGGGGTGCAACCCGCTGTCCGGACGCCGCGCGGATATCAGGATTCTTGCGTGAGCGTTTCGGGCGGCTTGCGCTTGAGCATCGAGGTGTCGCCGTCCGCGCCCATCTCCTGAGCGAACTGGATATTCTTGCCTACTTCCTCGAGGTACGGGTTCTGCCCGTCGAAATGCTGCTTCACGTAGGCTTGGCATCCGCCCAGGTCGACCTCGAGCCGCTTGGTTGCGGCTTGGAAAAAACCGGGCGTTTTAATAACCAGGTCCTCGCCCGAGGCAAACACCACCTGCTTTTTGCCCTCCGGCGTGCGCCTGGTTGCGAGGCCGCCGGCGACGAACTCCGGATACAGCCGGTCGCGACATTTCTCCAGATAGCAGCGGTCGGCCATCTGGGCGATGATATCGGCCGAACCGAGCATGCTGCCAAGCAATTTGTAGATCGGCGAGGGCACGTTGATCTTCGCCACGGGCATCTCGTATCCGGTGAAGTGGATCAACTCGGCGGCGATATCGGCCATTTCCGCCATCCCGATTTTTGGCAGATAGTGTTTGAGAAAATGCGATCCGCGCGAGACATGGGTGAGGGTGTACTCGGCGCCGTTCCTGTGCCTGTGGTCTTGGAGCTTGCGCACGTAGCCCATATCGTGGAACAGGGCGGTGATCACGCCGAGGCGGAACAGGGAATCGCCGAACGGCTGGGTGCCGATGCGCGAGCGCTCGTAGCCGTCGATCAGGCGCGCCATGGCGAGCGTCACGTCCAGTACGTGCTGCACGTCGTGATAGGCGGTGTCGCACGGGTGATACCCCGGGTATTCGCCGCGGTAGAGCCGGGTCAGGTCGCGGAAGGCGTGGTCCAGTTGCCGCGTGGGCGCGGACGGATAGAGTTCGAGATAGATGCGGTCTATCTCGTCGTTGATGACCTGCGGATCGGTGGTGTTGAACCGCGCGCTGACGTCGTAATCGTTACCGCGATAATCCATTCGATTCTCCGTGTCCCCTCAATGCTTAGGCTGCCGGCTCGGGGAAGAGTTCGGCGCTCGCTTGCTACGGCATTTGGCGATTATCCCGCATTACGCGAAGGCAGTGCTCATTCCAGGTGGTTGTCACAATTTTTGACATTTTCCGCAACGGTCGTGAATGAACAATTAAATCAATCGGGTAGAGCCGGAACGCGCTCAGCTCCTTAAAGTGAACGGGTTAAAGTCGGTATTGCGGTCGTAGTAGTCCTCCAGCTCCACCCGCTTGAGCGCGTTGACCACCTTATAGGTCACGGGAGTGAACACGACTTCGACGCCGACCTTGATCACAAATTGCGACAGCATCACCAGCGGCAGCTTGTCGTTGGGGATGATGCCGCTGCCATAGAAAGCGAGCGGATAGAACAGGGCCGAGTCCACCGCCTCGCCGAAAATGGTCGAGCCTATGGTGCGAGTCCACAGCCATTTGCCTGCGGTGAGGATTTTCATCTTCGCCAGCACGTAGGAGTTGACAAATTCGCCGCAGAAGTAGGCGCACATTGAGGCAAGAACGATGCGCCAGGTGGAGCCGAAGGCGATTTCGTACGCAGCCTGGTTGTTCCAGAACGGCGCCGGCGGCAGCGCCACCACCACCGCCGCCATGAACGAAGCGAATGCGAGGCCGGTGAACCCGGCCCAGATCACCTTGCGCGCACGCGCATAGCCGTAGACTTCGGTGAGGATGTCGCCGAATACATACGATATGGGGAAGAACAGCACGCCGGCGCCGAAGGTGACCACGCCAATAAACGGCAGGGTAATCTGCGCAATCTTTGCCGGGCCGATCAGGTTGGAGCAGATCAGCACGACGACGAAGGCTGCCATGACCAGCTCGTAATAGCGGAATTGCCGCGCCGGGTGGACGGATTGGTTCATCGGCAGTCTCGGTAAAGGGTGCGCTATTAGACCCCACGCGGCGCACGCCGGTCAATTGCCGGATGTTGGCAATGAGGCTTAAACACACCTGTTATTTCATTTTTGCCAGCTTCTCCAGCGCGCTTCCCGTGACCCGCACCAGTTTCCACTCGTGCATGATCGTTGCGCCGAGTGTTTCGTAGAAAAATATCGCCGGCTCGTTCCAGTCGAGCACCGACCATTCGAGCCGCCCGCAATTGCGCTCGGCGGCGATGCGCGCCACGTGCAGCAGCATGGCGCGGCCAAAACCGCGGCGGCGGTGCGCCGGGCGCACGTACAGGTCTTCCAGGTACAGGCCCTTCTTGCCGAGGAAGGTGGAGAAGTTGTGGAAATACACGGCAAATGCCGCAGGTTCCGCAGCGCTGTAGCCGAGCAGCACCTCGGTATGGCTTTTCGGCCCGAACAGTTCTTCCGCGATGATTTGTTCGGTGGCCACGACCAGGTGGGAAAGCTTCTCGTATTCGGCCAGGTCTTTGACGAAAGAGAGCACCAGCGGCACGTCCGCGCGCGTGGCCTGGCGTATCGACAGCGTTTGCGTGTTCAGCGTGTTCATTTTGGTGGATAAGCCGATTTCACCGCCTGTGCCAGTTCCAGCACGGCAGCGGCGTAAAGGCTGGAGCGATTGTAGCGCGTCAGCACGTGGAAGTTGGTGAGACCCACCAGATACTGGCTTGCCTCGCCCGGCGTCGCGAGTTCGATCAAGGCGCAAGGCGCATCCGCGCGGGTCTCGCCCTCCGCGCTGACGCCGAAATCCGCCAGATCGCCGTAGCGGTAGGTCGGCTTGATGCCGGCATCGATCAGCTTGCGGTAATTCTCTCCGTGAACCTGCGCCGCGAATGCCACCGGCTGGCCCGTCTCCCAGCCGTGGGCTTGTAGAAAATTGGCGACGCTGCCGATGGCGTCGGCGAAGCTGCCGGAGAGGTCCTGATTGCCGTCGCCATCCAGGTCCACCGCGTAGCGGCGGTAGCTGCCGGGCATGAACTGGGGAATACCGATCGCGCCCGCATACGATCCTTTCAGGCCGAGGGTGTCGATGCCGGCGTCGCGCGCGTAGAGCAGGAAGTGCTCCAGCTCGGTGCGGAAGAATTCGGCGCGCGGCGGGTAGTCGAAGGCGAGGGTGGTGAGCGCGTCAATGACGCGGTAGCTGCCGGTGTTGCGGCCGTACGCCGTTTCCACGCCGATGATGGCGACGATGATTTCCTCGGGCACGCCATAGAGCTCGACCGCGCGCGAAAGCGCCTCGCGCTGCCGCTCGCGGAATTCGACGCCGGCCTCGATGCGTTGCGACGTGAGGAACAGCGCGCGATAGGCCTGCCACGACCTGGCCCGCGGTTCGGTGGGCGGGGTGATGGCCTTGATGATGGCCGGCTGGAAGCGCGCTCTGGAAAACAGTGTGAGCAGTTCTTTCCTGACGAAGCCGTGCCTGTGCACCATCTCGGCAATGAACCGGCGCACATCTTCGCGCGCGACATACTGCGCGGC
>Ga0209726_10004244_pt1 | contig 18548 bp, 22 predicted proteins | sample Subgrocontami54m_FD_187453 | JGI IMG/M metagenome (GOLD analysis project Ga0209726, IMG submission 187453) | Subsurface groundwater microbial communities from S. Glens Falls, New York, USA - GMW46 contaminated, 5.4 m (SPAdes) (version 3) | ecosystem: Environmental > Aquatic > Deep subsurface >... | reverse complement strand
GTCGAACATCGACAGCTCCACCCGGCAGCCCTTGCCGGTGCGTTCGCGGTCGAACAGCGCGGCGAGTATGCCTTTGCACGAGAAAATGCCGCCGCTCAAATCGGCGAGCGGAATGCCCACGCGCGCGGGCGGACGTCCCGGTTCTCCGGTGATTGCGAGATAGCCGCTGATCGCCTGGATGATGATGTCGAACGCGGGATAATCCTTGTAAGCACCCTCGGTGCCGAAACCGGTGACCGAACACTGGATAATGCGCGGATTGATCCGGCTCAATGTCTCGTAGCCGATTTGCAGCCGCTCGAGCACGCCGGGTCGGAAGTTGTCGATCACGACGTCCGACACCTTCACCAGCTCGTAGAAGACGGCGCGGCCGGCCTCGGCCTTGAGGTTGATCACCACGCTTTTCTTGTTGCGGTTGAGCGTCAGAAAAAGTCCGCTCAGGCCGCGATACGGCGCGACCGATGGGTTGCGGCCGAGGTCGCCCTCCGGCGTTTCCACCTTGATCACCTCGGCACCCAGGTCGGACAACACCTGGCTGCCGTAGGTGCCGGCGATCACCTGACCCAGCTCCAGTATCCTCACGCCAGCGAGCGGATGCGGCATTGGGTTCAGTCCGTCAGAGCCCGAGGCCGCGGGCGATGATGTTGCGCTGGATTTCGGAGGTCCCCGCGCCTATGGTCGCCAGCCGCGAATCGCGGAAAAAGCGCTGCATCGGATATTCCATGCAGTAACCGTAACCGCCGAGAATCTGCAGCCCCATGTCGGACACCGCCTTGTAGGTCTCGCCGGTCTGCAATTTCAGCACCGCGGCATCAACGCGGGTCGCCTTGCCCTCGGACATCAGCCACGCAAAGCGATAGACCAGCGTGCGCGCGACATCGAGCATCACTTTCATGTCGGCCAGCTTGTGCGATATCGCCTGGAATTGCCCGATGGGTTGCCCGAACTGCTTGCGGGTTTTGGCATACTCCAACGCGTACTCAAAGGCGGCCGTCGCGGCGCCGGTGCGCGCGGCCGAAAGGCACAGCCGCTCGTACCAGAGATAGGAATCGACCGCCTCCCATCCTTGATCGACCTGGCCCAGCACCGCGGCGGCCGGCACTTTTACGTCCGTGTAAAAAACCCGGGTGGTACCGATGGAACGCAGGCCGAGTGTTTGGATCTTGCGCACCTCTATGCCCGGCAACTTCGTATCCACCAGGAAAGTAGTGATGCCGTGCTGTTTTTTCGCGCCGGTGGAAGTGCGCGCGACCAGCAGGCAGTAATCGCTGATGTCCATGCCGGAAGTGAATACCTTCTGGCCGTTGATCACATAGCCGCCGCCGGCAGCGGTAGCGCGGGTCGTCAACGCGGCGGCATCGGAGCCCGAGTGCGGTTCCGTCAGACCAAAACAAAACGAGAGTTCTCCGCGCACCACCTTCGGCAGCAGCGTTTCCCTCTGCTCGCGCGTGCCGTCCTTCATGACCGCGTAGCCGCCGTAGGTCAGCGTGCGAAACAACCAGATCGCGAGTTCTTCGAAATGCCGTCCGGTCTCCTCCAGCAGGATCGCGAGATCGATCGCAGAGCCGTCGCTGCCGCCAAATTCGGCGGGGAGTATCAGGCCAAACCAGCCGTGCTTGGCGAGCGCTTGGTAGGCCTCGCGCGGCGGGCGCGCTTCGTTATCGCAACGCTCGGCATAGTCCGCGGGGCACACCTCGTCCAGCAGCTCCCTGAGATGGGCCCGCAGGGATTCCTGGTCGGGGGTGAAGGAAAAATCCATGGCTGCCGTCAGCGGTCGAGTTTGGCCAGCTCCAGCACCCGCTTCGCGCGCTGATACATCGCATAGTCCACCAGCTTGCCATCCACCGTAATCGCGGCGGTGCCGGCTTTCTCCACCGCCTCGAACTCGGCCACCACCTTTTGGTAATAGGCGACATCCGCCGCGGGCACGGCATAGGCCTGCTTTACCGGCGCGATCTGCTTGGGATGGATGACGGCGCGGCCCGCATACCCGAGGCGCGCGGAAAGCCTGGAGTCCTGAATCAGGCCCGCCTCGTCACTAAGGTCGCTGAAGGGCCCGTCGAGCGCTAACACCTTGCTGCCGGAGGCGCGAGTATCCAGCAACACCTTGGAGCGGGCGTAGAGGAGTTCTGTGCCTTCGATCGACCAACTGCACCCGAGATCGGTCTGCAAATCGCCGTCTCGCGCATCGCCGATGCAGGTGCCGGCAACGCGCGGCGAGGCCTTGATGAGATCGAGGCAACGATACACTCCGAGCGCGGTTTCGAGCATCACGACGATTTCAATAGTTCCCGCCTTCATCCCGTGCGCGGCCTCGTGCTTATCCAGCGCGGCGGCGGCGCTTTGCACTTCCTCCACGCTTTCCACCTTCGCGAGAAAAACTGCGTTGAGTCCCGGGCGCGCCACCGCCGCAAGATCGTCCGCGAGCAACCCGGTCGCAGCGGAATTCACGCGCACGAAAACCGCAGGCGCGGAGGCCGCGCCCGCCGCCGCCACGCCATCGATCTGCTTTGCGACCAGCACCCGGGCTTCCGCCTTGGCAGCGATCGGCACCGAGTCCTCGAGATCGAAAATGACCGAGTCCGCGCCGCTTGCCAGCGCCTTCATCATCACGCGTTCCTTGATTCCCGGTGCAAACAGGGGTGTTCGGACTGGTTTCACTGAACGGTCTCCTCAGGGTTTCAGTTGCGGGCTGGAACGAAAGTTGTAGATCCGCATCCAGTCTTCGAGCGCACGGCGGTCCGGGGCCTTAATACTGAAAAACATACCGCCTCCGGTGGCGATCCATTTTGACTCAGGCAAAGCGCTGATGGCGCTGCGTTATTCGCCGTACATCTCGGTGATCAGGCGCCGCAGTCGCGCGGCAACCGGCGCGTCGAGCTGCGCCAGTTTCTTGCCAAGCCGCTCCTTGCTGACGGTGCGGATCTGATCGATTGCGACTTCAGCTTTGCGGCCGGCGCACCTACACTGGATGCGGCTGCGCCAGCGTGGATGAAGCTTGGTCGTCAACGGGCAGACGACCACGGTATCAAGATAACGGTTCATCTCGTCCCGGCTGACGATGATGACCGGCCGGGTCTTGGCGATCTCGCTACCGCGGGCCGGATCGAGGTTTGCGAAGTAGATGCCGTAGCGTTCAATCTCGCGGCTCACCACTTGCTCGCTTGATCGAGGCCGTCGGCCATGGTCGCGTCGAGATCGCTCCAGTCCTCGCGCTCTTGCGCCGTCTGCTTGAAGGTGTCCTCCCAGGACAGGCGTTTGTCGCCTTTGTTACGCAGCAGGAGACCTTCCTTGCGCTCTTCGAGCACCAGCTCACCCTTGATGGCATATCTGTCGAGCACCGCTTTCGGCAGCCGCACACCGCGCGAATTGCCGATGGGCACTACCTTGAGCTCGATCGTGCGGGATGTTTTTTCCATGAACGCCAGCCTCATCAGGCAATGAATGTAATTACTGTAGCCACATTCAGGGCAGACGTCAATACAGGGTGCCCCGCGCGGCGCGAATTCAGCGGCAGCTTGCCTGTCCGCTGCAATTCGCGCAGACGGCCCGGCGCGCCTGGCGCGTCCGCAGGCCGTCAGACATTGAAACGAAAATGCATCACGTCCCCGTCCCGCACCACGTAGTCCTTGCCCTCGAGCCGCATTTTGCCGGCCTCTTTGGCGCCCTGCTCGCCTTCGCACGCAATGTAATCGTCGTATGAGATCACTTCGGCGCGGATGAAGCCTTTCTCGAAATCGGTATGGATCACACCGGCTGCCTGCGGTGCGGTATCGCCCTTGTGTATGGTCCACGCGCGCACTTCCTTGGGCCCGGCGGTGAAATAGGTCTGCAAGCCCAGCAGTTCGTAGACCGCGCGCACCAGCCGGTTGAGCCCCGGCTCCAGCATTCCAGTGTCGGCGAGAAATACCTGCTTGTCGTCGTCGGGAAGGTCGACGATTTCGGCTTCGAGCGCGGCGCAGATCGCAACCACCGGTGCGTGCTCGGCGGCGGCGTAGTCACGCACGCGGTCGAGCAGCGGATTGTTGTCGAACCCGTGTTCATCGACGTTAGCGACGTAAATCGCCGGCTTCGCGGTCAGCAGGCACAGCGGCTTCAGCAGTTGCTGCCGGTCCTTTTCGAGTCGGAGTCCGCGCACCGGTTGGCCTTGATCGAGCTGGGCGCGGACTTTCTCGAGCAGCGCGCCGAGCTTGATCGCTTCCTTGTCGCCCGCCTTGGCGGTTTTGCCCGCGCGCTGTTCGGCTTTTTCCACCGTTTGCAGGTCGGCGAGCGCAAGCTCGGTGTGTATGGTCTCGATATCGGAAATCGGATCGATTTTTCCGGTGACGTGCACCACGTTTTCGTTGACGAAGCAACGCACCATGTTGAGGATGCCGTCGGTTTCGCGAATGTTGGCGAGGAACTGATTGCCCAAGCCCTCGCCTTTGGACGCGCCGGCGACCAGTCCCGCGATGTCGACGAATTCGACCACCGCGGGTATCGTCTTCTCGGGCTTGGCGATTGCGGTGAGCGGCGCGAGCCGGGTGTCGGGCACTTCGACGATGCCGACGTTGGGCTCTATGGTGCAGAACGGATAATTCTCCGCTGCGATGCCGGCCTTGGTCAGCGCGTTAAAAAGCGTGGACTTGCCGACGTTGGGCAGGCCGACGATGCCGCATTTGAGGCTCATTTCTTGCGCGACGGGTTCGCGCCCGGCAGAAACTTCCTGAGCAGGGATCCCAACACGCTTACTGGTTCGGTCTTCTCGGCCTTCACCTCGGCATCGTCGCGCGCGGGCTTCGCCGCTTTGGCAGACTTTCCGGCTGCGGCAGGCTCTCCCACCTCGACCGTCCTGACTCGCTTTTCAGCGTCGGGTCTTGCGGTTTCCACTGGTTTTTCGGCGCTGTCCTGCGTATGCAGTTTCAGCATCGCCTCCTGCTGATTGCCGGCAAGCACCAGCGGCAGCACTGCGAGCGCCCGCTCTATCGCGGCGTCTATGCCGGCGCGCTCTTCCTCGGCGGGCCGGTTCAGCACGTAATCGGTGACGGCCTGCCGGTCGCCGGGATGGCCGATGCCGATGCGCAGCCGCCAGTAATCATGCGTGCCCAGCCGGGCCGAGATATCCCTGAGCCCGTTGTGACCGGCGATGCCGCCGCCCTGCTTGAGCCTGGCCACGCCCGGAGCGAGATCGAGCTCGTCGTGTATCACCAGCATCTCGGTGGGCGGGATCTTGAAAAACCCGGCGAGCATCTGCACCGGCTTGCCGCTCAGATTCATAAAGGCCTGCGGCAGCAGCAACCACGCGCCCGTCGGCTCGTGCCGCCCTATCAGCGCCTGGAATTTCAGGTCCTTGCGCATCGCCGTGCCGGACTGCACGGCAAAGCGCTCAACCACCCAGAAGCCCGCATTATGGCGGGTGCGCTCGTATTTATTGCCCGGATTGCCGAGCCCGACGACCAGTTTCATAAATCAGATTTCACGATTCAGGGTTCAGCAGCAAACAGCGCAGGTGCCGCGGATTATCCGCCTCTCGTCGCACCGGAACCGGCCGGGAAAAAGCCCGCCGTATCCGGTTCGCTCGTCGCAAACGCCGACAGGGCGGGCTTCCAGGCCGTATGCCCGGGTTACTCTTTTTTGCCGCCTTCCTTCTTGTCGGGCGCAGCTTCTTTTTTCTCGCCCTTCTCGCCGCCCTCGGCGGCAGCCTCCTCCGCGCCTTCGGCCGCAACCTCGCCGATGATCTCGGTGACCGGCGCCGCAACGTCCTCCTCGATCACGATCGCCTTCGGCACCTGCACCGACACGATCGCCGGATTCTCCTTCTTCAGCCGGGAGATGATCTCCACGCCTTTCGGCAGCGCCACCTCGTTGATGTGCATCGAATGGTTGAGCTCGAGCCGCTCGAGGTTGACCTCGATGAACTCGGGCAGGTCGTCCGGCAGGCACCGGACATCGATCTCGTTCATGATGTGGTTGACCACGCCGCCGCCGATTTTGACGCCCGGGCAGATCTCGGCATTAACGAAGTGCAGCGGCACTTTCATGTGGATATGGCGGTTCTTGTCAACGCGCTGAAAGTCGACATGCAGCACCAGCTGCTTGAACGGGTGCATCTGCACGTCGCGCAACAGCACCTGTTGCCGCGCGCCCTCGAGCGTCATGTCAAGAATCGACGCGTGAAACGCCTCCATCTTGAGATGGCGAAACAGCGCATGGTGATCAAGTTCGATCGGTAACGCCGGTTTGTCGGCGCCATAAATTACGCCCGGCACCTTGCCGGCGCCGCGCATGCGGCGACTCGGACCCGTGCCATGCACTACGCGCGGAAACGCGGTAAATTCAATTTTCATCAGTATCTCCAGATTTCATTCAACAAATAGCGAACTCACCGAATCCTCGTTGCAGATGCGCAACATGGTCTCGGCCAGCAACCCTGCAATTGTCAGCACACGGATGCGCGGGCATTTTTCCGCGACTTCGGACAATGGAATCGTATCAGTAACCACCAGTTCGTCGATCGCCGAATTCGTCAGGCGCTCGACCGCCTTACCCGAGAGCACCGGATGGGTGCAATACGCCATCACCCGCTCCGCCCCGCGCTCTTTAAGCGCCTTCGCCGCCTCGCACAGCGTGTTGGCGGTATCGACCAGATCGTCGACGATGACGCAGGTGCGCCCGTCAACTTCGCCGATGATGTTCATCACGGTTGACACGTTCGGCCGCGGCCGCCGCTTGTCGATGATCGCGAGATCGGCTTCGAGCCGCTTCGCGATCGCCCGCGCGCGCACCACGCCGCCAACGTCAGGCGACACCACGACCAGGTTTTTGTAATCGTGCTTCCAAACGTCGCCCAGCAGGATCGGCACCGAATAGATATTGTCGACCGGAATGTCGAAAAATCCCTGGATCTGCTCCGAGTGCAGATCCATGGTCAATACCCGGTCAACACCGACCGAGGCCAGCATGTTGGCAACCACCTTCGCGGTGATCGGCACGCGCGCCGAACTTGGCCGCCGGTCCTGGCGCGCATATCCCATGTACGGGATCGCCGCCGTCACCCGCGATGCCGACGCCCGCTTCAGCGCATCCACCAGTACCAGCACTTCCATCAGGTTGTCATTCGGCGGCGAGCAAATCGACTGCAGCACGAACACGTCCTTGCCGCGGACATTCTCCAGCACCTCGATCATCACTTCGCCGTCGCTGAAGCGCCCGACCTTGGCCTTGCCAAGGTGGATATGCAGATGCTTCACCACATCCGCGGCGAGTTTCGGCGTCGCGTTGCCGGAGAACACCATCAGACGGTCGTATGCCATGCTGTGTGACCCTATAAACGCCGTAATACGCCCTGCCGCAACCGCGCGACCCGGGTCCCTGAAAATCGGGCTGGGGAGGTAGGGATCGAACCTACGAATGCCGGAATCAAAATCCGGTGCCTTACCACTTGGCGACTCCCCAAACGCTCGCAAAACTTCCGGTGCGCACGACCGGCTGGCCGCTCAAGTGCATTGAGCCCATAACGGGTGGCAGTCAAGACCGCGGGCGATGACGCCCCGCATCGTCGCCGGCACCTGCCGCAATACCGTGCGCGCTTCGGCCTCAGTGCTGAATTCGGCAAATACACTTGCGCCGGACCCCGTCATCTGCGCGGTCCCGAACTGCCTGAGCCATGCCAGGTGCCGCGCAACCTCGGGATAACGCCGGCAAACCACCGGCTCAAGATCGTTTCGACCTGCCACAACCGAAAAGGGCGGTATTTTAATCGGAATCGAATCTCTTTTCAAATCCGGATCTTGGAAAATTCCGGCGGTGGACACGCTGACCGGCGGAATCAGCACCAGATACCACGCCGGAGGCAGGGGCCATGGGGTGAGTTTTTCGCCGATTCCCGCGCCCAGCGCCGATACACCGAACACGAATACGGGTACGTCGGCGCCAAGTTCGAGCGCCAGTTCCTGCAGCCGCGCGCGCGGCAGATCCAGGCCCCACAGCCGGTTCAACGCAATCAGGGTAGTGGCCGCATCGGAGCTGCCGCCGCCCAGCCCGCCGCCGGGCGGCAACTGCTTCCTGAGCGTAATGCCCGCGCCAAGCCGGGTGCCGGATGCGCGCTGCAGCAACCGCGCCGCGCGCAGCGTGAGGTCGGTAGCCTCCGGCACCCCGGGCACCTCATGGTCGCGCGTAATCGCCCCGTCCTCGCGCACCGAAAAATGCAGCGTGTCGCCGTAGTCGATAAAGCGGAACACCGTCTGCAGCAGGTGGTAGCCGTCGGCGCGCCGGCCGGTCACGCGCAACATCAGGTTGAGTTTGGCCGGGGCCGGGTAGGCGGTTTCAGCGCTCATGGCTGCGGTGTGAATTCATCGATCACGAAGCGGATTTCGGCGCCGGCGCCAACCGCTTCCACCCGCGCCGGGCGCGCTGCGGCGGACGCAGCGTAACTGAACGCGACCTGCCAATCGTCCTGTTTGAGTTGCGTGATACGGCCAGCTTGGTCGCGCTCGACCGAGGCAAGCGCCATGCCCGGTGACGGCTGGCCCAAAACCCAATAGCGCATTGCGGCCACCGGAAAACGCCAGCCGAGCGCATCGCGGGTCAGGCTCTCGATCGAGCCGGCGCGGTATTGCCGCTGATCGGCCGTCGTGAGCGTCGCGCCGTCGCCGTCGGCGCGCAAGTGGGCGATGGTCTTTCCGAGCGGCGCAGTGAGCCAGATTTCGTCGCTGCCGGCATGCTGTTTCCAAAGTACAGAACTGGTGAAACTGCGGTCCTGAAAGCGCACGCCAATGCGACCGGCAAGATCGAACGCCGGCGCCGGCGCGACCGTCGGGCCGGTTGCGCACGCGGCGACGAACGCGGCGCACAGCACCGCGCAGCACCGAAACATGAGGTTCATGGCTGAGAAACGGCGCGCACGCGCCGGGTTTACTGCGAAAGCTTCTTGACCGTCGCCAGCAGTAATTCGTTGCCGGGATGGTCCTTGAGCGCGCTGTCCCAGACCTTGCGCGCTTCATCACGCCGGCCGGTAACCCACAATATTTCGCCGAGGTGCGCGGCAATTTCAGCGTCCGGCCGCAACTCAAAGGCCCGCTTCAGAAACGTGAGTGCGGCATCGAGCTGGTTCATCCGGTATAAAACCCAGCCCATGCTATCCATGATGAACGGATCCTCCGGCGAAATCTTCAGCGCCTGCTCGATCAGCACATAGGCTTCCTGCAGCCGCGTGTTGCGGTCGGCCAATGTGTAGCCGAGCGCGTTATAGGCGTGCGCATAATCGGGCCTGATCCGGATCACCTTGCGCAGGTTGGCCTCGAGCACGTCGATGCGGTCGACTTTCTCCGCCGCCATCGCGTGGTCATACAGCAATTCGGCCGATTCCGGGCTTTTCTCGAGCGCCTGGCCCAACACGTCGAACGCCGAACGGTAGTCGTTCGCATCGCGCAGCAACTGCGCTTCGGTCTGGATGAACTGCACGCGCTGCTGCGCGTTGCGCGCGGAGTCCTGCAGATACTTGCGGGCATCATCGAGTTTGCCCTGCTTGGCGAGCACCGCCGCATAGCGCGCGCGCGCCGGCACATACTGCTCGCCGCCCGTGATGGTCGAATACCAGCGCAGCGCTTCGTCGTAACGCCTGTTTTCCTCGTTGGTTTGCCCGAGATAGAAACGCACCGCATCGGGATCCTTGTGGTGGTTCTCAAGCGCCCGCACCAGCTGCGCTTCGGCCGCATCGTAGTCCTTGAGCTGAAACGACAGCAATCCGACCGCCAGCGTCACGTCGGGATTGTCGGGAAATTCCTGCAGCAGCACCTGAAACTCGGCGCGCGCCTCGGAGAATTGCTTGTCGGTCACCAGCAACCGCGCGTGGCCCAGCCGCACATCCAGCGCGCGCGGGTGGCTCTTGAGATGGCCCTGAAAATACGCGAGCGCGGCGGCGTTCGAGGTGCGCTGCAACAACTGCCCCTGGTATAACGCCGCCTGCTCCCACTCCGGGCGCAGTTCGAGCGCGGCGCGGATGGCGTCGAGCGCAAGCGGGTTCTGGCCGGCATCCACGGCCGCCTGCGCGATGCTGTAGTGCGCTTCCGGCAAAGTCGGATAGGGCTGGGCGAGGTTCTGCGTCAGCTGCAGCACCGCCGCCTTGTCGGAATGCCGCGTGAGCAGCGTATTGAGCTGCAGAAAATTGCGGCCGAGGTTTTCCCCGTCGTCCGCAAGCATCTTTTGAAGGTGCGACCGGGCCTCGGCGAGCCGGGACTGGTCCACCAGCAGGGACGCCAGCATCTGACGCGCCCGCGGCGAATCCGGTTCGGCCGCGAGCCAGATGCCGGCGGCTTCGAGCGCCGGGCCAGGAGCGCGCGCCCGCAACGCCACTTCAGTTGCACGTGCGGCAATGCGTGGGTCCCGGGTTTCGCGGCTCAACTCGAGCAACGACTGCACCGCGACACTGATCTGACCGCGCTGCAGCGCAATCTCGGCGAGCAGCATCTTGAACAACAGCGCCTCGCTCAGCTCGTGCTTCGGCAATTCCCGCGGTTTTTCCGCCGTCCGTACCGTCCCGGGCTTCGACGCCGGTGCCTTGGCAGCGGGCGGCGCGTTTTGTGCGTCGCCCGGCGCTGGCGGCAGCGAGGCGCAGGCAGTGAGCGCCAGAACCGGCACCCACGCGGCAAGCTGGGAAATTCTCATCGGAAAAAGTTGAAGCAATGCACAGACCGCCTTGGGACAATGATCAGCTGTTGGAGGAAATTCCGTTCAACCGCCATAATCCCGCCATGCTGGCTAAGCCCGCCCCACCACGATACGGGGGGGCGGCATCCAGTAAAGCATCGATTTCGGGCTCTGGACCCCGGCTTGCGCCGGGATGGCGGGTAAATTACCAACAAATGGTTAGAGCGAATAATAGGCTGCAAGTTCTTCATAAACCGTGACATATTAGGTATATTTGGCGCCCGCCACAAGCGATATGCGCACCGCCGCCGACGCAGGCACAGCTACGATGACCGACCAGACCGCCGAGATTACCGTTTCCGCCCAAGGGCTTTCACGCCGATTCGGCGCCCATGCGGCAGTCGAACGCGTCAGCATCGAGTTAAAGCGCGGCGAAATTCTCGGCTTTCTCGGGCCAAACGGCGCCGGCAAGACCACCACCATGCAGATGCTGACCGGCAATCTCGCGCCGTCGAGCGGCGCGGTCAGCATTTGCGGCGTCGATCTTTTCGAGCACCCGGTCGCCGCCAAGGCGCGTATCGGCTACCTGCCTGAAACACCGCCGCTGTATCGCGAGCTCACGGTGCGGGAATATGTCGATCTTGCCGCGCGCCTGCACCGCGTGGCCAAGCCCGCGCGCGCTGCGGCAGTCGACGACGCGCTGGTACGCTGCGGGCTCACCGAGGTCGCATTGAAACTGATCGGCACGCTGTCGAAAGGCTATCAGCAGCGCGTCGGCATTGCGCAGGCGATCGTGCACCGGCCGGACGTGGTGATTCTCGATGAGCCGACGATCGGTCTCGATCCCATCCAGGTACGCGAGATCCGCACCTTGATCCGCGAACTCGGCGCACACCACAGCGTGATCCTGTCGACGCACATCCTGCCGGAAGTCGAAAGCGTATGCGACCGTGTGCAGATCCTGCACCTCGGGACGACCGTGTTCGGCGACACCATCGCCGGTCTGCGGCAGTTTCACGGCGGGCGCATGTTGCTGGTGGGACTCAGGCACCCGCCGGCACTTGGAGAACTTGCCGCGATCAGCGGCGTGGAGCGCGCCGAAAATACGGCGGACACCCTGTTTCGGCTGAGCTTTGCCGAGGGCGCCGACCCGACTGACGAGCTGGTGCGGCGCGCGGTCAAACAATCCTGGGGCCTGTTTCAGCTCACGCCTGCGCAGTCGAGCCTGGAAGACGTGTTCGTGCACCTCACCCGGAAAGAAGAGCAATGATATTCACCATCGCAGGCAAGGAGTTGAAGGCGCTGTTTGCCTCGCCGCTCGCGTGGGTGATGCTCACCTTCATGCAGATCATCCTCGCGTTCGGCTTCCTCAGGCAGCTCGACGATTTCATGCAGATCCAGCCGCAGCTCATCCGGGTGCCCAATCCGCCCGGCATCACCGAGCTGGTGGTGGCGCCGCTGTTTTCGACCATCGCGGTGGTGCTGCTGTTCGCGATCCCGCTGCTGGCGATGCGGCTGATCGCGGAGGAACGGCGCAACCAGACCCTGGTGCTGTTGCTCTCGGCGCCGTTGTCGATGACCGAGATCGTGCTCGGCAAATTCATCGGCTTGATGGCCTTTCTGCTGCTGATCATCGGCATCGCCGCGGTGATGCCGCTCGCGCTGTTGTTCGGCGGAAGCCTTGATTTCGGCCTGCTCGCCAGCCTCATCATCGGCCTTGTATTGCTCGCCGCGTGTTTTGCGGCGGTCGCGCTCTATGCCTCGTGCCTGACCGCGCATCCGCTCGCGGCGGCGATGATCGCGTTCGGCCTGTTGCTCGGCATGCTGTTCGCCGGCGATGCCGCGGCCGAAGGCCTGCGCAGCCGCGGCTGGCAGGTGCCGGCAGCACTCGCGCAAGTGCTCTCGCCGCTGAAGAACTTCGAGCCCTTCACCAAGGGCATGCTCGACAGCTACAGCGTCACCTGTCTGCTGTTGCTGATCGTGGTGTTCCTGATTCTGGCCATCCGCCGTCTCGACGCGGCGCGGCTGCGGGGCTGACGCATGCGGATCACAGCGAAATTCCGGTTGCAGTTGCTGGCGCAGAACGGCATTTTCGTGGTGCTGCTGATCGCGCTGGCGGCACTGACGGCGTTTCTCGCGCACGAGTACCGCACCGAACTCGATATCACGCAGAACCGGCGCCACACGCTGTCGCAGCCCACGCGCGAGATGCTGCTCAAACTCACCGGGCCGGTCAAGATCACCGTGTTTGCGACCGGCCGGGGCATGCGCGGCGCTCCGCGCCAGCAGATCCAGGATTTCCTCGCGCCATACCAGCGCCTCAAGTCCGACTTGAGCGTCACCTTCGTCGATCCGCGCGAGGAACCCAAGCTCGCGCAGGCGGCGGGCATCCGCCTCGACGGCGAGTCCGTGCTCGAATACAGCAAGAAAAACGAGCATTTGACCGACTACAGCGAGCAGACGTTCGTCAACGCTCTGATGCGGCTCGCGCGCGCGGGCGAGCGCCTGGTAATGGCGCTCGACGGCCACGGCGAACGGCGCCTGAACGGCATCGCCAATCACGAACTCGGCGAATTCGGCAAGCAACTCTCCGCCAAAGGCTTTCGGACCAACACGCTCAATCTCGCCGTCGCGCAGGAAGTTCCGGCCAACGCGAGTCTTTTGCTGATCGCGAATCCGCAGGTCGATCTGCAGGCCGCCGAGGTGCAAAAGCTCAAGCTTTATCTGCAAAAAGGCGGCAACCTGCTGTGGCTGATCGATCCCGAGCCGCTGCGCGGCCTGCAGCCCGTCGCCGAAATTCTCGGCCTCATGCTCAGCCCGGGAACTATCGTCGATCCGGCGCTGCGTCCGCGCAGCGGGCCGCCGGTGTTTGCGAGCGCGACTCATTACACGCCACACGCGATATTCGGCGAATTCCGGCTCAATACGGTTTTTCCCCACGCGCGCCAGATCGAGGTCAATGAGAGCAAAGACTGGCAGGCAACCAAGCTGATAGAAGTCGCCCCGCGTGGCTGGATCGAAATGGGCAAGCTGGCCGACACGGTCAGCTTCGACAAAGCGCGCGACATTCCGGGGCCGGTCAACATCGCGATCGCGCTCGAGCGCCACGTCGGCGAGCGCGCGCAGCGCGTGGTGGTGATCGGCAGCGGCAGCTTTCTCGCCAACACCTACCTCGGCAACGGCGGCAATCTCGACCTCGGCATCAACGTCATCAACTGGCTCGCCGGGGACGATGCGCTGATCGCGATCCAGCCGCGCTCCTCGCTCGACAGCTATTTTGATCTCGGCCGCGGCGCGCAGTATCTGCTCCTGTTCACGTTCCTGATTTTCCTGCCACTGGTATTCGCTGCCGCCGGCACGGCGATCTGGTGGCGCCGCCGTAAAGCATGAAGCACAGGATCTGGTTGAACCTGGCGCTGCTCGCGGCAGTCGCCGCGCTGGCGCTTTTTGCCTACCTCAAACCGTTCCGCGACGAGCCCGAGCACAAGCTCTCGACGATAAAAGTCGCTGAGGCCACGAACATCAAAATTGAAATGAGCGGGGCCGCGCCGATCGCGCTCGAACGCGCGTCCTCGGAGTGGCGTCTCGTCTCGCCATTTGCCGCGCGTGCTGACGGCTTTCAGGCGCGGCGTCTGCTTGAAATCCTCGATGCAACCTCGAAGGACCGCTTCCCGGCGGCAGGGCTTGCGCGCTTCGACCTTAACGAGCCCCGGACGCGGCTCACCATCAATCAGCAGAGTTTCGGTTTTGGTGCGGTCAATCCGGTCGGGCGCGAGCAGTACGTGCTGACGCAGGACGGCGTTTATCTGGTGCCGTTGCGCTACGGCGAGGCGCTGCCGAAAAACCCATGGCAACTGGTGAGCCGGGAATTGTTTGGCGCCGACGAGGCGCCGGTCGCCTTCGGATTCAGCGCGTTCAGCCTCGCGCAGCAGGACGGCAAATGGGTGATGTCCCCCGCGGCGGCCGATTTGAGTCAGGATGACTTCAATCGCTGGGTCGATGAATGGCGGCTCGCGAGCGCGGCCACGGTGCGGGCGGCGGATAACCGCAAGCCGCTCGCGACGATCAAAGTCAAACTCAAAAACGGCAGCGAAATAGCACTGGCAGTATTGCAGCGCGAACCGGACCTGTTGCTCGCGCGCAGCGACCAAGCGTTCGTCCACCAGTTTGCCGCAGACGCCGCGAAGCGGCTGCTCGCCCCGCCTGCCACAGGATCAAGCGCGACCCCGGATAAGCCCTGATCCTGCAAACCTGTCCGGAAAACCAGGACCAAGAATGACAAACACGGAAAACGAATTGCGGCACGACGTGGCGGTGGCCAATCGCATTATTGAGCGCTTCGGGCTGGCGACCGCGTTCGGACACGCCAGTGCGCGGATTCCGGGAACCAACACGTTCTTTATTTCGACGCGCCGCAGCCCCGGATTTGCTGACGAGAACGACCTGCTGGTGATCGACACGGACGGCAAGGTCCTGTCGGGCAACGGCACGCCGAACAGCGAGTTCTGGATACATGCCCGCATCTATGCCGCGCGCCCCGAGATCAACGGTGTTGTCCACGCGCATCCGCTCGCTTGTGTCTCGCTCACGCAGATCGGCGAGCCGCACCGCGTCGTTCACAACATGGGAGGCGCATTCGTCGACGGCGTGCCTGAATATGAGCGCGTCGGCCTGATCCGCTCACGCGCGCTGGGCGATGAGGTTGCGCAGCGCCTCGGCAGTAGCCCCGCCGTCATGATGCGCGGTCACGGCATCACCACGGCATTTGCGAATGTGCGGGCGGCGACGGTGGCGGCGTGCTTTCTCGAAGAAAGCGCCGGTCTGCAGTTGCGCATGTTGGCCGCGGCGGGCGGGAACGCAACAAAAATTCGCGCCTTTACACGCGAAGAGGCCGAGTTGGTGCGCGATCAGACGGGGCCTGAAGCCACGGCACGCGGCCGTGCCTGGGAATATTACGCTGCCGTTGCTGCCGCGCGGCCCATCGGCGGCTGATACCGTGGCCGGCAGGGCGGGTGGCGGTTATGAAGTGTTCGGAGGAAACGTGACAAGGATTTCAAGTCGTATCGCCGCCGTAGCGTTTGCCCTTCTTTTGGTCGCTGTGCATCATCGGCACGCGTTGCGAGCGATTGCTCAGTTGTAAGACCCCAACCAGAAAAACCGCATGCCGGAACTGCCGGAAGTCGAAACCACGCGGCGCGGGCTGCAGCCGCATCTCGAGGGCAAACGCATCCGGACTGTGGTGGTGCGCAACCGCGCGCTGCGTCTGCCGGTGCCGCGCGACCTGCCGCAACGAGTCGCCAACACGACGGTGCGCGCGATCGGCCGCCGCGGCAAATATCTGCTGCTCGACTGCGGCAGTGGCACGCTGATCATCCACCTCGGCATGTCGGGCCGGCTGTGGCTCGCCGATGCCGCAACGCCGCCGCAAGCCCACGATCATTTCGACCTGGTGATGGCAAGCGGAGCGGTGGTGCGGCTGCGCGACCCGCGCCGTTTCGGGCTCGTGTTGTGGCACCGGGGTGAAGCGCTGTCACACCCGCTGCTCAAGGACCTCGGGCCCGAACCGCTCGACGCCGGATTCGACGGCGCATGGCTGTACCGCGCAACGCGTGAGCGCAGCGCCCCGATCAAGCAGGCGCTGATGGACAGCCATCTGGTCGCGGGCATCGGCAATATCTACGCCAGCGAAGCGCTGTTTCGCGCCGGCATCAATCCCAAGACGCCGGCACGGCGGATCGGTCCTGCCCGCTGCCAGTTGTTGGCGGAGGCGATCAGGGAAACGCTCACGCTCGCGATTGACGCCGGCGGCTCCAGCCTGCGCGATTACGTCGGCAGCGACGGAGTGGCCGGTAATTTTCAGAACAATTTTCTGGTCTACGGGCGCGCGGGCCTTGCGTGCTTCAGTTGCGGCGCGCCGGTGCGCTCTTTCGTGCAAGGACAGCGTGCGACGTATTACTGTCCGCGCTGCCAGCGGTGCTGACAACGGGGGCAGGGTGTCAACTTTTTCGGGGGAACTGTGGGGGCCGTGTTCATGCGCGGGTTAGCCGGTTGCTTGTTCGAGAGACCGTACAGCAATCAGATCGTGATCATCAACGTGTCGCACGTCATCAGTACGGAGTGTGACCAGTGCCTGTGTCCGGCCTGAGGCAGCCACAAACTCGACCTCGAAAGTATCAGGCGTGTGTAGCTCGACGATGGCTCCGAGATCGCCTCGACGAAGCTCCGATTCCGGAATGTCTCGCTTGAGGACCACTGTGTCGAGTAGCTTGAACATGACTCACCTCGGATATGCTGTTACGAAACGGGGCGAAGCCTCGTCACTTGCGACAATCCACACGGTCCGGATCTCAGCCGTACGACCGGATGGCCCGGTCAGCATACCATCGACTTCGAACATCCGTCCAAAAACTCTAAGCCGCCCCGGTACGGCGTCACCACTTCTGGCGAGGGCAAGGAAATCGTCGCGTAGCGTCTCCCACCGGTCCTGTGTGTAGCCCAGGGAGACGAAGAAGGTCGCCTTGAACCGGCCCACAGGGTGCACACTCGACAGGAGGTAGTCGCGTACCTTGGCAGGATCGACAATTGCACGATCAGCATTCGGCAGGCTCATGGGTCAGGCGCGGCGCATGTTCAGTCGGTATCCGCCCTACGGAACTAATCACGCCTTCTGCGCCGTCAGGCGTAAATACTTCTCGTGAAGCCGCTCTTTGGTTTCGACATAATCGGGATCGAGCGGGATGCAATCGACCGGACACACCGTGACGCACTGCGGCTGGTCGTGATGGCCCACGCATTCGGTGCACAGCCTGGGATCGATGACATAGATTTCCTCGCCGGCCGAAATCGCGCCATTCGGGCATTCCGGCTCGCATACATCGCAGTTGATGCATTCATCGGTGATCATCAAGGCCATAGCGGGTCCCGCCCGGAACTACTTGCCGCCCATCTGCCTGACCTTCGCGCGCAGCTGCCCGGCAACGTGCGGGGAGACAAACTTGCCGACATCGCCTCCGAGGATCGAGATTTCACGCACGATGGTGGCGGAAACGAACATGAAGTGCTCGCCTGGCGTCAAAAACATGGTTTCAACGTCGGGATACAGATCGCGGTTCATGCCGGCGAGCTGGAATTCATAATCGAAATCCGATACCGCGCGCAGCCCCCGCACCACCACCCTGGCGTTGTGCTGCTGCGCGAACTTCATCAGCAGCCCGGTGAAGCTCACCACTGTTACGTTGCTGCAATCGGCAAGCGAATTCTTCGCCATTGCAACGCGCTCCTCGAGCGTGAAGAACGGCTGCTTGGCGCGGCTGTCGGCAATTGCGAGGATCACCTCGTCAAAGAGCCTCGAGGCGCGGCGCACCAGATCCTCGTGGCCGAGCGTGATCGGATCGAATGTGCCCGGGTATACCGCTTTAAGGTTCATCGCGTATCCATTTCAGCAATTGATGGGTCACCGCTCCCGCGCGGCCGCTGCGCAACACTACCCACGGCGGCGAAACCGCGGGCGCCCGCGGCGCCTCGACGTGGACCATGGCGCCGGGCGCAAGGCGCGGGATCAGCGCAGGCAGCACCTGCGGCAGATAATCCGCGCGAAACGGCGGATCGAGGAATACCACGTCGTAGATCCCGCCGTCGTCGCGCAGGAATTCTAGCGCATCCGCGCGCTTTAGTTCCACTGATCCTGCGGCAAGCGCGGCAGCGTTCGCCTGCAGCGCGCGAAACGCGCCCGGATCGCGCTCCACCATCACCACGCGTTTCGCGCCGCGCGAGGCGGCTTCAAACCCGAGCGCGCCGCTGCCGGCAAAGAGATCGAGACAGGTTTTTCCGTCAAGGTCCTGGCCAAGCCAGTTGAACAGTGTCTCGCGCACGCGGCCGGGAGTCGGCCGCAGATCGGTCCGTGCCGGAAACGAAATCAGCCT
>Ga0209726_10004243_pt1 | contig 18551 bp, 19 predicted proteins | sample Subgrocontami54m_FD_187453 | JGI IMG/M metagenome (GOLD analysis project Ga0209726, IMG submission 187453) | Subsurface groundwater microbial communities from S. Glens Falls, New York, USA - GMW46 contaminated, 5.4 m (SPAdes) (version 3) | ecosystem: Environmental > Aquatic > Deep subsurface >... | reverse complement strand
CCGCCGCTGACCGTCGGACGCGGCGGCGCGGCCCACTATCCTCGGGCCATGACAACCATCGACACCGCCGAGGAGGTTGGCGCCAAGCGCGTCTTCCGCTGGGCGATCGACTGGCCCGGCTGGGCCCGAGCCGGGAAGTCAAGCGACCTCGCCCTCGAGGCGCTGATCACCCATGCGCCGCGCTATGCAACGGTGGCCGCTGCGGCGAAGCTCGCCCTGCCGCCAGCGGCCACCGGCGCCAACCTCCGGCTGGTCGAGTCGGTCGCCGGCGGGAGCGGGACCGATTTCGGCGTCCCGTCCGTGGTGACCAGCGCGGACCGCCGTCCGATGGACCGCCTCGAGGCGGAGCGCATCGCCCGGCTCGTCGAAGCCGCCTGGATCGTCCTCGCCCGGATCGTATCGGCGGCCCCGGCGGAGCTGCGCAAGGGCCCTCGCGGGGGTGGTCGCGACACGGCCAGGATCGTCGACCACATCATCGACGCGGAACAGGCCTATGCCCACGAGATGGGTCTCCGCTCGAGCACCCCGACGGGTCACGACCCGTCCGTCCTCGCCGCCGAGCGGGCGGCCATGCTCGAGCTCCTGGCCCAGCCCTCGGACGGCTCCGCCCTGGCCGGTCGTCGCTGGCCGGCGCGCTACGCCGCTCGCCGGATCGCCTGGCACGCGCTCGACCACGCCTGGGAGATCGAGGACCGAACCGAACCCGCCGACCTCGGGCGCTAGCCTGCCCGGTCGCGCTCTTCGAGGGCGACGAACACATCGATCAGGCGCCGGTAGATCTCGACCAGATCGGCCTGCGGGAGAGGGCCCTCGTTGGCCATCGCGACCCGCAGCAGAACCTCGCGCTCGCGATCGGGGTCGCGAACCTCGTCCCGTCCGGCGGCCGCCTTGAGCCGGCCCGCCTCGAGCGCCAACCGGGCCCGTTCGTTGAGTCGCTCGACGATCGACCGGTCGAGCGCGTCGATCCGAGCCCGAAGGTCGTCGAGCTCGTCCTCCGGTTCGCTCATCGGGGCAGCTCCCCGGCGGCGGCCCGGCGGGCGATCGACTCGAGCGCCTGCGTGTAGCCATCGGCACCGCGGCCGACGATCGACTCGAGTGCGATGTCATGAAGGAAGTTGACCGCCCGGAACGGCTCGCGTGTCGCGGGATCCGACAGGTGGACCTCGACGAACGGCCGGGCCACCGCCAGCAGGGCATCGCGGAGCGAGACCGAGGTATGGGTGAGCCCGCCGGCGTTGACGATCACGGCGTCGAAGTCGCGCAGGTGGAGCCGGTCGATCAGCGCCCCCTCGTGGTTCGACTGGTAGAAGACAATCGTCACCCCAAGGTCCGCGGCGCGCTCGGCCAGCCCGGCGTGGATCTCATCGAGCGTCGCCCGCCCGTAGATCTCCGGCTGGCGCGTTCCGAGCAGGTTGAGGTTGGGTCCCTCGAGGACGAGCACGCGGGTCATCGGGCAGGCACTCCGGGCATTGGGGCTTCGGCTGGCGCCGCGAGCAGATCGGCAAGGACGGTCTCGATGACCGCCTCGGGCACGTCCGTCCGAACTTCCACCCCATCCGCCGTTGGCAGGACCCAGCGCAGTCGACCGGCGGCATGCTTCTTGTCCGTGCCCAGGTGGCGTCGGACATCGTCGGCCGCGAACGGGGGACGGCCCAGGCCGAGCTCGAGCCGATCGAGCAGCCCCGCGACCCGCGCCGCCCGATCCGCCGGCGTGACCCCGATCGTCTGGCCGATCCGGCAGGCCGCCCGGAGGCCGTACGCCACCGCCTCGCCGTGGAGCAGGGTCTGGTACCCCCCCGCCGCCTCGAGCGCGTGCCCGATGGAGTGCCCGAGGTTGAGCGCCAACCGGCCGGCGGCCACCGTCCCGGTCGTGCCCGCCGCCCCGCCGTGCTCGCGCTCGTCGGCCAGGACGACCTCGACCTTGGCCCACGCGGCGCGCTCGACGAGTTCGGCCACCGCTCCGCCCGCAAACGCCGCGTCGGTCCCGCGGGCGATCGCGTCGCCATCCGTCTCGAGCAGCGCGAACAGCCGCTCGTCGCCAAGGGTGGCCATCTTGACCGCCTCGGCGAGGGCCGCTCGGCGCTGCCGCTCGGGGAGCGTTTGCAGAGTCGCGCTGTCGGCCAGGACGGCGACCGGCTGGTGGAACGCGCCGACGAGGTTCTTGCCCTCAGGCAGATCGACCGCGGTCTTACCGCCGATCGAGCTGTCGAGCTGGGCCACGAGCGTGGTCGGGACGTGGATCAGCGGGATGCCCCGCAGGTAGACCGCCGCCAGGAACCCGGCGCTGTCGCCGAGCGCACCGCCGCCGACGGCGACCAGGGGCTCGCCCCGCTCGACCCGAAGATCGGCCAGGACGCGCGCCGCCTTCTCGATGACGCTCAGGTTCTTGGCCGCCTCACCCTGGGGCAGCAGGCTGAGCACGAGCGGCAGACCGGCGGCCCCGAGCGCTGCGACGATCCCCGGCCCGACGGACTCCCATGCCCCGGGCTCCGAGACGACCAGGGCGCGGCTGGCGCCCAGGCCCCGGAGCTGCTCGACGAGCAGTCGGCCGGCGATGCCGTCGCCCAGGACGATCCGACCGATCGGCGTGGCCGCGTCGAGCAATACGGAGCCGGCAGCGTGTGGCTCGGCCGCGAAACGCTCGATCGCCTCGACGACCTGCCCCACCGGGGCGAGCCCGTTGACCCGGTGGCCGGCGCCGTAGAACCGCTCGCGGGCGCTGGCGAGGGCACGCAGCGCGCCGATCGGATCGGACCCGCTGACCAGCGGGCGCGGGTTCGGGCTGTGGCGCAGACGCTGGGCGAGTGCTTCGGGGGCTCCGTCGAGCCAGATCACCGTCCGGTCGACGTACAGCCGCCAGCGGTTGCGCGGATCGACGACCGCCCCGCCGCCGGTCGCGATCACCCGCCGGATCGCCGGCTCCGCGTCGGCCGGTCCGAGCTCGGCCACCGCCGTCCGCTCGCGCTCGCGGAAGCCGGCTTCACCTTCGGCGGCGAAGATGTCCGGGATCCGCCGATCCGCGGCCGCTTCGATCCGTTCGTCGAGGTCGACGTAGGTCGCGCCGTGGCGGGCCGACAGGCGTCGCCCCACGACGCTCTTGCCGCTGCCCGGCAGCCCGACCAGGACGATGTCCACGACCGGCCTCAGTCGTCGCCGCCGGAGCCGGCCTCGCCGCCCCCGGTCGTGTCGGCCACCGCGGGCTGACGGCCGCCCGCCGTGGCCCGCCGCCCACCCGCGACAGGGGCCTCGGGCGGCTGGGCGATCCGTTGGCCATAGCGGGCGAAGTTGTCGAGGGTCTCGGCCAGCGAATCACCACCGAACTTGTCGAGCATCGCGTCGGCCAGCACGAGCATGACCATCGCCTCACCGACGACCCCGGCGGCCGGGACGACGCTGATGTCGCTTCGCTCGTAGTGGGCCTTCTCGACACCCTCGCCGCTGATCAGGTCGGCCGACGGCAGCGGTCGAGCCAGGGTGGAGATCGGCTTGACCGCCCCGCGCACGACCAGCGGCTGGCCGTTGGTGATCCCGCCGGTCAGCCCACCCGCGTTGTTCGAGCGGTGAATCCAGCGGCCGCCCTCGACGCGACCCTCGATCACGTCGTGCACGGCCGACCCGAACCGACGGGTCTGCTCGAAGCCGAGCCCGAACTCGACCCCCTTGACGATGTTGATGCTCATCACGGCGCCGGCCAGGGCGGCGTCCAGCCGACGGTCCCAGTGAACATACGACCCCAGCCCGATCGGCAGTCCGTGGGCCACGACCTCGAACACGCCACCCACCGTGTCGCCGTTCGACCGCGCCTCGTCGATCCGGGCGATCATCGCGGCTTCGGCCTCGGGATCGGGGCAGCGCAGGGGCGAGGCGTCGGCCTCGGCTCGGGAGCGGCTGGCCCGGGCCGGATCGAGGGCCACCCCGCCGACCTCGGCGCTGAACGACCAGACATCGATCTCGAACTCGGCCAGGAACGCTCGTGCGACGGCGCCGGCGGCCACCCGCGCGGCGGTCTCGCGGGCGGAGGCCCGCTCGAGCACGTTGCGGACGTCGTTGAAGCCGTACTTGAGGGCACCCGCCAGGTCGGCGTGGCCGGGTCGGACGCGGGTCACCGGGGTGGCCCGCTTGTTGCCCTCGTCGGCCGCGCCCGCCAGCTCCGCGACCGCCTCGTCGCTGAGTGGCTCGACCTGCATCACGGCGGTCCAGTTGTCCCAGTCTCGATTGGCGATCTCGAGCAGGATCGGCGACCCGAGGGTCAACCCGTGGCGAACCCCGGACACGATCTCCGCCCGGTCCTGCTCGATCGCCTGGCGGGCACCCCGGCCATAGCCTCGTTGGCGGCGGGCCAAATCGAGCGCGATCGCGTCGGCGGTCAGGGCAAGCCCGGCCGGCACGCCTTCGACGATGACTCCCAGTCCCCGCCCGTGCGATTCCCCGGCGGTCAGGAAGCGCAGGCGACCCACGCTAGCCGACGGTGGCGACGCCGGTCGGCTCGCCCTCGGCCGACTCGATGCCCCCGGCCCGGGCCTCCTGGAGTTTGGTCTGCATCAGCTCGAGGGGAGCCGGCTGACCCGTCCACAGGGTGAACGCGGCCGCGCCCTGGTGGAGAAGCATCAGCTCGCCGTCGGCGACTTCGTCACCGGCCGAGGCCGCGTCGCGGAGGAGCTTCGTCCGGCGATAGATCAGGTCGAGCACCAGTAGCTCGGGGGGCAGGATCTCGGCCGGGATCGGCGACTCGTCGCCGTGCAGACCGATCGAGGTGGCATTGACCAGGACCCGTGTCTTGGCCAGCTCGGCCTCGATGATCGACTCGTGCCAGGGCATCGCCTTGAGCTCCATGTGGGCGGCGCTGCGCGAGAAGTGCTTGACCAGCGCCTCGGCCCGGTGGAGGTGGCGATTGAACACGATGACCCGGGTGAAGCCTTCGGTGATCAACCCATAGACGACCGCCCGCGCCCCACCGCCTGCGCCGAGCAGGACCGCCTGGCGGGGCATCTTCTGCTTGCCGACCAGGTCGTCCAGGGCGACCTTGAAACCGGGCACGTCGGTGTTGTGCCCGATCAGCCGCTTGCCCTCGCGGGTGATCGTGTTGACCGCGCCCGTCGCGTGGGCCTCCTCGGTCAGTCGATCGACCAGCGGGACGACCTTCTCCTTGTGCGGGATGGTCACGTTGGCGCCAAGGAAGTCGTCCCCGCGCAGCTCGCCGATCGCCTCGGCAAGCTCCATCGGAGCGCGATCCCAGAGCTCGTAGCGGGCGTCGACGCCGCGCTCGTCGAAGGCGGCCTGCTGCATCGCCCCGGATAGCGAGTGGGCCACCGGATGGCCGATCAGGACGACGCGCTTGGTCATGCCCGCACCCCTTCGAGTCGCAGGTAGAAGCCGGGATAGGAGATCGACGCGCAATCGGGCCCACCGATGGTGGTCTCACCCCGGGCGATCAGGCCGGCCACCGCGAAGGTCATCGCCAGACGGTGATCGTCGAGGCTGTCGGTCGGCGCTCCGGTCAGCGCGGTCGGGCCATCGATCGTGATGTCGTCGCCGTCGACGAGGACCCGGGCACCGAGCGCGGTCAAGCCCGCCGCGATCCCGGCGATCCGGTCCGATTCCTTGTGGCGCAGCTCACCGGCGCCCCGGATCGTCGTCCGGCCGCGGGCCTGGGTGGCGGCCAGGCAGAGGACCGGGATCTCGTCGATGGCGGCCGCGACCTCGTCCGGTGCGATGTCGATCGCCTCGAGCGCGCTCGAGCGGACCGTCAGGTCGGCCAGCGGCTCACCGACGTCGGCAGCCGCACCCGGACGGTCCGCGGCGCTCGTCATCCTGGCATTCGTCGGCTCGACTGGCGTCTCGTCGATCCGGGCGCCCATCCGGCGGAGGATGTCGAGGACGGCTCGTCGAGTCGGGTTGGTGCCCACGGCGCGCAGGGTCAGCTCGGCATCCGGATGGATCGCTCCGGCCACCAGCCAGAACGCCGCCGCGGACACGTCCGCCGGAACCCGTTGCGCGACCGCTCGCACGCGAACCCCTCCCTCGACACTCCAGGCCGCACCTGGCCTACCCTCGATCGCCTCGTGCGCCACTGGCACGCCGCGCGCCCGGAGCATCCGCTCGGTGTGATCCCGCGTCACGATCGCCTCGCGGACGACGGTCCGACCGTCGGCCCGGAGCCCCGCGAGCAGGATCGCCGACTTCACCTGTGCACTGGGCACGACGGTCGTCACGTCGATCGCCCGAAGCGGGGTGCGGCCGACCACGGTCAGTGGCGGTAGGGAATCGTTCCGGCGGGCATGGAGCACGGCGCCCATTGAGCGCAGTGGCTCGATGATACGAGCCACCGGACGGCGCCGCAATGAGCTGTCCCCGTCGAGGACGTGTGTCGCCGCCAGCCCGGCCAGGATCCCGGCGCTCAGCCGGAGTGTCGTCCCGGAGTTGCGGCAGTCGAGCACGCCGTCGGCTTCAGTCAGACCGTCGACGCCCGGCGACACGACTCGATAGGCGACCCGGCCGACGGCGGCCTCCAACCGCTCGACCTCCACGCCCAGCCGGGCGATCAGGGCGGCCGTCGTCCGGACGTCCTCGCCGTCTCCGGCGCCATGGATCGTGCTCGTGCCGTCGGCCAGGGCGGCCAGCAGGAGCGCCCGATGGCTGATCGACTTGTCGCCGGGCAGCTCGGGCTCGCCGCGCAGGCGATCCGCCCGGCGGATGACCGCCGGTCGTCCCATGCCCGGTTCGACGCCCTCGGCGACGGCGGAGGCGCTGCTCAATGCTTGCTCCCGCCACCGATCCGCAGGGCCGCCCCGGACAGGACCGGATCGCCATGGAGCTCGCGGATCTGCTCGTGAATCGGTCGGAGGACGGCCATCAGCGCGGCGAACTGCTCGATCGTGATCGACTGCTCGCCGTCGGACAGCGCCTCGTCCGGGCGCGGGTGAACCTCGACCATCACGCCATCCGCGCCGGCCGCCACCGCCGCCATGGCCATCGGCTTGATCAGCCAGCGCTTGCCGGTGGCGTGGCTCGGATCGACGATGACCGGCAGGTGGGTCAGGTGGTGGAGGAGGGGAACGGCGGCCAGGTCGAGCGTGTTCCGAGTGTAGGTCTCGAAGGTCCGGATCCCGCGCTCGCACAGGATCACGTTGGGGTTGCCGCTGCTGACGATGTACTCGGCCGACATCAGCCACTCTTCGATCGTCGCGCCATAGCCGCGCTTGAGCATGACCGGCCGAGCCACCCGCCCGACCGCCGTCAGAAGCGAGTAGTTCTGCATGTTCCGGGTGCCGACCTGGAGGATGTCGGCGTACTCGGCCACGATGTCGACCTGGTTGGGTTCCATGACCTCGGTGATCACGGGCAGCCCGGTCCGCTCGCGCGCCTCGGCCAGGTAGCGCAGCCCTTCGACCCCGAGCCCCTGGAAGGAGTACGGGCTGGTCCGTGGCTTGAACGCGCCGCCGCGGATGATCGTCGCCCCGCCGGCCACGACCCCGTCGACGGTCTCCATCAGCTGCTCGCGGTCCTCGATCGAGCACGGCCCGGCCATCATCGTCAGCGAGCCGTCGCCGATCGTCGCCCCGAGGACCCGGATCACCGTGTCCTCCGGGTGGAACTCGCGCGAGGTCAGCTTGAACGGGCGACTGATCGAGGTCACCGTCTCGACCCCGGGCAGCGCCTCGAGCCGGCTCATCAGGACCGGCTTGCGCGGCCCGATCTCGCCGACGACGGCGATCACGACGCGCTCCGTCCCCTCGTGGTCATAGGGCGTCAGCCCCTCGCCGAGGATGTGGCTCTTCACGCCGTTGATCTCGCCTTCGCTGGCGCCGATCGCCATCACCACGAACATCCGTGCGGGTCCTTCCTGTCTGTGGCGGCTCGAGCGGGGACAAACAAAAAAGCAGAGGTCGTGACCTCTGCTTTCCCCGGCACGACCCGTGCTCCCGGGCCTAGGCTCCGGGAACGATCATGCCGGGGTTCGAAAGTAGAAGTAGCGGTTCATGCGTTTGGTGAGGCTAGCCGAGCGGAGCGGCCCGTGTCAACGTGATCCTCGGCGGTTCGAGCAGGGGGCCATGCTAGAATCCCGCCCGGTCCGGGAGAGGTCGCATAGAGGTCTAGTGCAGCGGTTTGCTAAACCGCCAAGTGGGGTAACCTGCTTCGAGGGTTCGAATCCCTCCCTCTCCGCCACCCCGTCGGACATCGCGTGCGCCCGTAGCTCAGCGGATAGAGCGTCAGGTTGCGGACCTGAAGGTCGTGGGTTCGAGTCCCGCCGGGCGCGCCAAGCTCAGCTCTCGACGGTCGATCCCGCCGGGCGCCCATAGCCGCGCAGGACCGCATCCACGACGCGCTCGGCGAAGTCCGGGGTCAGCTCACCGCCGAACATCAGGCGGAAGTAGACCGGACCGACGAGCAGCTCGGTCGCGACGTCGATGTCCGCGTCCGAACGGAGATCGCCCCGTTTGATGCCCCGCCCGATCGCCCGGCGGACCTCGTCCCGTCGACTCTGAACGGTGGTGGCGCGGAATGGATCGCCGAGTTGAGGGTTCATCGCGATCTGCGACAGGAGCGCCTCGATAACCGGACCGAATGGTGTGTCGACGACCGCGTGCATCGCGTTCCGCGTGGCGGCCAGCAGCTCGGCGTGCGTATCGCCGGTTTCGACGATCCGGATGTGCGGCGCGGCAAGCTCGTCGAGCACGGCCAGGCACAGCTCTTCCTTTGAGGCCCAGCGTCGGTAGATCGTCGCCTTGCCGACGCCCGCCCGCGCCGCGACGTGCTCGAGCCGCAGGCCAGCGAAGCCCTCTGCGATGAGCAGCTCGCGCGCAGCGTCGAGGATCCCCCGGTGGGCTTTGTCGCTCCTCGGCCGGCCACCCTGGGCACGCGGAACCAGCGATCGGTCGGGCTGGCGAGCGGCGGACGTTTGATCGATGGTGGTCATGATGCTATGATACGAGACGAACCGTATCTTAACAAGGACCGTAGTGGTATGAACAACAACGAACGCGCGCTGGACCGGATCGAGTCGGCCATCGACCGGCGACCGTTGTGCGCCTGTGGCCAACCGACCGATGTCGTCGCACGACCGGACGGGATGTGGCTGATCTGCTCCAGCCAGGCCGCCGCAGGAGACTCCCTGCGTCGCCGCTTCGCCGGTCTGTGGTTTGGCCACACACGGCGGCTTGTCCTCGATGGGCGCGACGGCCTGCTCAACGTCGAGCCCGGAACCTAGCCCCGACCGGACCGTCGTGACGGGCTGAGGGCTGGCCCAAGCCGCCCCTAGCGCTGGCGTTCGGTCTGGTCGTGGATGATTCGGCCAACCTGCATCACCAGCTCGGGGTCCTCGAGGCGACCAAGGTCGTCGAGTGGATCACCCTCGACGAGGATCAGGTCCGCCTGCTTTCCGATCGCCACGGTCCCGACCTCGTCGTCGATCCCCAGCAAACGGGCGGCGGTGCTCGTCCCGGCCCGGATGGAGGTCATCGCCGTCGCTCCGTGATCGCGGATCAGGGCGATCTCCCGCCAGACCAGATCGGCGGTCACCCCAACCTCGCCGGTGTCGGTCCCGGCGACGATCGGCAGGCCCATCCGGATCGCGGCCTCGCAGGACGCTCGATGGAGCTTCTCGATCAGGTCCTGGCGCTCGCGCTCCCGCCGGCTCAGCCCCGGCAGGGTCCGATTGACGTCGGTCACGATCAGGGTTGGGACGAGCGTCGCCCCGGCCGCCGCGATGGCTTCGATCGACGCTTCGTCGGCAAGCCAGGCGTGCTCGACGCTGTCGACGCCGGCCCGCGCCGAGGCGGTCACCGAGTCCGAACCCTGGGCGTGGCTCATCACCCGCAGGCCGAGTAGGTGAGCGGTCTCGACGATCGCCCGGATGTCGTCCTCGTCGAGCTCGATCTCGCCGAACACGTCGCGTCCCGGCGCCAGGCCGGTGGTCGTCAGCATCGCCGCCGCCGACGACACGATCTTGATCACATCCGCGCCCGCCGCGGCCCGCGCTCGAACCGCGGCAGCCCCGGCCGTCGGACCGTCGGCCTCGACGCCGAACTGGTGGCCGTGCCCGCCGGTCGACCCGATCGCGAGGCCGGCCGCGACGAGCCGCGGCCCGGCCGTCGTCCCAGCGGCGATCGTGTCGCGGAGGACCAGCTCGAGATCCCGGATCGAACCCGCGCCCCGGGCGCTGGTGACCCCGGCCCGGAGGGCGAGCTCGGCGTGGCGAGCGGCCGCGAACAGGATGGTCGCGTCGCTCCGGGCCCGGATCGCGCCAAGCGAACCCTCGGTCGGGTCGAACGTGTAGTGGGCGTGGGCGTCGATCAGGCCCGGGAGCAGCGTCCGTCCGCGACCGTCCACGATTCGTGCCGGCCCGGCGCCTGGAGCGGGATCCGCCGGCAGCGGCCCGCCGGTCCGCTCGATCGCGGCGATCCGTCCGTCGTCGACCACCACGTCGACACCCCCGCGAGCGCGATCCGCGACCCCGTCGATCAGCTCCACCGCCCGGAAGACGATCCGCATCGGGTCAGGCTAGCGGCTCCCAAATGAGGGAGTGACGTCGGCGTGGCATGATCCACATCTGGGCGGTCGAGTGAGGTGCGGTGACGATGGACCGGTTGGCGCGGATCGACGACACTGAGCAGTCCCGGCAGTACCCGCTAGGCTGGCTGGCCCTCGGGTTCACGATCGCCCAGCTCCTCGACCTGGCCACCGCCTCCCGGGTCGCCCATGAGCTCAACCCATTGGCGGCCGCGCTGCTCCAGATGCCCCTGGCCGGCCTCGTCACGAAGATCGCGCTGGTGGCATTCGTGGTCGCGGTGGCCGACATCGTGGCCCGGCAACGGCCACGGCTGGCCTTCGGTCTGCTGCTCTTTGGCACCCTGGCCGGCCTCGTGGGCGCGATCAGCAACACCCACCTGACGCCGTTCGTGGTGGGCTGACTCTAGGCGTCGATCCGGCGCGGCTCCACGAGCGCGCGCCATCCCTCGAGCGCCGTCCCATCCCGGAGTTCCATCCAGCGCACCACGTAGGCCACCAGCAGGGGCGATGCTGCGAGCCGGTCGCGCAGATCTGCGGTCGGCTCCACGAGCATCGCCAGGGACTCCGTCACGACCGCCTCGCCGGCGAACGATGCGGCCAATGACTCGAGGCTCCTGATCGGCGCCAGGTGACCGCGGATTGCCTCGACCCAGCGACGGAACGACCTGCGACGCCAGGCGGCCGGACGATCCGCCCGGACTTCCCAGAAGATGGCCGCACTGCCGCCAAGGGCGACAACGGATCGGGACGCGGGCCCGGCCCCCAGTCCGGTACGGGCGATGCGCCCGATCCGCCCACCGCCGAGGGCGATCCGTCGAGGGACCCCGCCGGGAGTCGACCTTCGACCGCGTTCGCCGGTCAGCGTGGATGCGACCATGTACACAGGCTCGGCGCGGCGCGTCAACGGCCCGTCTCCGGGAGGTCATCGGCCGGTCAACGTTGGACGGCGGTTCGCCCGGCTCGGAAGTGAGGGTGCACGATTGGAACGGATCGGATTCATCGGACTTGGAACGATGGGCCAGGCCATGGCCGGCCATCTCGCTCGGGCAGGGCACCCGCTGACGGTCTGGAACCGAACACCTGGCCGGGCCGCCGACCTGGTCGCGCTCGGCGTCACCGAAGCGGCAAACCCCGCGGCGCTGGCAGCGGCCAGTGAAGTCATCGTGTGCTGCGTGTCGGACACGCCGGACGTGGATGCGGTCCTCTTCGGGTCAGCCGGCGTCGCGAAGGGCGTCCATCCCGGCGCCCTGGTCATCGACTGCTCGACCATCGCCCCAGCCGCGACCCGCGACTTCGGGTCGCGGCTGGCCGACCAGGGTGTGGCCTTCGTTGATGCCCCGGTTTCGGGTGGTTCGGAAGGCGCCCAGAAGGCCACCCTGTCGATCTTCGTCGGCGGTGAGGCGGCGGCCGTGGCGCGTGCCCGCCCGATCCTGGAGCGACTCGGCAAGACGATCACCCACGTCGGTCCGATCGGCAGCGGCCAGGCGGTCAAGGCGGTCAACCAGGTCATCCTGGCCGGGGCGTATCTCGGCGTGGCCGAGGGCATCGTGCTGGCCATGAAAGCCGGTCTCGATGTCGAACAGGTCGTCGCTGCGTTGTCCGGCGGCGCCGCCCAGAGCTGGGTCCTGGCCAACCGGAGTGGCCGGATGCTGGCCAACGACTATCCGCTCGGCTTCAAGGTGGCGCTTCACCTCAAGGATCTGCGGATCGCGCTCGGCATGGCCAACGAGCTTGGCGCCGAGCTGGCGGTCAGTCGGGCGTGCGCCGAGATCGAGGTCGCCCTGCTCGCGGACGGTCACGGCGAGGACGACATCTCGGCGGTCGCCCGGGCCGTGCGCGCCCGGGCCGGCCTCCCGGCCTGAGCGCAAAAGGTCGGGTCAGGCGAGCTCGAACGACGGCGTCCCGAGCAGGAGCAGCGGCTCGCCGAGCTTACCCGAGTAGTTCGGCCGGTAGCGGTCCATGTCGTACAACCTGGCGACGTCGACCTTGCGCGGCCCGAGGGTCGGGTCGGGCAGCGTCGTGTGCGCGTAGTGGCCATCGCGGATGGCCACCATCCGGCCACGTTTGCCGTCGGCCAGCAGATCCATGGCCACGTTGGCAAAGGTCATGGCGACCATCTGGTCGAGCGAATCGGCCTCGCCGCTGCGCAGGTCGTAGGTCAGCTCGCTCGAAACCGACTCGATCCCCGTCCGCGCCCTGATCTCGCCGGCCAGCGCCTCACCGACGTTGACCTTGTGGCGGTGTCCGTAGGCGTCGGCGTCGCCGTACTCGGCCAGCGAGCCGCCCTCCCACATCGCCCCCTCGGCGGCAATGACGAAGGCGTAGCGGCTCGGGTTGCGGTGATGGTCCTCGCCCAGGATGCCCGCCAGGCGGTCGAGGTCGAACGGCGCTTCGGGGATCAGGCAGCGCCCGGAGGTCACGTAAGCGGTGAACAGGGCCGAGAAACCAGCGTCGCGACCGAAGATCCGGAAGACGCCGATCCGCTCGTGCGACCCGAGGGTGGTCCGCTGCCGGTTGATCAGCTCCTTGGCCCGGGTGATCGCGGACGAGAATCCGATGCAGTACTCGGTCCCCTGGACGTCGTTGTCCATCGTCTTGGGGATGGCGACCAGGGCGACCCCATTGGAGGCGAGCACCTCGGCGAAGCTCAGCGTGTCGTCACCGCCGATTGCCACGAGGTAGTCCAGCCCGAGCGCGGCGATGTGGTCGAGGACCAGCGGGGTCAGGTCGTACAGGTCGTCGCCGACCGCATAGGCCTCGGCCTGCTCCGGGGTAAGCCACGGCGGCAGGGTCTTGGCCCGCATCTTTCGTGGATTCGTCCGCGACGTGTGGAGCCAGGTCCCGCCGGTCCGGTCGATCGTCCGGGTGTTGATCCGGTCGAGATGGCGGAGATACTCCGAGTCGAGCTCGGGTCCCGGTCGCATGTGGGTCAGGCCCTCCCAGCCGCGCCGGATCCCGACGACGTCGTAGCCGAGCTCGGTCGAGCGGTAGACGACGCTCTTGATCACCGAGTTCAGACCGGGGACGTCGCCGCCACCGGTGAGGACGCCGATCCTGCCCGTCCGGGTCATCGATCCCTCCTGCTGTCATCACCCCCGCACGTTGAATCCTAGCCCCAGCTGTCTCGATCCGGGGAGGCGCCCTGTATGATCGGGCCGATGAACTACGAACTGTTCATGGGCGAGGCGCTCGCGGAGGCCCGCCTGGCCGCCGAACGAGGCGAGCGAGCCAATGCCGCGGTCGCCGTGGTCAACGACGCGATGGTTGCCCGCGCCCACGACCGAGTCCGCGAGACGAACGACCCGACCGCCCATGCGGTGATCGCCGCCCTGCGCGAGGCCGCCCGCCGGCTTGGCACCCCGCAGCTCGGCGACGTGACCGTCTTCACCACCATGGAGCCCTGCGCGATGTGCGTCGGAGCGTTGCTGGCCAGCGACGTGACCGAGCTCGTCTACGCGGTCCCCGACCACCTCGAGGGCGCCGCGGGGTCGGCCCTCCAGCTCGCCCAGCATCCGGGTCTGGCCCGTCGCCTGCAAGTCGTCAGCGGGATCCGGCGCGACGAAGCCGAGGAGCTCCTCCGCCCACGTCCGGACGCCGTCCCGGCCCGTTCGTCGCGCTGATCCGGGACCTTCGAGGGACCGGTCCGGAAGGTCCCCTCTGGTATCCTCTCGGACGGAGAGGTGTCCGAGTGGTTGATGGTGCCGCTCTCGAAAAGCGGTGTGCGAAAGCACCGCGGGTTCGAATCCCGCCCTCTCCGCCAGCAGGCCTCGGAGAGGTCGCCTAGTGGCCTAGGGCGCCGCACTGGAAATGCGGTACAGGGCAACCTGTCGCGGGTTCAAATCCCGCCCTCTCCGCCAACAACGCGCCCCGCAACGGATGAAGGGCGCCGCTTCCGGCGACCGATCGGTCGGCTCATCCGCGGTAGACTGGGCGGGCCGTGCTAGGCGGGGAACTAGCGGTGCCCTGTACCTGCAATCCGCTCTAGCAGGGCTGAATCCCCTCCCGAGGTCTTCGTTCTCGAAAGCTGCCGTCACGAGCGGCGTTGAGGGCCGGGTCCCGCGCAGCGGCGACTCGTGAACCGTGTCAGGTCCGGAAGGAAGCAGCACTAAGCGATCTTCGCCGGGTGCCGCGGAACGGCCTGGTCCGAGCCGCTCGTGAGGTGTGGGCGCGGGAGCGTCCGATCGACGGAGGGTGCACGGCTACCGTCCCTTCGAGCCGGATCGAGCAAGGCGTGGATCCTGAACTGAGCACCGACGTCGCCGCCAACGAGGGGTCGCACCTCGCCCTGTACCGGCGCTGGCGAGCCCAGACGTTCAGCCGGATCGTGGGCCAGGACGCCGTCGTGACGACCCTGCGCAATGCCGTCCGGACCGGCCAGGTGGCCCACGCCCTGCTGTTCGTCGGACCGCGCGGCACCGGTAAGACGTCGATGGCCCGGATCGTGGCCAAGGCGCTCAACTGCACCAACCTCCAGGACGGCGACCCGTGCGACACGTGTCCATCGTGCGTCGCCATCCGCGAGGGCCGGACCCTCGACGTGGTAGAACTCGACGCGGCCACCAACAACAAGGTCGACCAGATCCGCGAGCTCGTCGAGCGGACGTGGACAGCGCCGTCGGACCTGCGCCGCAAGGTCTTCGTCATCGACGAGGTCCAGCGGATCGACCAGGGCTGGGACGTCCTGCTCAAGACGCTCGAAGAGCCGCCCGACCACGTCGTGTTCATCTTCTGCACGACCGACCCCACGAAGATCCGACCGGCCGTCCTGTCGCGGGTCCAGCGGTTCGAGTTCCGGCGCCTGACCGTGCCCCAGATCGAAGGCAAGCTGAGCACGATCCTGGCGGCCGACGGGCGCTCGGCCGACCCGGATGCCATCGCCCTGATCGCCCGCCAGGCGGCCGGCGGAATGCGCGATGCCGAATCGATGCTCGACCAGCTCCTCGCCTCGACCGCCGACCAGCTGACCGTCGAGGCGGTCCGCGATCTCCTTGGCCTGGTCGACGGAGAGGTCATCGCTGCCTTCCTGGAGGCCCTCGTCCAGGGCGACGCTCTGGCGGGGATCGCCGTGCTCGACGGTCTCGATGAGACCGGCCGGGATCTCGGTGCGTTCGTCGACCAGCTCGTGGTCGCCCTCCGTGGCGCCCTCGCCGCCGCCCTGACGGGTGGCTCACCTGGCGCTACGACCAGCGGCGTGGGCGCGCTGAGCGATGCCGGCCGGCGGATCGCTGCGATGGACCCAAGTCGATCGGGCGTCGGCGGTCTGCGATTCCAGCTCGAGCTGGCCCTCATCGGCGCGGCAGCCGGCCCCGCTCCGGTCGCCCGGGCCACGCCCGATGCGCGACGGCCGCAGGTCGCCGATCGCCCGGCCACGGCGGCGTCGACCCCAAGCGAGGCGTCGACGCCGGCTGACCCACCTCGCCCAACGCGGCGTGCCTCCGTCGATGGACCGATCGAGGTGACGATCACCGCCGCGACCCCCGAGCCCGAGGCGGCGCCCGAGCGCGAAGCTGCGTCCGCGCCCGCCACACCAACGGATCCGAGCGATCGCGTCGCGGCCGCCAGCCCCGACGATCCCACCACCCCGCGTCCCTCGCGGCCGAAGTCGCCGGCCGAGCCTGAAGGGAACGCTTCGCCCGGGACACGCGGTGACCGCCCGCGGGCCTCGGAGCCAGGATCCACGGGGCCGCGGGCCACGGAGCCAGGATCCGCGGGGCCGCGGGCCACGGAGCCCCAGGACGCGGCGCCGCGGGCTACGGAGCCCATCGCCGTGGAGCCGTCCGCCACCCCGCCGATCGGCTCCGACGAAGCGTTCCAGACCCTGGCCGCGGCCTGGCCCGCCATCGTCGATGAGCTCAGCAAGTCACCCGCGATCAAGCCGCTGATCACCGCGTGCCGGCCGCTGGCCGTCGACGGCAACGTGCTGACCCTCGGTTATCCCGAGGGCCAGTCGTTCCTGCGCGATCACCTCGAACGTCGGCGCCCGACCCTCGAGGAAGGCATCGGCCGGGTGATCGGGCGCTCGGTCGGGGTCCGCCTCGAGGCGACCAACCTCGACGTCCTGCCACCGCCGGTAGATGAGGAAGCCGAACGCCTGCTGGTGGCCGCGCGACGGATCTTCGCCGACGACCTGGTCGACGCCGGCGAGGTCGGCTGAGGTCGCGCGCTGCGCCGGTCGCGCGCATCGGCCAGACTTGACGAGCCGGTCACGGCCCGGTCGCTGAGCTAGGAGGACGATCCCGGATGAGCATGGCCAACCTCCAACGGATGGCACAGCAGATGCAGCAGGAGATGCTCCGCGTCCAGACCGAGCTGGCCGACGCCACGGTCGACGGGTCGGCTGGCGGCGGCGTCGTCCGGGCGACGGTGACCGGCAAGCAGGAGCTGGTCAGCGTGACGATCGACCCGAGCGCGGTCGACCCGAGCGACGTCGAGATGCTCCAGGACCTGGTCGTGGCAGCGGTCAACGACGCGCTGCGCACATCGCGCGTGCTGGCCGAATCGAAGATGGCGGCCGTGACCGGCGGCCTGCGCCTGCCCGGGATGTAGGTCGTCCACCCCGTGTCGACCGTGATCATCGAGCCCGTCGCCCGGCTGATCGAGGCGTTTTCGCGTTTGCCCGGAGTCGGGCCCAAGACGGCCCAGCGGCTGACCTTCCACCTTCTCCGCGCCCCGGACGCCGAGGCCCGTCAGCTGGCCGCCGCGCTGATCGCGGTCCGAGATCAGGTCGTCTTCTGTGAGCGTTGCTTCAACATCAGCGATGCGCCTCTGTGCCTCATCTGCCGTGATCCGGCCCGCGACCAGCGTCGGCTGTGCGTGGTCGAAGAGCCGCTCGACGTGATCGCCCTGGAGCGGACCGGCGAGCTGAAGGGCCTCTACCACGTGCTTCACGGCGCCATCTCGCCGATCGATGGGGTTGGCCCGGATCAGCTCAGGATCCGGGAGCTCCTGGCGAGGGTCGCGGATGCCAAGGCGGCGGGGGAGCCGTTCGAGGAGGTGATCCTGGCGACCAACCCGACCCTCGAAGGTGAAGCCACGGCGATGTACCTCGACGAGCGCCTCGATGGGGACGTCGGCCTGGTCAGTCGGATCGCCCGGGGCATCCCGGTCGGTGGCGACCTCGAGTACGCCGACGAGGTCACCCTGATCCGCGCCCTCCAGGGTCGTCGAGCGATTCGAGCGTGAGCAACCTGCTTGCCGAGATCGGCCTGCGGCTGCTCAAGGCGCTCGCCGCCGCGGTTCTCGGTCTGCTGGTCTACCTCGTCGCGATCGGCCCACTCGGGGCGAGTCCCGGGATCGAGCTCGCGCTCCTGAGCTGGCTCGCCGGCGCCGCGTTCATCCTGCTCGTGGAGAGCAGCCCGATCTGAGCTCCCGGTCAGGTGGTTTGACACGTCCCAGGGCGGCCCCTACCATTCGGCCTCGGTCTCCCGACGGACGACCGCGCGACCGGCCTCGCCGGTCCGGGATTGGGGCGTCTCCCGTTTGACACCTCAGGCCTCGTTGCCTCACAATGAGAAGTCGCGCCGGGCGTCTTCGTGTGCTCGGAAGCTGCACCTTAACAATTGAAGAGTGACAGGAAATCCGGGTAAGGATGTGCGAGCGGTCAGACCCTCGAACCAAGTCCCGACCGCAAGGTCGGGCTTCTTTTGGAGAGTTTGATCCTGGCTCAGGATAAACGCTGGCGGCGTGCATGAGACATGCAAGTCGAACGGACGATCGGGGCTTGCTCCGATCGTTAGTGGCGGACGGCTGAGTAACGCGTAGGTGACCTGCCCCGAAGTGGGGAATAACTGCCCGAAAGGGTGGCTAATACCGCATGTGGTGGTGCGTTCAATCGCACCAGTAAAGCCGCAAGGCGCTTCGGGAGGGGCCTGCGTCCGATTAGCTCGTTGGTGGGGTAACGGCTCACCAAGGCGACGATCGGTAGGTGGTCTGAGAGGACGATCACCCAGACTGGGACTGAGACACGGCCCAGACTCCTACGGGAGGCAGCAGTCGGGAATTTTGCGCAATGGACGAAAGTCTGACGCAGCAACGCCGCGTGA
>Ga0209726_10004242_pt1 | contig 18552 bp, 20 predicted proteins | sample Subgrocontami54m_FD_187453 | JGI IMG/M metagenome (GOLD analysis project Ga0209726, IMG submission 187453) | Subsurface groundwater microbial communities from S. Glens Falls, New York, USA - GMW46 contaminated, 5.4 m (SPAdes) (version 3) | ecosystem: Environmental > Aquatic > Deep subsurface >... | reverse complement strand
AAAGATCGGCCACGCCGGAAGAAGAAGCATTACTGGAACAAGGAGAAAAAGAAATACGGACATTTTTATCAGAAAATTTAGGGCCGGATATGAAGTATTTTACTGTTCAAGCTGGGGGCGGCTTAGTCTCCAAGCTTAGGCAAGGGTTTGAAGTAATAGTGTTTTATAAAAATAATCCTAAAGTTACGCCAGCAGAAAAACGCGCGCCTGCGGAAGTAGTCAGTAAAGTTAGAACAATTTTACAACAAGCGGGATATGAATTATTACAGGGAGGCAGGGCTCCTGCTATTAGAGTAAAATTAAAGGATAAATTGATAAATCGGGGAGTTGATAGCTAAAGCCGCGCGCACGGGAGGGTGGGGCAAGTGGCTTTTCATTTTTGTGCCCTTGTCTTTGATTTGCCGCCGTTCCTGTTCCCGCCGCCCGCCGCCGCCAAAAAATATCTGCAAGAACAGTCCCGCCAATGGCGGGACTGTTTTGTCCCCAAACGCCGCCGCCGGAATCAGGGAAACATCAGGCCGCCGCCCCGCTCATCAAAAGCGGAAAACAAACGGAAAAATTTTCTCTGCTATTTTTTTAAAGTGAAAATTTTTCCGTTTGTTTAGCCCCGAGTGCATCCGAGGGGCAGGCGGCGGTCGGAGGTGGCGTAGTTTAGCAGTTTTTGCTAAAATAAGTTCGTACTTCGTTGTATAGCCTTACCACTAAGAACGCCACCACTTTCGGTGGTGTTTTTAGTTCGCTCAGCAATCAGTTTATATTGATTTTTCCATCCTGTTGTGAGTTTACCGTCTTGCCAGATGAAGTTTTCCACTAAAGATTTCACAAGAGAAACTTTTTTCTCTTCCGAAGCCATTCGGTAAGCAAGGGATGGCTTTCTAAGCAGTTTTCCAATCTCAATGATATGGCTTACAGTTTCACCATCAGTCCTCCTGGGGTCACCCTGATGCATCTGGTAATAGTTCTGCATTAGACCTACAGTGTCAGGTTTACAAAACCTGCCGTTAGTATATAATTTAAACAGAAAATTTAATGCCTAAACTCTAAAGCAATTTAAGGCATGGTGTGCACAAAACGGATTAAGTGTAATGGTGGTCAGACACCTTGCTTACTTAATCCGTCATAGCCGAAAGGCTATGGGCAAGTCCGAAAGGACAAGCCACGCAAGCTCTGGATGGCCGCTTTTGTTTTTGGCCATTCTACAACAACCATTAAACAATAAGAAAGGAAAATTTATGGAATGGCTACTAATAATTATTGCAGTTATTTTTATTCTCGCTATCACTTCCGTTGTTGATATTTATTTAAGGGTTGGGAACTTAAACGCTTTAACGGATTTAAACACTATAAGAATAAATGCGGTAAATCAAATTTTGGCTAAAAAAGGAATCTTGCAGGCTGATATGGTTGACGAGATTATGAAAGATATTGTTAACAAAATGCCTGCTAAAGACGTTTCGCTATTAGGAAAAAGATTGGCAAAACTCGGTATTTGGTTGTTTGACAGTAATTTTAAGCCAATTATAAAAGATAACAATATAAAAAAATAACTGATGCTTTTAAAATTAAGAAAGGAAAATATATGGGGTGGCTATTAAAATAATTATTGGTTTGACAGTTGGTTGGGTTGTAATAGTGTTTGTGGGATGGATTGTTGTAGAGATGCGGGAGTTATTTGACCCACACTGGCCGCTGAAGAATTATCTTGGTTATCAGAAGTGGTCACAGCGCCGAAAAATAAATTCTTCGAAGTTGCACCCCGAAACTCCTTATGAAAACACCCATCGATAACGCCTGAATCTAAAAGTAATAAGAAAATGATGAAAAAAATATTATTTTTACCTTTGCTCGTTTTGGTTGCCGCTGGTTGCAATTATCAAAAACCAGCGAGCAGTCAGCAAAAGCAACAAGCTCAAACTGCAAACAGCACAAATACTCCGCCAGCAGTTTATCAAGGCTGGCAGGATTATCAAAATGGCGAATTAGGCTTTAGCTTAAAGTTGCCTGCGGATATGGTTATTAAGGAAAGCCAACCTTCTGCCAAAGCTTATAAACACATTGATTTTTCTAACAAAACCGACGCACTAGAAATTCAAATACAGCCTGTTGAATCAGTTGAGGTGGGTGGCTATTATTTTGGTTTTTGGAAACAAGCTGCTGCTTCTTCGACAAGAGCCACGATTGATGGAAAATCGGCAATGATATTTGAAGACCCGGGTGACAGTCAATCCAAGCCCGTCAGCATTTATGCTGTGAAAAATGGCGATAATTATTATGTTTTACTATTCGGCGGTTCGCAGTTAGATAATACTGAAAAAGCAATTTTGAATTCGTTTCAGTTTATACAGCAGACAAGCACCAACAAGGGATTGACTTCTGAGGATTGCAATAATTTTCAAGAGGCTACAACTTTTAGTAAGCCCATTCCTATTATATGGACGGCAAAATTTGACGGTTGCTTAATGAGTTGTTATGGAGCCGCTTTCACTCAAGTTTCAAATACAAATCAAAAATACCCACGTTTTGCCGGTTATTATCCAAATAAAAATGGTAAATATCTCTGGGATACAGATTCAAACGGAATCAGTGAAGGTAGCCAAATACCGCAAGAATTTCAGGGGAATAATTTATTAAGAATATATGGCCAATGGACAAGTATCGACAATGACCATGCACACACGGTTTTTAATGACCAATGTGTCCCGATTGTGGAAATAAGAAAAATTGAGCAGATTCAAAAATAGTTAGCGGAGAGAGCGATTTTAGACTTATTTAAATTTTATCCTGAAAAATAAACGATAAATTTTTGTTCTTATAAATAAAGCATGCCTAGCAGTCAGGTATGGATAGCAGGACCGTGCTTCTTTGCAGATCAAATGACCAACGACATCTTAGAACAAGCCGCAGAAGATTATTTTAGGAATCTGGGCTATTTCACTCAACATAATGTAAAATATCGTCTCAACAAAGGCGTGCATTCCGATATTGATTTATTAGCCATTCATCCTCACCAAATCGGCAGAAGTAAAGTGGTTGTTGCAAGCTGTAAAAGTTGGCAAGGGGGGTTGAATATTATTCAAAAAATCAAAATTTTGGAAAAAGATTTGAGGGATTGCACGCCGCGCGACATAAAAGAAAAGAATCTTTTCAGGGAATTCAGCTCTGGGCATTGGGCTCAGGCATTAACTAAAAAAATTTTAAATATCACAGGACAAAAAGAATTTGAATTTTATACTGTTGTCACCGTTTATCGTGGCGAGAGGCAAGAATGGGAAAACATTAAATTATTTAAAGAAAATTTACCTGGGTGCGCATTGAAGCTAATAAGTCTTAGAGAAATGATTGAAAAATTGTGGCCAAATATTACCACAACGCCAGAGCATAGCCAACTAACACGACTACTACAACTTATCAAAGCTGATAACGGAAAAGTTGTTTATTACTGATTTTTTTCTTTCAGTCTACCCGCTGCATCCTTAGCCAATTCGGTTAAACTGAAAGTTCCATTAGCTTCAATTTCGTGTTCATTCTTTACCTTGCCAAGTGTTCGTTCTAACAATTCTTTTGTAGCTTGAACTTGTCCTTTTACGGCTTGCCGAATCAACGAGCCAACAATCTTCTGCTGGTTTCTTTTAACTTCGTCAAAGATATACTGCCTTAGCGCTTCCTGCTCTAAGGTCTTTTGTGATTTGCTGCCTTGTGGTCTGCCTGCGCCAAACCTATGTCCGCCGTGCATATAATAAATTTGATTATAAACACCCTTTACGAAAATGTAAAACCTAGCACTCACATTGACAGAGTGCTAAAAATAATGTATTATTATCTTGCTTAAAATTAAATTTAAAAATATGACAGAAACTAATAGCTATAAAAAAAGTGTCTACTGCCAAAACTGTGACTTTAAGGGGGAAATAGAAATCCAAAAAGGACAAACAATCGAACAAACAGAATGTCCCAACTGTGGTAATGCAGAATTAATTAAAGATTTCGGGTCGGTAGTATTAAGACCGGATGTTGGGAACTATGAATAGAAACGATGAAATCAGAGAAGCTATTTTAAAGTGCCTGTATGAACAAGCAAAACAAGCTCGTACAATTAGTCGTGCGAAATTAAGTGAAAGAGGACTAACTGTCTCAATGCGTGGCACTAATTACCCTACTCCTAATATTATTAGCAATCTTATTTATCTAGTCCAAGCTGGTTGGATTAAACAGGAAAAAATTGAGAAGATACCATATTACTCCATTAGCGACAAAGGTACTAACCATTTTGAAGGATCGTCAAATTTTCAAAAATCGCATTGGATGACCGGCATCAATATAAATAACACACAAGGTGTTGTAGTGGTAGGTGACCATAATTTTGTTCAGCAACAATTCAATGAACTTTATAGAGAGCTTGATTTGCTAAAAAATGAGCTGGGCAAATTGAGTAATCTTTCTGACCAAGATAAATTAAACTACCAATCAGAAATTCAAACCGTACAAAGTCAGTTAGCAAAACAGAACCCTAACAAAAGCATTATCCAGCAAGCATGGGCAGCTTTATCAAGTTTATCTACTATTGATGGTGTGGTCGACCTCTACCAAAAAGTCCAGCTATTAATTACACACTTGCTACATTAACAAATTTCGTGCCATGAACAACAAAACTATAAAATGTATTGCTTGTGGAGCTTTTGTAATAGCAGTTATCAGTGTTGAATATTTTGGGATTTATTGCAAAGAATGCGGTATGCATTACAAGCCATTGCCTGAACACCCCCAAGAAGCCACTAAATATATTTTAACTCCGAGAATAAGTCAGCTAACTGCATCCGGCACTCAATCAACCTCAGTTGCAGGGGTCGTCCCAATTCATTACGAATTTAAAACCTTTAGTTAAAACAGTATTGACTTATAAAGTTTTCCAAAATCCACTTGCTCAAGCAAAAGGATATGGAAAACTTTTTTGTTTTATTTAAAGCCACTTTAGATGTAAAATGCCTATGCCGCCATTGTATTTAAAAGGGTGGCTTATCTATGAGTCCAAATTCTAAAAATGAATCGGTATTAAAGTTAATAACTTCTGGCTATTTAAAATCTAGGGATTTTAATGGTGTCCCTTTTTCTATTTTGATTAAAATAACAGATATACAATATGAGGAGCTAAAAAATATACTCGTTCAACTATTGAAAGAAAATAAAGTTTCATTAGTTTTTAGTTCAATATTCGAGAACATACATATTAAGGCGCTGACTGACCTTCCAACAGAAAAACAATTAGAAAAACTTCAATCAGATTCTCCTAATGATATGGCTGTGTATCCCTCTCCACAAACTTTAAAACAAATTATACCGGAGGAAAAATTTGCAGGGAGACCTTTTACAAGGAGGCTCCTTTTAGGTGAGCCTCAGCTTCACCCAGTTTTTTTTCACTTTGATGTATTAGAAAGATATTTAAACGATCCTCGTTATAATTTTAATTTTGAAGATAATCAAGGTAGTATAAGTATTGCTCATAAATACTATCAATCTAAGTCTGTTGCGGCTAAAGATAAGATTTTTATTCAGACTTTTGGCCTTGGGTATACAGCAAGTCCAAAAAATAGGGATAGAGTTATTGTTGTATATTTACGATATCTTTCCGACTTATCTCCACACCACCAACAAATATGGAATACGTTCCTGGTAAAAAAGAAGTGTAAAGTAAATGGAGACTACCACCGCAATACTATGGGCCATTGGTCTGAATACGGTTCAATATATCTAGCTTTTTTTGAAGAATTAAAACATATAAACGCAATGACCCAACTAATGGGTAAGCCTAATCTATTTAAAAATATTTTTGACGGGGATAGACCTAGAGAATTTAGTAGTTTTTTAAGACCTACAAAAAAAAATTATCACAATTTTGTCTTACTCTTAGATAAAATGTTATCAGATAATTTAAGAAAAGAATTTTTTGATTCTTTTGGGCTTAAACTTAAAGATGCGGAAGGAAGAGATAGAGGCACAATATCATTGCTAGATGAATGGCTCAAAACTAAAATCTTTTTACGTGATAAAAGTATAATCAAACACATTGTTGAACCTTTGAAAAAAATTCGAAAAATAAGACAAAAACCCGCTCACTCTATTGAAGAAAATGAGTATAGTAGGAAGTATAGTAGTACTATGCAGGACAACTTAATAAAAGAAGCTTATAAAGCCTTAAGGGGAATTAGGTTGCTTTTTACTAATCACCCTAGAGTGAAAGATTATAAGGAGATACCCGACTGGTTATATAAAGGTTTAATAAGGATATACTAATGTCATTGCAAGGACATCCCAAAATATTATCTAAGGAAGTTATAGATTTTTGTAAAAAGGTTTCGCCAAACACCGAAGCTGTTTTTTTAGATGTAATACTAGACTCTGATGCTAAAAAATTAGATTGTTTTGAAAACGTTAAAAAATACCAGCACGCTCATAACGGTAGCATTCAATATGGTTGGCTAATTTGGGAGTGGCCTAATGTAATGATAGAAGGAGAATTCCATGCCGTCTGGCTGTCCCCTAATGGTAAGTTAGTGGATGTAACTCCTAATGAGGAAAATTTTTCAAGAGTATTATTTTTGCCTGATCAATCAAGAAGCTATGAAGGAGCACAAGTAAATAATATAAGAAGATCTCTTAAAAAAAGCAGGGTAGTACGAAAATATATAGACACTCACGATAAACTATATAAAGCCATGAACAAAGGTGAACTAGCAGGGCATCACGGCAGTTTAACCTTAACGCCCCATATGATAGAGCTGATGAAACAAAACAAAACGTTTTTTGTGCAAATTCTACAAGAAGAATACGGTGCCGACTGGCAAAAATATTTAAAATCTCAAAGTAATTAATTGACCATTTGTGGGATAAGTATTAAACTGGAATAAATCTCCTTTACCAAAGCCAAATAAGTTTTCCACCTGTCTCGACTTGGGCTACCAAAGAATTTTAAACCGCCCTTTTGGGCGGTTTTGAGTTTTTAAGGATTAAGGTTAAAATTGGAGTAAGGATTTATAAAGCACTAGTTATGCCAACTTTATTTTATAATCTTCCACAAACCATTAGAAAAATTTTTTCCGGCCGGAATTTGTTTTGGCATTTTGCGGCTATGGTTATTACTTATATTTTTGTGGTTTCGGGCTTGGATTGGGCGTCGTATGTCTTTTTTAAAAAGACTATAATATATGGCTGGTTTTTCCCAGGCGCGGGGTTGTTAGGTTTTTTCTTGCCAGTTTTGGTCATCCTTGGCATGGTAGTGGTTGGCGAATTAAAAAAAAACGGACGCACGCTCAACAATGCCTGGGCGCTGGGCCAATCCGGATTTTTGGCTTTAGGAATTTCCTCCTTTTATAAAGTTTTTACCGGCAGGCCGGGCCCGGAAATAATCGCTTACGCCCCGTTTGCAGATATTAGCCGGGTATTTAAGTTTGGAATCCTTAGGGGCGGAGTGTTTTGGGGCTGGCCCTCTTCGCATACCGCTGTCGCTGTCGCTATAGCCACTACTTTAATTCTTTTGTACCCGCGAAATAAAATAGTGAAAATTCTCGCCTTGGCCGCGGCGTTTTACATAGGCTTTGGGGCAGCAATAAGTTTCCACTGGCTTTCCGACTGCGTTGCCGGCGCGATTATTGGCGTAGTAATAGGAGTCGCTGTAGCTAAAAGTTTTAAGAAGCGAACCGCAGTTTCTTAATTATAAGTTTTGTGATAGGATTTGGTTAATAATCCCCATTAAATATCAAGAAATTATGCCAGCATCAGAGTCCCCGGATCATATTGAATTTAGGATAGGAACGGAAGGTAAAATAGAAACAATTGATATAAAAACCGTAGAAGACTACAGCGCGGAGGACGGGAGTCTTCTTATTAAATTGCATCAGGAAGAAAAATCTCTAAAAGGGGATACGAGAGACCAAAAGCCTAGAAAATTAGATTATGCCACGGCTATGATGCCCGGTTATGTGGGTATGAAAAACTTGCCGCCGGAAGAAGCTTGGGCGCTGTTTAATTATAAAAACGCGGGTGAAGAGGGGCAGACCATAATGGCTGGCCATATAAACAAAAATTCGCCTACTTTGCTTCTGCCTCTGCAGGCAGGAGTATGCCCGTTTGACTGCAAGGAATGCCCTTTTGCTTTAAGTTTTGAGGAGAATAAAGCAAAAAAGACAAAACAAATCGGCGTGGAAGAAACGAGAATACTGGTGCAGCAAAGCCTGGAGCAGGCAAAAAAACATAACATTGATGTTAGCGATATTGGCGTTTCTTTTGTTGGCAGCGGGGACGCCACGCCGAACCAGCATTTGGAAGATATTTTTAAAATGATAGCAAAAGAGTTTCCAAATGTCCGCCGGGTTCGTTTTTCAACGGTTGCCGGGAAGGCTCATAAAGGCCGCTTAACGCCAATGCAGACTGTAGCCAAAATTATTGACAGCCCTGAGTATAAAGGGCATCCTCAAATAAGTATCCAAGTTTCCGCTCATAATACTGACGAGGATTTAAGGGCTGCCCATGTTTACGAACAAAGGCTGAGTTCGGAAGAAGTTTTGTCAGGGGAAAGAGGGTTTACAGTAGAAGATGCCAAAAGAATGCTGTTGCCGCTCGTGGAAGTTGCTAAGCAGTTTGGGCAGATAGTTCAGGCTCAAAAAGATAAGGGGTTAAAAAATATTCGTAAACCTACGCTTACTTTCGTCTGCACCAGCACTACAAAAATTAACTTAAAGAGTTTGGGCAAACGCGGATTTAACCCAGAAAGCACGGTGGTACAGCTGCGCCCGATTTTATCAGACGACCCAAAAGACTGCATGAAGAAGGAAGTTTTTTTCGCCCTTTACCATTCCTTAAGGGATGCCCAATATGACGTGGTGCTTATGCCGGTTTCCCCGAGCGGCGTGGAATTAAAAGCAGGATGATGTTTTATTTTTACATTTTTCGCTGCAAAGACGGCACGTTGTATTCGGGGAGCACCAATCACATCAAATTTTATGCTTTACGAGGATAAGTTAACAGGGCATCAGGAAAATCGCGCATCTCCTTCCTGGAGAGAAGTTTTTCTTTATTTTTTTATTTTGGGTTTTATTAACATAGGCGGACCGGTGGCCCAGATTACCATGATGTTCAACCACATGGTGGAGCGGAAGAAATGGCTGTCAAAAGACCGCTTCGTTAAAATTTTGGCTTTTTGCCACATGTTGCCCGGGCCGGAAGCTTTGCAGTTGGCTATTTATGTCGGTTACTTAAAGCGCAAAATAACCGGCGGCATTTTGGCCGGGATTACTTTTATTATCCCGGGAGCCGTTGTGATGGTTGTTTTGAGTTGGCTTTATATTAAATATGGAATGCTGCAAGAGGTCAGTAATATTTTATACATTCTAAAACCCGCCGTGTTAGGGATTATTGCTTCGGGAATAATAAAGCTAGGGAGGGCAACAATTAAAACTAAAGTTTTAGCAGGGCTTTGCGCCGCCGCTTTTTTGGTTATCCAATTCGGCAAGGCGAATTTTCTTTTAGTATTGATAGTTGTCGGCATCCTCAATTTGCTTTTTAAAGAAGGCTTGCCGTCTTTGCGCGGCCGCAACATGGCAATGTTTGGATTTTCTTTAGGCGCCATATTTTTAACCCATTCCCGCTGGATGCAAATGACTTGGCTGTTTCTTAAAACTGGGATGTTTAGTTTTGGCGGAGCTTATGCCTCGCTAATTTTTTTACAGAATGGCGCGGTTTTACAATACCATTGGCTAACAGCAAATCAGCTGTTGGACGGAGTGGCGCTTAGCGTGGTAACCCCCGGCCCGTTCATGCTGTTTGCCACCTTTGTCGGCTACCTTGCGGGCGGAATTTCCGGAGCCGTTACAGCCACTTTTTTTGTATTTTTACCGTCTTTTATTTTTGTGCTGCTCGGCGCCCGCTATATAGAACAGCTTCGCGGCAACCGCTTTTTCCAGGCCTTTCTGTCCGGCGCCAGCGCCGCGGTAGTCGGAGTTATCCTGAAAGTGTCCTTGGAATTAGCGCCCGGCGCTCTGCTAGACCTGCCAAGCAAAGGCATTGCTTTGGGTGCCTTTGCGCTTACGACATTTTTGCAGCTTGATGTGGCGTTGATTGCGGTTTTGGCAATAGCGGTTGGCATAACTTACGCGGCCATTATGTTATGATGGACCTATGTACGAATGAATTAAACTGTAAACCTAATGTTTTATTTTTACATTTTTCGCTGCAAAGACGGCACGTTGTATTCGGGGAGCACAAAAAACATCGGCGCGCGCGAACAGTTGCACAACTGTGGGCAGGGTTCTAAATACGTTTGGGCGCGCGGTGGCGGGAGAATCATCTACTTTGAAAAATTTAAGTCTCTAGGGAAAGCCATGCGCCGGGAAGTTGAAGTAAAAAAATGGCCGAGGCAAAAGAAAAAGTTGTTAATTAAAGCAGGGCTTACGCGCCGCCGTAAGTTGTGATAGTATCAAGCTAGAATTAATGTCTGTCATTGCGAGTGCATCCGAAGCAATCTTGAAGTTTAAGAGATTGCCACGTCGGCTGCACTCCTCGCAATGACGACAAGTAAAAATTGTATGCCCAAAAAAAAGTTTAAATCTTTAGGAAAAAAGACAGTTTATGCCAATAAGCCCAGCCGGGATATTTTGGAAGTTTTTGACAATCAACATCAAGACGCTCTATATCTTGTGCCTTTATTGTGTCATGAGTTCACGGCTATTTGCCCCATTACCGGCCAGCCGGATTTTGCCAAGTTTGAAATTGTTTACGTGCCAAGAATAAAAATGGTGGAGTCAAAATCCTTGAAGCTCTACTTATTTTCTTTCAGGAACGAGGGGATTTTTCACGAAGAAGTGACGAATAGGATTTTTAAAGATTTGTGGGAAAAAATGCAGCCAAAGTTTATGCGCGTGATAGGGGACTTTAGCGTACGCGGCGGAATATCCATTAAGCCTTTGGTACAAAATTTTGCGCACGACGTTAAAAATCAGCAACAACAAAAAATCATCCAAATGCTGGAAAGTTGGGACAGAACAAAGAGTCATCTAAATCCATAATCTATGGACCCGGACAAAAAGCTGGAAGAAAAATTTTCGGCATACCAGGCCTTGGCTAAAGAAGACAAAAATATAGACCTATCTTCTTTAATGCTAAGCGCCATTAAGGACCAAAATAAAAATTTGGTTTCTTCCAAGCAGAAAAAATGGGCTTATTTAGTTTCTGTGGGACTGCCCCCGTTTGGCCTGTTATTCGCGTTAAAATTTTATTTTGGCGAAGAAGAAGACGCTAAAAGCGTTGCTAACGTTTGCGTAATTTTGACGGTTGTTTCGGTTTTGTTTCTTTATTTTATGGGCAAGACGCTGCTTTCCGGCTCCGGAGCGAGCCTTGAGCAGATTCAGCAAATTAAGCCCCAGGATATTAAACAACTCTATCAATAATAAGACATACACGCCGAGCAAGCGCTAAGTCTGAAAATATCAGGACGCATCAGCTAATATAATTTTTTACCTGCTCTTCTATTAACCGCCTAGGCGCTGCGTAAGCCAGGCGGTTAATTAATTTGATTTGGTCCGCATTGCCGGGGTAAACTTCAGAAGCTGGCGGCAAGCTTGTGCCGGAAAAAGCTTCGCTGGTTTTGCCGTCTATCATTAGTTTAATGTAGAAATTAAAGCGCTTTAAATTTAAAAAGTCTTCTTTGGTCATAGGGTGAAATTCTTTGCTCAAACTTTCCGCGTCTTCCACGCCGACTTCAAACGCCAGCATGGTGCCAATGTTGCCCAAAATGGCGTTTTGAATTTTAAGCGGCAACTGGGCGAAATACTGGTTGGTTAAATGGATGCCAAGCCCGTATTTGCGGGACTCGGAAAGCAGGCTGGCAAAAGTGTCGGTAGTCAGGTTTTGGAATTCGTCCACGTACAAATAAAAATTGTATCTTTTTTCTTCGGGCAAAGAAGCGCGCTTCAGCACCGCGGCCTGCAGTTTGGCAACTAAAATTAAGCCCAGCATTTGCGAGTTAATGTCGCCGATTTTGCCTTTGGACAAGTCGACCAGCAGAATTTTTTCCCGGCTTAAGATTTGGTCAAAATTAAAGGCGGACTTGCGCTGGCCAATTATGTTGCGCATTAGGGTGTTGTTCATAAAATGCCCGAACTTGGAGGTAAAATAATTCAGCATCTCGGACTTATGGAAGTCCGAAGTGGCAGCCATTTGTTTGGTCCAAAAGTCAATGACCAGCGGGTCTTTTAAGTACTGCCTTTTTTTGGCTTCAAATTTTTTGTCAATAAATAATTTGGGGATTTCAATAAGGCTGCCTCCTTCGGGGCCGGCCATAACGGTTAAAGCGGCGCACCTGAGCCAGTGTTCAAACTGGGGGCCAATAATGCCAATTTTGTCCGGGTCAAAAAGTTTGTAAAAGATTTCAATTACTTGGGAGACCAGGAAGTCTTTTTCGTATTCGTCGGAAGCCTCCAGCAAATTTAGGCCAAAAGAGCATTCCGTGTCCGAAGGGTCAAATAAAATAACGTCTTCCAAACGGTTTTTGGGCACCCGGTCCAGCAACCATTTTACAGACTCGCCGTGCGGGTCAATAAAGCACACTCCTTTTTGGTTACAAATATCCTGAAGGCACAAATTCTGAAAGACCGTGGACTTTCCCACGCCGGTTTTTCCCAGCATATACATATGGCGAAGCCTGTCTTTATCTTTAAAGACAATTGGAGTGTGCTTATTTCTGAAAATGTTGTGGCCGATGGTAACGTGAGACATATATTTCGGGACTTACGGGACTGCTATCATTGGGCGGGCGGAGCCCGACCCCCTGATAGCATTTGGCCAATTGCTTCGTTATTTTACTGCGGTGTTTGTCGTCGTAGGTTAACTACGCCTCCAAACATCCCTGTCTGCCGACAGGCAGGCTCGCAAAATGCCTCGGACTTGGCTCAAACCCCTAAGTCCTGCCTTCTATATAAGTACGAAATTTCGTATTTAGTAGATTATGTTAAAAATTTCTGTTCAAAATAATAAGGGTTGAGAACAAAGGAATAGCGGGACAAGACGTCTTGTTTGTTGTCTTCCCAATTGAGCAGCTGCTGAAATAAGCGTTTTTCTGTTTCCAATTTTTCGCTGATTTGGTGGTAAAATTTTAAGCTGATTACAGAACGAATCCGCTGCAAGCAATTTTGCCTAAAACTGTAAATCTCCTCAACTTCAGTTTTAGTTAAAGAGTTGTTAGTCGGTTGGTTTTCCTCGTTTGTGATAATTTTATTTTCTGTTGACTTTAACATCTCGGGTTGGTTCATATAGTTTTTTTAGGACCTCTCTCAAAATTCCTTTTGACTGCAATTCCAGAATTTTGGCGTCTTGCCCCAAAAATTTTTTCTGCTTAGCCTCCGGCTAAACATCAAAATTTATTTGAGCCAATCCCCTCAAAATTCTGGAATTTCGTTAGAAAAGCTAATTTTGAGAGAGGTCCTTGATTAATTTTTAAGATAACAATTTTTCACTGATTAAATCTTCGCAAGTAGTTTCAATAAAGCGCTTGACCGGCCTGGCGCCAAAGCGCGGGTCGGCCAGGGTTTTAATTTTTTTAATTAGGATGTCAGGGTCAATTTTAAATTTAATTTTATGTTTGGCAACCCTGTCCTCGACCTTTTTAATTTCCAACTGGGCAATAGTGAACAAATCTTTTTCCGTTAGGGGATTAAAGACCAAAATCGCGTCAAAGCGGTTTAAAAATTCCAGGCGGAAGGTTTTGCTTAAAGCCTCTACAATTTTATTTTGGTAAAAAGTTTCACTATGAATGTCTTCGTTATTACTAAAGCCGTCCAAAATTTCCGGCACTGCCAGGTTGGAAGTGGCCATAATTATTGTTTGGGTAAAGTCCACGGTCTCTCCCTGGCCGCTGGTCAGTCGGCCGTCGTCCAGGATTTGCAGGAAGACGTCAAAAATTTTGCTATGCGCTTTTTCCACCTCGTCCAGAAGGACCAGGCTGTACGGCTCTTTTTTAACCGCATTGGTCAAGTTGCCTCCGGATTCAAAACCAACATAGCCCGCCGGAGCGCCAATCAGCCGGGCGACTGTGTGGGCTTCTCCGAATTCCGACATGTCAATGCGCGTAAAACTTTCTTTTTTGCCGAATATTTTTTCCGCTACTAATTTGGCGGTTTCCGTTTTTCCCACGCCGGAAGGGCCGAGAATTAAGAAGGAACCTAAAGGACGATTGGGATTTTTTAACCCCAGTTTGGCCCTGGTGACCGTGGAAGTGATTTGGCGCAGGGCCGGAGCCTGGCCAATAATGCGGGAATTCAAGTGTCTTTCCAAATTTTTGAGCAGTTCTTTTTCAGAAGTTTTTAATTGCATTAGGGGCAGGCCTGTTTTGCCCGCCGCTACTTCATAAACGTCGTTTTCATTTATGGAAAGAGTTTTTTTCGTTTTGGACAAAGCCAATGTTTCGTCCAAGAGGCCAATGCCTGCTGCGGGCAATTGCCCTAAGCCTGGAAAACGCCCCGTAAGTTCCAATATAAGGTCAAAAATATTTTTTTCAACTTTTGGCAAAGAAATCCGGTCAAATTTTTGCAGGGCCTGTTCTAATATTTTATACTGCTCGGAAGTACTTTGCGGTTTTAGCTGGATGATTTCAAAAAAATTCAAAAAATTCGGCTGTTCCGCCTCCAGCCATTTAAATTCTTTTGACTCCATAACCAGTAGAAGCTGGATTTTGCCGTTTTCCGCCAAGGGTTTCAGGAGCTGGATCATATAATTCAGCGCCAAGGGTTTGTTGTAAACTAATTGCCCGAAATTGTCTATTAGCAAAACGCATTCAGGAAGCGAGTTTAAGGCTTCTTTGAACTTTTGCAAAGGCACCGCGGCTGTAGAATTAAGGGCGTCAAAGCTGTCGGCTTCCAGCTGGACAATGGGTAGTGTTTTGTGCGGATGTTCTGCACTGTTTTTGGCCCAGCCTTGGATAAGGCTGGTTTTGCCCACTCCGCTTAGCCCCACAATAAGGCAGTTGTTATGGATGCGGCGGTTCATAACCCTATTCAGCCTGTCCATTTCCTCTTTCCTGCCTACAATGGCTTGAAGCCTTCCTTGCAAAGCCTCAAGCCTTAAGTCAAAGTATCCAATTTTTGTAAACTCGGCCATTATCTTAAGTTGTTAATTATTTATGCTGCCAATTCAAATTCCGGCTCGTAGTATTTATTTGCGTTGTTGATATATTGGTCTTCATCTATGGCAATTCCGTTCTGAAATGTGCCCATTCTATTTATTAGTTCCTTTGATTTATATGATTGAGCGAGCCTAAAAACTAAAGGCTTGGCAGCCTGCTCTATTTGGGCAAAAGAAGAGTTTTTCCGGTAAAATTCATTAACTAAGGGGCGCGGCTTGGATGTTTGCGGGCTTTGCTGGTATTGAGTATTAGTTCTAGTTTCGCGCCTTAAGGCAGGCAGGGAATTTTTTTCAGGCCCATTGTTGGTTGCCCTTGCTTCTTTACGATGATGATCCATTCTTGCATCTTTTATAACAATAGGACGCTGTGCTTGGTGCCGGAGTGATTTTTGCACATTCATTTTGACGGTGGCTTTAGGAGTCTGTTCTTTTGTTCTTGTTATAGTAGGGGACTCTGCTGCCTTTTTAGCCGTTTCAGGTTTTTTGGAAATTAAAGCGGGGTGTTTGAGTTTTATTGCTATTGGTTTGATTATTTTAACTTCTCGTTTGATGTTTTTAACATCGTTTGGCTCAGTTATTTTATCCGCAATGCTAATGGCAGGCTCTTCTTTGCGGATGGATTTAGTAATTTCTTTAACTGCTTGGCGCATAGCTTGTTTTGCCACTACAGTTGTTTTTAAAGGCGCTTTTTCGGTTTGGACTTTTGCGCGCAAATCGATGTTTTGTTTTTCCGCGACATCAACAATATTCTTTTCTAGCGGATCCTCAATCGTAATTTCTAAGTGCGGTTTCTCAATTGCCTGGGAAGTTTTTGAATCATGCCTTGCCGCGTCCACCTCAGCCGCTGTTTTTATCTCTTTAATTCTGTCTTGATGGATTATTGTGCTTGAGGTCACGGCAGTGTTTTCTGTATTATGGACATCTTCAACTGGAGCCCCACTAATCTCAATGGTTTCATCTGTTCCATTTTTTATTTCTATTTTTTGGGTGTCTAAGGCAACAGGGCTAAGAGAGGCTTCCTCCTTTGCCTGGACTATTGGGACTACGGCGGAGAGGTCAGCGAGTTGGATATTAAGTTCAGGGCTTGGCTTTTCTTTCAGTATTGGGAGTATTGGTTGGACAGTAATTTTTTCAGTTGGCGTTGCCTCCAAAGCAGTCTCTTGAATAGTTTCAGGTTTAATGTTCTCTATGGCAGGACTTATATAACTATTTTTTTGCGCTAATTCTTTCTCGGGTTGTAAGTTTAAAAAAACCGGATCCCTTACTACTTCCTGAATTGTAGATGAAATTTCTCTTGGGTCTTGTTCTTTTTGCGGAGCCAGAGAAGCCTCCGCTATTTCAATGCCAACAGCCTCTGGTTGTGCAATTGAAACATCTCGCAGAGATGTCGGATTAGATTCAGGCGACGTAGTTTCTTTGGGCAATGTTATGGTTACTGTTTTTTCTGCCCGGACTCTTATAATTTTTGGAATCACCAGGGCAGGCGCTGCTTTGGCTGAATCATCAGTCCTGATTTGCCGGGGGTTATATTCTGAATCGTCGGGTAATTCATAAATAGCTTCCGCCAACTCCCCATTTGTTTTAGTAATTTCTTGCGGTTCTTGAGGTAAAGTAATTGCATTGCTTCCTTCAATACTATTTGGAGTTTCTATATTCTTGCCTGGTACTGCAGGCCGAGAAGCAGGTTGCGTAGTAAGCATGTCTTGGTTATTTTCAGCCTCGTTAAAAATTACAACTCTTGGCGCGTACTCTTTGGCAGGCAGGGGAGTTTTTTGTTTTTGGGCAACAATGGCCGTAGGTTCGGCGTTTTTTGGAGCAGGGGATTCATAGTCGTCATCGGCATCTAAATAATTTTCAATAATAGATATTGCTTCCAGGCTAACAGCTTGATGCAATTTTTCTTTTTGGGGCGGAATAATCTTTTGCACGACTGGTTTTTGGTATGCGGCCGCTTTAGCTGGCAGCTCCTGTTTTTGTTCCCGGCGCGTCTCCGGCGCTTTAAAGACTGCTTGTCTTTGCGGTTCAGTTTTTACGCTAAAAAAATTTTGCACAGCGCTTATTACAGTTTTTTCTTTAAAAATATACCCGGAAGCGCTTGTTGCGTTTTCGTCCTTAACGGAAGGCATTTCGGTTTCAGCTGAAAAAATTGAAATGCCAAAAAAATTTAATTTTAAAGCAGGCTCCGGTTTTTGTTGATTGGCTACTTCTTGAACTGCAGTCTCCGCAGTTTTTTTACCAAAGATTGTTGAAAAAACAGATGTTGTTGGTTTCTGTATTGCCGCCTGGGTAGGCAGATCGTCATCGTCATAATCGTAGTCATTATATAAAAGTTCCAAACTTGTTAAGTCGGGCAATATCGCTTCCGGCTCTAATTTTAAATTATATATTTCGTAGCTAATATTTCCTTTTTCATCCGCAAAATAAACTTCCCGGACTTTTAAATTTTCCTCGGGCTTTTCAAATTCCGAAACAGCAAACCCGTGTAATAAAAGTTCTGCTACAATTTTTGTATGGCGCTCCTCAATTTCCTTGCCTTTGACTTCAGCCGTCATAGAGGATTTGTTGCCATTTGCGTCTTTATACATCCATTCCTGCGTGCTCCGTCTTAAAACATCTCCGCCTTTTGAGCTTTCAATTTTTTCCCAGCCTTGAGTTGAGTCTAAAGATTCAACTGCCTCTGCCAAAGAACTAAACGTAAATTGCTGGGGTTCTTTTTCATTGCCCTGATTTTTGGATTTTTCGTCTTCTTTTTGACTCCCAACCTTTTCCCAATCAGTTTCCCTTGCAGCTGTGTCGCTCGTGGAAAATCTATTGACCTCAGTCTCGGCTTGGCCTTCATCTTCCTCTGATTCGGTTGCGGGACTTGGTGTTTCAACGTTCATAAAAAAATCGCCTTTTCCCGAGGCGATTTAAAAATATTTTATATTATATATAGAATATTTCCTGCTCGGGAACCGGAACCTGTTTTCAAGCAATTTGTTAAACAGGTTCTTGAGCTTGTTTGGCAGTCTGACTCCTTAAGGCTTTTTAGTCTTAAGATTACAGTTGCGGCACAGTGCCGGAATTTAACCGGACTTCCCCAAACAAGCTTTTAAATTTTTAACTTTTGATATGTTCTTAAAATTATTATCATCCTTTCGGGAAAACTTGTCAATCGGGGCGCTGTGGACTTCGGGTCAAGCCATTGTTTCACGGGGTAATTTCTCATATAAATGACACACATCAATCAGACCCCATAAGAATCACAGCAAGAGCGAAGGCTCAAAAATTTGGGTATACCTACCCTAATGGAACAGAGGAAATGGACTTTGATAAGTAATCATAAGGTGAGTCAAACATTTCCGGATGGCTAAATCTCGCGGTAAATTCAGCCACAAGCTCAGGTAAGTG
>Ga0209726_10004240_pt1 | contig 18556 bp, 12 predicted proteins | sample Subgrocontami54m_FD_187453 | JGI IMG/M metagenome (GOLD analysis project Ga0209726, IMG submission 187453) | Subsurface groundwater microbial communities from S. Glens Falls, New York, USA - GMW46 contaminated, 5.4 m (SPAdes) (version 3) | ecosystem: Environmental > Aquatic > Deep subsurface >... | reverse complement strand
GCACGATCAGCTTGCCGACGAGCGAGTCGTAATAGGACGGGATCGTATAGCCCTGATAGACCGCTGAATCGATGCGCACGCCGAGCCCGCCGGGCGCGTGATAATGCATGATCTTGCCCGGCGAAGGGCGGAACGACACCGGGTTCTCGGCATTGATGCGGCATTCGATGGAATGGCCGTGAAATTTCACGTCCTTCTGCGCGAGCGGCAGATCGCCGCCGGCGCCGACGCGGATTTGTTCGAGCACAAGGTCGATGTCGGTGATCATTTCCGTCACCGGATGCTCGACCTGGATGCGCGTGTTCATCTCGATGAAATAAAATTTGCCGTCCTCGTAAAGGAATTCGACGGTGCCGACGCCGAGATATTGCAGCTCGCGCATGGCGGCGGCGACGGTTTCGCCGATAGTGTCGCGCGCGGCGATGTTGAGAGCGGGCGAGGGGCCTTCCTCCCACACCTTTTGATGCCGCCGCTGCAAGGAGCAATCGCGCTCGCCGAGATGGATGGCATTGCCGCGCCCGTCGCCCAGCACCTGGATTTCGATGTGGCGGGGCTTTTGCAGGTATTTTTCCAGGTATACGGCATCGTCGCCGAAAGCGGCCATGGCTTCGGAGCGCGCGGTCGCGAGCGCGGTGGAGAGTTCGGCCTCCGTCAGCGCGACCTTCATGCCGCGGCCGCCGCCGCCCGCCGCCGCCTTCACCAGAATGGGGAAGCCGATCTCGCGGCCGATGGCGAGTGCTTCGCTGCCGGATTTCACGCCGCCTTCCGAGCCCGGCACCACGGGAATTCCTAGACGCTTGGCGGTGCGCTTGGCCTCGATCTTGTCGCCCATCAGCCGGATATGCTCGGGCTTTGGCCCGATGAAATGCACCTTGTGCTCTTGGAGGATTTCCGCGAAGCGGGCATTTTCTGAGAGGAAGCCGTAACCGGGATGCACCGCGTCGGCGCCGGTGATCTCGCAGGCTGCGAGCAGGGCAGGGATATTGAGGTAGCTATCCTTGGCCGGCGGCGCGCCGATGCAGACGCTCTCGTCGGCCAGCCGCACATGCATGGCATCCGCATCGGCGGTGGAATGCACGGCGACGGTAGCGATGCCGAGCTCCTTGCAGGCGCGCAGCACGCGCAACGCGATCTCGCCGCGGTTGGCGATCAGGATTTTGTCGAACATTACAGTAGTCCGGCCTGACGGCGCTTTTCGTCATGGCCGGTCTCGTCCCGGCCATCCACGTCTTTGCTTTTCGTCGAAGACGTGGATGCCCGGCACAAGGCCGGGCATGACGAAGTAAATTCAATCATCAACATCACTCGATGATCATCAGCGGCTCGCCGAATTCCACCGGCTGGCCGTCCTCGATCAGAACCTGGATCACGGTGCCCGCGCGCGGCGCCGGGATTTGATTCATGGTTTTCATCGCCTCGATAATCAGCAGCGTCTGGCCGGCGATCACCTTGGAGCCGACATCGACAAAAGGCCGCGCTCCCGGCTCGGGCGCGAGATAAGCGGTGCCGACCATGGGCGAGGTGACGAGGCCGGGATGTTTCGCCGGATCGGGCGCTGCTTGCGATGTGATGCCGGCAGGCGCAGGCGTGCGCAGGGGCGCGGCGGCGGCCATCGGCGCGGCGAGAGTCTGGCGCGCGACGCGCACGCGCATGCCGGATTCCTCAATTTCGATTTCGGTCAGGCCGGTTTCCTCAAGCAGCGCGGAAAGCTCGCGGATGAGATCCTTGTTCAGCGCAGGCTTTTGCTTGGGCTTTTCTTGCGAGGAGCGGGCCATTGCTTATTTCTTTGCCTTCCCGCCGATGAGCGCCGCGAGGCCGGTGATGGCGAGCGCATAGCCTTCGACGCCGAAACCGCCGATGCTTGCCTTCGCGGCCATGGCGATAAAGGAGTGATGCCGGAAAGCCTCGCGCGCGTGCCGGTTCGTGATGTGCACTTCGACCACCGGCAGATTGACGGCCAGCAGCGCATCCATGATCGAGACCGAGCTGTGGGTATAGCCGGCGGCGTTGATGACGATGCCGGCCGCCTTCTTGGCGCCCGCCTCGTGAATCCAGTCGATCAGCTCGCCTTCGCGGTTGGACTGCCGGCATTCGGCGGTGAAGCCGTGCTTCTGCGCCGCCTTGCGGCAGAGCGCATCGAGGTCTTGCAGCGTCGCGCGGCCGTACTTCTCCGGCTCGCGGCTGCCGAGCAGGTTCAGATTGGGGCCGTTGAGGACGTAAATGGTCTTGGCCATGACAGATTAGGTGCAGATTCGCAGATCAAGGGGGTCGGGGAGAGCGGTTATAAGTGTCCCCGCGGCGAAGGGGAAGCCGGGACGGAACGAACCGGGGCCATTTACAAAGAGGGTAAATTCAGCCTCCCGCCGTGGATCAGCAGGCGATCTTGCCGCAGCGCGCGGTGTTGATCTTTTCTTTCAAGGCCGCAAGGCCGACCGCGCCGACGACGATTTCGGTGCCGACGACATAGGTCGGGGTGCCGCTCATGCCGAGCGCATCCACGAGTTTGTAGCTTTCATCGATCGTGGCTTTCACCTCGTCGCTGGCGAGATCCTTTTCAAGGCGGCTCATGTCGAGGCCGGCCGCCTTGGCGGCGGCAAGCGCCTGCGTCTTGTTGTTGGCGCCGCGGTTGTCGAACATCTTGCGGTGAAAATCGAGATACTTCTCGCCGGTGCTGTCTTGCATCCGCACGGCGACAGCGACCCGGGCCGCCTCGACCGAAGCCTCGCCAAGCACGGGAAATTCCTTCAGCACGATCCGGAGCTTCGGGTCTGTTTTCAGCAACTCCAGCATGTCGGCGACCGCGCGCTTGCAGAAGCCGCAGTTGTAGTCGAAGAACTCGACCATGGTGACGTCACCCTTCGGATTGCCGAGCACCACCTGATGACTGGATTCAAATAAGGCCTTGGCGTTCGACTGTACGGCGGCCAGGTGCCGGCGCTTTTCCAATTCGGTGTAGGCTTCCTGCAAGATTTCTGGATTGGCCAGCAGATATTCTTTGACGATCTTCTCGATCTCCGTCCGCTGCTTGGAAGAAATCGCCTGAGCGCTTGCCGACTGGGGGAGAGAAAATATGAAAAGGATCGCAGCACCCGCGACGCTGATTGAGCGCAGGACTGACGGGATCAACTGATTATTCGGCATCAATTTTATTTTCCTTGTTTGGAGGCGACGATGTCGTCGGCCTTGACCCAGCCGGGCGTCCCGACCGGAAACCGGGTTTTAGCGCGGGTCGCGAGGTCGCGCGCCGTCTGCATATCGCCGCGCGCGGCGGCGGCTTGAGCCGAGGCAAGATCCGCCTGGGCGAGGTCGCCCTTGCGGCCATAAGCCATTGCGAGCTGCGTATAGCCGTCCGGCACTTCCGGCTCGCGCGCGAGCGCCTCGCGCAAAAGATTGACCGCCTGTTCGGCCAGCTTTGGATTGTTGGTTGCGATCAACGCCTGGCCGAGCATGACCTGGATCAACGAGGGATTCGGGGCAAGCTGGACCGCGCGCTGCAACGGCGCGATAGCTTCGGCCGCCTTGCCGCCCTCGAGCAAGGCCTGACCTTTGAGTTCGTAGAAATAAGGATTGTTGGGTTGCGACTGGATCAGGCCATCGATTTGCGCGATGGCCACGCGCAGGTCCGAATGGCGATAGGCGGAAATGGCGCGGGCATATCGCGCGGCGAGGCTGGTGTCGGAGGCGGGGTAGCGCCGCGCCACCGTTTCCGGACGATCGAGGAAGCCGAACAGCTTGGCGCGCATGAAATCATGCCGCAACTGAAGCTCCGGGGAATCCTTTTTGTCCCAATAAGGGCTCGCCTGGGCAAGGTTCGCGAGCGAGGCCACGCGTTCTGCCGGCATGGGATGCGACTGCACATAAGGATCCGCCGAGCGCGCCATGAACATGATCTGGTCCGCCAGGCGCTTGAAGGTATCGTACATGCCCTTGGGAGACTGGCCGGTGGCAGTGAGAAATTTCACCCCGGCGCGATCCGCCTGCTCTTCTTGCGCGCGCTGATAGGCCAGCAACGAGCGCTGGATCATTTCCTGGGGCGCGGTAATGGCCGCCATGCCTGCATTCTGGGTGTTGACGCCGCTGCGCGAGGTGGCAATCATGGCGCCCACGCCGAGAATGGTGGCAAGGATGGATTGCGTGGAGGCATTGGCCAATTGCTCACGCATCTTGGCGAGATGCCCGCCGGCTATGTGCCCGGTTTCGTGCGCGAGCACGCCGATGATTTGATTTGGCGTCTCCGATTCCATGAGCGCGCCGGTATTGATGAAGATGCGATGACCGTCGGCGACAAAGGCGTTGAAGGAACGCTCATTGATGATAACGACGCGGATATTCTGCTGGGCAAGACCCGCGGTGCGCAGCACGGGCTGGGCGTATTCACGCAGAAGCTGTTCGATTTCGGCGTCGCGGACGACGGGCAGATTCCGCCCCAAATCGGCCTGCGCCGCCGCCGGTCCGGCGCTCGCGGCAAGCGTGGCTGCCAGCAAAGCCGCACAGCGGAACGCCGGCCTCGCCCGCAGGCCCTTGCTAGGGCTGTCGGCCTTAGTCACGGTCCTGAAATCTCGCTCTTTTTCAGCCATAGGCGCACGCTAGGGATGTGAAAGAAGCCGGTCAACTCATGTTCCGGAGGGATGCTAAACGCCCGCAAAGGCTCGCAACGCGGGCAAATTCGCCGTTGAATGCGGCAGCAGCGGGGCGGCGTCATCATGGGCATGTTTTGCGCCAGGAACCGTTAAGCCATGCTGGATAAAGCCAAACAGTTGATTTCGCCTTCACGCCGCAGCGACGTGCCGCCGTTCATGGCGATGGACGTCATGGCCGCGGCGGCCAGAATCGAGGCCGCGGGCGGGCGCGTCATTCATATGGAAGTAGGCCAACCGGCGGCGCCTGCGCCCTCGACGGCGATTGCCGCGGTGCGAGCGGCGCTGACGGGCACCTATCTGGGATATACCGAAGCGCTCGGCATTCCTTCCCTGCGCAAGCGGATCGCACGGCACTACCAGGAACAATACCGCGTCGCGCTCGATCCCGGTCGCATCGTTGTCACGACTGGATCGTCGGGCGGATTCATCATGGCGTTTCTGGCTCTGTTCGAGCATGGCGACCGCGTGGCGCTGGCGAACCCGGGCTATCCGCCGTATCGCCATACCCTTGCCGCGCTCGGCTGCGAGGCGGTGCCGATCGAGACTTCGGCAGAGACGCGCTGGGCAATGACGCCCGCGGCGCTGATCGCGGAGCATCGCCGCTGCCCGCTCAAAGGCGTGGTGATCGCGAGCCCGGCAAATCCAACCGGGACGATGATGGACGTGGCTGCTCTATCGAGCCTGATCGCCGCGGCGGAAGGCGAGGGCATCCGCGTGATCTCCGACGAGATCTATCACGGGCTGGATTATGCCTTCCCGGCGGAGACGGCGGCGCGACTGTCATCCAACACGCTCGTGATCAATTCCTTCTCGAAATATTTCTGCATGACCGGCTGGCGCGTCGGCTGGATCGTCGCGCCCGAACGGCTGGTGCGGCCGATCGAGCGGCTGCAGCAGAACCTCGCCATCTCGGTGCCGACGATCTCGCAGATCGCGGCGGAAGCCGCCTTCGACGGCCGCGCGGAAATGGAAGCGGTGAAGCACGGCTATGAGGAGAACCGGCGCATTTTGCTGGAAGGGTTGCCGAAAACCGGGCTCGACACCTTTCTGCCGGTGGATGGTGCGTTCTATCTCTATGCCGACGTATCGCGCTTCACCAATGACAGTCTCGACTTCGCCAAGCGCATGCTGGAGGAGGCGGGCGTCGCGGCGACACCGGGACTGGATTTCGATCCGCTGCGCGGAAAAGAGTTTTTGCGCTTCTGCTACGCCGGCTCGGCGGCGGACATGCGCGAGGCGGTGGAAAGGATTGGGGGGTGGCTGAAGTAACTACCGCAGCGCCGCCGCGATATTGCCGCCGTCGACGGTGGTGACGTCGCCGGTGGTTTTCAGCGCCAGCGCCTGATGCAGGAAGGCCTGCGCCACGTCCTCGGCGGTGACTTCGCGGCCGAGCAGGTTACCGCTCATATAATCCTTCTCGCTCACGCCGCGCGACTTCGAACGCTCCTTGATGAAATCGTCCGTGAGCAGGCCGGAACGGATGCGGTCGGCATTGACCGCGCCGGTGCGGATGCCTTCCGCGCCGTAATCGAGCGCGTATTGCCGCATGAGGAAGAAGGTGGCGGCCTTGGGCAAGCCATAAGGGCCGAAATTCGGTCCCGGGTTCACCGCCTGCTTTGACACATTAAACAACAGGCAGCCGCCGGTGCCCTGCGCCAGCATGATGCGCACGGCATTCTGCGCCACGCGCTGGTGGCCGTAGAAATTCAATTCGAAACTTTTGCGCAGCACCGCTTCGTCGACTTCGCCGATGCGGCCTTGCCAGGCAGCGCCGGCGTTCGACACCACAATGTCGACGCCGCCGAAATGCTCCGCCGCCTTGTCGAAAGCCGCGCGCACGGAAGCCGGATCGGTGACGTCGCAGGGCACGGCGAGTGCCGCGCCGCCGATCGTCTTGGCCTGCGCCTGCGCCGCCTTCTCGTCGAGATCGAACAGGGCTACTTCCGCGCCGGCCGCGGCGAAAGCGCGCGCGGTGGCGGCGCCGATGGCGCCGCCGGCACCGGTAACGACCGCGATCTGACCTGCAAGCGGCAATTCCTTCGCGGAGCCGAGCTTGGCCTGTTCGAGCGACCAGTATTCGCAATCGAACATGTCGGCTTCGCTGATCGACTCGAAGCGGCCGATGGCCTCGGCGTCGGTGACGCCTTCGACCGCGGCTTCCGCCAGATCGGCAGCGATGCGCGCGTCCTTTTTACTGCGGCCGAGCCCGAACAGGCCGAGCCCCGGCACCAGTGCGACGCGAGGCAGGGGATCGAGCATCTTTTTCGTGCCGCCGGCGCGCGCATTGTTGCGCTCGAAATAGGCGCGATACTGCGCGGTAAATTTGTCCACCGCGTCTTTCACCGCGCGGGAGAAATCGTCGGCCTTGCCGTCGGCGGGCGCGGCCACGACCAGCGGCCAATTCTTGGTGCGGATGGTGTGGTCGGGCGTGATCACGCCGGCCTGGCTGTAGCGTTTCACATCCGCGCCATTGACGAAATTGAGAATGGCGTCGCCGGTGCGGAATTCCAGCACGAGACGCCGCCAGGCGCCTTCCGCCTTTTCGTCCTTCAGGCTCGCGGCGCCGCGCACGACCGGCGCGACTTCCGCCAGCGCCGCCACCTGCTGCGGCAATTGCGCCGTGGCGAAGACCGCCTTGCGCCCGCGCTTGAGCCGTTCCTCGGCGAGCGTGACCATCTCGATCATGCGCTCATAGGCTTCGCGCGCATCCTTGCCGAAGGTGAAGATGCCGTGCTTGTGCAGGATCAGCCCATCGACCTTGGGCGCGGCCTCGTAAACTTCCGCGGCTTTCTTGGCGAGGCCGAAGCCCGGCATGATGTAAGGCACCACCGCCATGCGGCCGTCATAGACTTCGGCGCACAGCTCCGGCCCGTTTGGCTGATCGATCAGGCTCAGCACGGCGGTGGAATGGGTGTGATCGACGAATTTATGCGGCACGAAGGCGTGCAGCAGCGTCTCCACGGAAGGATTCGGCGCCATCGGATCGAGCAGGTTGGCGCGCTGGATGCGCACCATGTCTTCGTCGGAGAGAGCATCGAGCGCGCGCAGCTTCTGCAACTGGGCCAGCCGCACCGCCGGCAATCCTGCCGGCTCGATCATGCCCATGTCCCAGCCCGAGCCTTTGACGCAGAGCACGTCGACTTCCTCGCCCAAGAGGTCGGGCAGGCGCGTCTTTACTGACGTATTGCCGCCGCCATGCAGCACCAGCTTGGGATCGCGGCCGAGCAGCCGCGTGGTATAGACGCGCAACGCGAGATCGCGGCTGACGCCTTTCTTGGCGTAGCTCTCCACTGTCGCTTCCGCGTCGCGATCGACCCACGCGCTTTTCATCTCGGCAATCCCCGGCCCGGTTTTTTCTCAACGGCCAAGCGAAGCGATATAATCGCTCGCGCCAAAAATGCCACGGCGCAGCCTAGCCTTTTTCACCCATGATGCGCTTGGCCCACCAGCCGGTCTTGCGTGGCTTGTTGGCATCGTCGCTTGCAGGCGGTTCGGGAGCAGCCTTCGGCGGCTGCGGCGCAGGCTCCACGCGCGGCGGCGAAAATCCCTGGCCGGACGCGAAAGTGGGCGCCGGCTCGCGGATGGTCGAGCGCCTCTTAGGTTCCGCGCTAGCCGCCGGCACCGGCGGGGGCGCTGCGGGACGGGGCGCAAATTCACCGGCAGGCGGCTGGTTGATCTCGCGTCCGACCGCGCTCGGCTCGATGCGCGGCGGCCGCGTTTCCGCGGCGATGTCATGCCCGCCCGCGTAAGGCTGCCGGACTTCGTCGTGATTACCATTGCCGTGAGTGTGTTCGCCGCCGCCCTCGCGGCCGCGCCGGTTGCGGCGTCCGCCGCGGCGTCCACGCCGGCGGCGGCGATGCTCGCCTTCGCCGTGCGGCTGGCCGTTTTCGGGCGCGGCGGGCGCGTCACCGCGCGGCATCGGGGCATGCTCGCCTTGGTCCTCCATCGCATCGCCGGCTGCGTGTTCGCCGTTGTGCATAGGCATGCCGGGCTCGGCCCCACCGGCGTGGCGGGGGCGGTCGTGCGGCTCTCCGCCGCGGCCACCGCGGCGTCCGCGCCGCCGCCGCCTTTTTCGCGGCCCGCCTTCCTCGCGCGCGCCTTCTTCGCGTGGGCCTACGGGGTGGTCTTCGCCGGGTTGCTCTTCGGTTTCGCTTTCAGTTTCTGCTTCCTCCTCGAATTCCTCGTCTTCTTCTTCCGCCATGGGAATAAGCGGCATCGGCTGCGATGCCAGCAGCGCCTTTGCTGCTTCCACCGTATGCACCTGCTCGCCGCGGTCGATGACGAAGGAAATCTGGCCCGACACGGTCGGGTCTGTCGTGATGGTCAGCGTGACGCGGAAACGCTCTTCCAGGCTGCGCAGATGCGCGCGTTTGTGGTTGAGCACGTAGATCGCCACCTCGGCCCGCGTGCGGACGATGAGGTTATGCGTGGCGCTCTTGATGAGCGTTTCCTCCAGCGAGCGCAGGAGCTGCAACGCCACCGAGGCGACCGAGCGCACATGACCGGTGCCGCCGCAGGCGGGGCATTTTTCGGTCGAGCTTTCCAGCACGCTGGTGCGAATGCGCTGACGCGACATCTCCAGCAGGCCGAAATGCGAAATGCCGCCGACCTGAATGCGCGCGCGGTCGTGCTTGAGGCATTCCTTCAGCCGGCGCTCAACCGACCGGTTGTTGCGCTTCTCCTCCATGTCGATGAAGTCGATGACGATCAGGCCTGCCAGATCGCGCATGCGTAGCTGCCGCGCAACTTCCTCGGCGGCTTCGCTATTGGTCTTAAGCGCCGTGTCCTCGATGTGATGCTCGCGCGTCGAGCGGCCGGAGTTCACGTCGATCGCCACCAGTGCTTCCGCCTGATTGATGACGATGTAACCGCCCGAGCGCAGCTGCACGGTGGGCGAGAACATCGCATCGAGCTGGCTCTCGATGCCGTAACGGGTGAAGAGCGGCTGCAGATCCTTGTAAGGTTTCACGTTCTTCGCATGGCTGGGCATCAGCATGCGCATGAAATCCTTGGCTTCCTTGTAAGACTCGTCGCCGGAGACGATGACCTCGTCGATGTCCTTGTTGTAGAGGTCGCGGATCGATCGCTTGACCAGCGAGCCTTCCTCATAGACGAGCTTGGGCGCGGTGGATTTCAGGGTGAGATCACGCACCGTTTCCCACAGCCGCAGCAAATATTCGAAGTCGCGCTTTACTTCCGTTTTGGTGCGGTTCGCGCCGGCGGTGCGCAGAATCACGCCCATGCCTTCCGGCACCTCCAGTTCCTGGGCGATTTCCTTGAGCTTCTTGCGGTCGGTGGAGTCGGTGATCTTGCGGCTGATGCCGCCGCCGCGCGCGGTGTTCGGCATCAACACCGAATACCGCCCGGCGAGCGAGAGATACGTGGTGAGCGCCGCGCCTTTTGTGCCGCGTTCTTCCTTCACCACCTGCACCAGCATCACTTGCCGGCGCTTGATGACTTCCTGAATTTTGTATTGGCGCCGCCCGCGCGGCATGCGCTCGGGCATTTCCTCCATGGCGTCAGCGCCGCCGACCGATTCGACCACAGGCTCTTCGTGCTCACCGTTCTCGCCGCCGTGGGGGGAGTGATGAGCGTGATCGGGCGCGCCGTTGCCGTCCGCGGGCGCCTCACCGTGGTTTTCCTGTGCCTCGGTGGACTCGGCCTGCTGGACCATGCCGATCGGTTCGTTCGGCGTCAGCTCAGCCGAGGCGAGATGCTCGGGCGTGGAGGCCTCATCGTCAGCGGCGGGCGGGTTTTCGTGGGATTGCTGTTCCGCGGCGGGTTCAGACGCGGCGCTTTCGAACTGCGCGTCCATCTCCGCCTCGTTTGAAGCGGTGCCTTCGGTGCTCTCGGTAGCTGCGACGTTCCCGTCAACGGGCTCGCTTTTGATCGTTTCGTGCCGGCGGTGAGCGCCGCGATGGCGGCCGCGCCGCCCGGCGCGGCTGTCGGCTTCCACGTCGGCTGCGCGGGCCGCGCGCTCGTCTTCTTCGATCAGCGCCTGCCGGTCAGCAATCGGGATCTGATAATAGTCAGGGTGGATTTCGCTGAAGGCAAGGAAGCCGTGGCGGTTGCCGCCGTAATCCACGAAGGCCGCCTGGAGCGACGGCTCCACGCGGGTCACCTTGGCGAGATAAATATTTCCGCGAAGCTGTTTACGGTTGGCGGACTCGAAGTCGAATTCCTCGACACGATTGCCGCGCAGAACGACCACCCGAGTTTCCTCCGGATGGGTCGCGTCGATGAGCATTTTGTTGGCCATTGATTCTTCTCACAGCGGCAAGCCGGCTCGCTAGCGCCCAATGACGCAATGGGGCGGCGGAGGGCGGCGCCAAGCGCGGGTTGCCTGATTTTTGATTGGGATGCGGGACGCAAAGGCCGGCGAAGGGTGCGCCTGCCGGCACAACATCGCGCGGTACCGCGGTCTGTCCGCAGCGGCGATGGAGCCGGATTTTGACGCACATATTGGCCATGACCTTGGGCCCGTAACGAACGGCAGCAGCGAAGCGCCGCCGTGGTTTCTCGGCGCTAACGGTCGGCGGCGATACACACCGCCACGCTTGGCATTTGCCTCGCGCACGATCCGGCTGTTCAACAAGGGCATCGGCGGCGGGCCAATAGTCTGGCCCGTTAGCGTCCAACCGTTTCGCTCTTCCCGATTGAGAACGAACCCGGGAGTGGACGTGCCGGATGCCCGAACGCGGGACAACCGGAACTTGGTAAACCATCAGCATATCTGTCTTACGGCTGCTTAGGGGCGATAGCAAGCACGCTGTCATGGTGCCGACCGGGTTTGGGCGCAGGGCGGTGCCGGGTGTTAAGTTCCGATTCACCACGGCCTCCTAATGGAGTAAGGAAAGCCTCGGAGGGCCAGGATCGGTGTCTATGCGCGCGACAAGCGTGGTTTCCTGGATACTCGGGGCGGCGTTGCTGACGGGTCTTGGCCCGGTGCTGCTTGCCGGGGCAACCCCTGTTACCCTGCCGTCCGGTGCGTTCCCGGTTGCCACCGATTTTCGCATCGGCGGCGATGACAGCCAGACCCGCTTTGTCGTCGACCTCAGCCAAAAAATAGATCTGCGTGCTTTCACGCTCGCCGACCCGTACCGTGTCGTGATCGACCTGCCGCAGACAGTGTTCCAGCTCAAGCCGAAGGCGGGCGAGAGCGGGCGCGGCCTGATCAAGGCCTTTCGATTCGGCCTGGTGATGCAGGGCGGCTCGCGTATCGTGCTGGATCTCGTAAAGCCGGTGCGGATCGAAAAAGCCTTCGTGCTCGATGCCGCGGACGGCCAGCCGGCGCGACTCGTGCTCGACCTGACCGAGATCGATCGCGATTCTTTCCTGCGCGCCATCGCGCTCGACAACCGCGCTCCTGCCTCACGTGCCAAAGCCCATGTGCCGGAAGTGTCGGCCAAGCCTAGCGGCGATCCGCGTCCTCTCGTCGTGCTCGATCCAGGGCATGGCGGCATCGACAACGGTACGCACGCGACGAATGGCGTGAATGAAAAGACCATCGTGCTCGATTTCGCGCTCATGCTGCGGGACAAGATCGAGGCGCGCGGCAAATACCGGGTGGCGATGACTCGATCCGAGGATATTTTTGTGCCGTTGGCGGAAAGGGTGCGGCTCGCGCGCGTGCGCCAGGCGTCGCTATTCATCTCGATTCATGCCGACGCGCTCGGCCGCGGCGAAGGCGATGCGCAGGGCGCTACGGTTTACACGCTGTCGGAAACCGCCTCGGATGCGGAAGCCGCACGGCTGGCCGAAGCGGAGAACAGAGTAGATGTCATCGCGGGAGTAGATCTTTCCCATGAGCCAGGGGATGTGGCCGACATCCTCATCGACCTCGCGCAGCGTGAGACCAAGACCTTTTCAGTGCAATTTGCCCACTCGCTGGTGGGAGAGATGAAAAGCGCGGCCCGCATGCACAAGAATCCGTTGAAGGCGGCAGGCTTCAAGGTGCTCAAGGCGGCCGACGTGCCCTCGGTTCTGGTTGAGCTGGGCTACGTCTCGAACCATGAGGACCTCAAACAGTTGACGTCGCAAGCGTGGCGTTCCAGGACCGCCGATGCCATCGTGCGGGCGGTGGACACCTATTTCAGCACGCGGACGGCGGCGGCGCCGGCTGCTAATTAAGATATCATGACGCCCCACAAGCCTCAGTTTCAACATAAAACGGCGCGAGGACGGGGGCCTTTCGGCGAGGCTATATTCCGCCGTTTCGACATGCGGCCGACGGGTTTTGGGCGATGAGGCTGACACTACGTTTCTTGGGGCTTTTGTTTACGGCAGGCACCATCCTGTTTCTGATCGGCGTCGCCGCGGCCGCAGGCTTGATGTGGCATTTTTCCAAGGACCTGCCCGACTATTCGCAATTACGGGATTACGAGCCTCCCGTCATGACCCGCGTGCATGCGGCCGACGGTTCGCTGGTCGCTGAATACGCCACCCAGCGCCGGCTCTATCTTCCCATTCAGGCCGTGCCGAAGCTGGTCATCAACGCCTTCCTCGCAGCGGAAGATAAGAATTTTTACGAGCATGGCGGTCTGGACTTCGGCGGCATCGCGCGCGCGGGGATTATCTACATCCAGGATTGGTTGGCCGGAAACAAAAAAAGGCCTCAGGGCGCCTCCACCATCACGCAGCAGGTGGCGAAAAATTTCCTGCTTAACAACGATGTTACGTTCGAACGCAAGGCCAAGGAAGCGCTGCTAGCGATGAAGATCGAGCGCGCCTATTCCAAGGACAAGATTCTCGAACTCTATCTCAACGAGATCTATCTCGGCCTCGGCGCCTATGGCATTGCCGCGGCGTCGCTGATCTATTTCGACAAATCCGTGCATGAATTGACCGTGCCGGAAGCGGCTTATCTCGCGGCGCTGCCCAAGGCTCCCAGCAATCTTGATCCCTATCGGCAGCGCGACCGCGCTATTGAGCGCCGCAACTACGTGATCGATCGCATGGTCGAGAACGGTTCCGTGAGCGCGAAAGACGCAGAGGCCGCGAAGAAAGCGCCGCTGCAGATCACTGTGCGTCCGACCGGCGCGCATGTCTTTGCCGCCGAATATTTTGCCGAAGAAGTGCGCCGTGAGGTTTATGCGCGTTACGGTGAAAAGAAACTCTATGAGGGCGGGCTATCGGTTCGCACCACGCTCGACCCCAAGCTTCAGGTGCTGGCGCGAAAATCGCTGGTCGATGGCCTGGTGCAATTCGATGAAGGGCAGGGCTGGCGCGGACCGGTAACGCACATCGACCTTGCGGGGAATTGGGGTGCCACGCTTGCCAATGTGCGGGCGCTGGATGACATCGCGCCCTGGCGACTGGCGGTGGTGCTGGAAGTAGGGGATCAAACCGCGCGCATCGGCTTTCAGCCTCTGCGCGAGCCTGGCGGAGCGGTGGCGAAGGAACGGCAGATCGGAATCTTGCCGCTCGAAGGCGTCAAGTGGGCGAAGGCCGCGTCCGGGCCGAATCGCGGCCGGACGCCTGCAAAGGTTTCTCAGGTTCTTGAAGCCGGCGATGTCGTTTATGTCGATCCGCTGACGGAGAAGGACGGCAAGGTCAAGGACGGCCAATTCCGCTTGCGGCAGGTGCCGGAAGTTTCCGGCGCCATTCTGGCCATGGATCCGCTGAGCGGCCGCGTGCTCGCCATGGTGGGCGGCTTCTCCTACGACCAGAGCCAGTTCAACCGCGCCACGCAGGCGCTGCGCCAGCCGGGCTCGGCATTCAAACCGCTCGTCTACGCGACGGCTCTCGACAACGGCTACACGCCGTCGTCGATTGTGCTGGACGCGCCGCTCGAGATTGAGCAGGGCCCGGGCCTAGAAACCTGGAAGCCGGAAAACTACGAGGGCAAGTTCTACGGTCCCTCCACATTGCGCTTCGGCGTCGAGCATTCGCGCAATGTCATGACCGTGCGGCTGGCGCAGGACGTCGGCATGCCTTTGATCGCCGATTACGCCAAGCGTTTCGGCGTCTATGACGACCTTCCGCCTTACCTTTCATTCGCGCTCGGCGCCGGCGAGACGACGCTGCTGCGCATGGTCACCGCTTATTCCATGTTCGACAACGGCGGAAAGAAGGTGAAGCCCACGCTCGTTGACCGCATTCAGGATCGTTACGGCCACACCATTTATCGTCACGACGAGCGGGAATGCCGCGGTTGCGACGCGGACAAGTGGAGCGATCAGCCGGAGCCGACGCTGGTCGACCGGCGCGCGCAGGTGCTCGATCCGATGACGGCCTATCAGATCACCTCCATCATGGAGGGCGTGGTGCAGCGCGGCACCGGGACCGCCTTGCGCGAGGTTGGCAAGCCGATCGCCGGCAAGACCGGCACCACCAATGACGCAAAGGATGTCTGGTTCATTGCCTTTTCTCCCGATCTCGCTGTGGGCGTCTATCTCGGCTACGACAAACCGCGCTCTCTTGGCCCAGTGGCGACCGGCGGCGGGCTCGCCGCGCCGATCGTGAAGAATTTCATGAAAGTGGCGCTCGCCAATAAGCCGGCGGTGCCGTTCCGCGTGCCGGCGGGGATCAAGCTGGTGCGGGTCGATGCCAGGACCGGCACCCGCGCAGCGCCCGGTTCGGAGGGCGTCATCCTCGAGGCTTTCAAACCCGGCACCGCGCCACCCGACAATTTCTCCATCGTCGGCAATGGCGACGAGAGCTATGGGCGCAACTGGTCGGTTTCTCCCACTGACGACCGCGCCATCCGCTCGGGCACCGGCGGGCTGTACTAACTCGCCCCCGCGGATTGCATTGCCGGGATGCGGCCGTTAAACCATCCTCATGCGCGCTGAAATCCAAAGCATTGTCGATGAGATCAAGCAGTCCGCCGGGCTGCTGAGGAGGCATCTTTGACTTCGACAAGTCGAAGATGCGGCTCGCCGAGCTGAACAAGCAGGCCGAGGATCCCAATTTCTGGAACGATCCGGCGCGCGCGCAAAAGCTGATGCGCGAGCGCACCACGCTTGAGAATCAGCTCAATTCCATCGTCCGCATCGAGCGCGAACTCGACGATCAGATCACCTTGATTGAGCTTGGCGACCAGGAAAACGATCAGAAGGTCATTGCCGAGGCGGAATCTGCCCTCAAGGCGTTGAAGACCGACGTGGAACGAGCCGAGCTCGAAGCGCTGCTCTCGGGCGAAGCCGACGCCAACGACAGCTATCTCGAAGTCCATGCCGGGGCGGGCGGCACCGAGAGCCAGGACTGGGCCAACATGCTGCTGCGCATGTATACGCGCTGGGCCGAGCAGCACGGCCACAAGGTCGAGTATCTGGAAGAGACGCCGGGCGAAGAAGCCGGCATCAAGTCGGCGACGGTGCAGATCAAGGGTCACAACGCCTTCGGCTGGCTCAAGAGCGAGGACGGCGTGCACCGCCTGGTGCGCATCTCGCCCTTTGACTCCAACGCCCGGCGCCATACCTCGTTTGCCAGCGTCAAGGTCTATCCGGTGATCGACGACCGCATCGTCATCGATATCAACGAGTCCGATGTGAAGGTCGATACCATGCGCGCCAGCGGCGCTGGCGGGCAGCACGTCAACAAGACCGACTCCGCGGTGCGCCTGACCCACATTCCGACCAACACCATCGTATTCTGCCAGAACGATCGCTCGCAGCACCGCAATCGGGCGCAGGCTTGGGACATGTTGCGCGCGAAATTATTCGAACGTGAGTTGAAAAAGCGCGAGGAGAAGGCCGCCGCCGAACAAGCCGCCAAGACCGATATCGGCTGGGGTCACCAGATTCGCTCTTATGTCTTGCAGCCCTATCAGATGGTGAAGGATTTGCGCACGGGCGTGCAGACCTCGAACACCGGAGGCGTGCTCGACGGCGATCTCGATCCATTCATGCAGGCCACGCTCGCGCAAAAGGCCTTCGGCACGGGGCCGGAGAAGGTCGAGGACGTGGAGTAGATTTAGAGCAGGCCGTCCAGCCGGTCGCCCGCGCGCAGGAATTTCTGCGGATCGACCGCCTCTCCGCCGATGCGCGTCTCATAATGCAGATGCGGGCCGGTCGAGCGTCCGGTCGTGCCGAGAAGGCCAACGACCTGCCCGATGCGGACGGTTTGGCCGACAGAAACGTTGACCTCCGACAGATGGCCGTAGCGCGTGGCGAAGCCGTTGCCGTGGTCGACCTCGACCATTTTCCCGTAGCCTCCGGTCCAGCCCGCCTGCGTCACTTTGCCCGCGGCAGTGGCTCGGATCGACTCGCCGGTATTTCCGCGAAAATCGAGGCCCGTGTGCATGGCGGGCGTATGCAGGAACGGATCGACCCGCATGCCGAAAGCCGAACTGGTGTCGATTTCGCCCGTCACCGGCTTGCGCACGGGAACCTTCACAAGGGTGCGGTTGAGGTCATCGACGCGCGCGCGCGAAAGGCCGATGCGGTAGATCTGGTTATCGAAAGCGTTGGCGTCACCGCGCGGCTTGACCGGCACGAAAGGTCCGCCGATTCCGCTAGTGGTCAACGATGGAGGCGCCTTGTCCGGATCGAGCCCGAGAGCGGCGAGAACATCGCGCATGCGCCGCGCCTTGGAGTCGTAGCTCTCTTCCATCGCACTCAGTGTGGAAAATTGCTGTGTTTCGACGCGGTCCAGCGAGGCTTGCAGCCGCGCCAGCGCGGAGTCGAGACCGCCCGCGTTGGACTTGCCGCCACCCAGCCGCGTTTCGCGATCGGGCGGCGCAACGAAGGTCACCTTGTCACTGATGGGTGAGGGCTTCGGCGAACCGGAGGCCGGCACATCGAATATCGGGCTGCGCGCGGCCGGCTTGATCGAGCCCGTGGGCGTGTCGGCCGCTGCGTTCAGCGTCGACGTGCGCTGCTCGAGCGCGGCTTGGCGCCGCATGATCTGGTCGAGCTTCTGCTCGAATTGCTCCTGGTCGAGCAGCTGGCGGCTGGTGATGCGGTCGATTTGCGCGCGCAGGTCGGCGACGCGATCCTCATAGGCGAATTGCATCTCGGCTTGCCGGCCGATCAGGCGCGTCAGCACGTCTTCCCGAAAGGCGAAATACGTCGCGGTCGCGAGGGACCAAACCGCCATGATGACGAGGGTGCCGACGACGATCCAGAAAGCGATGGGGCCGAGGCGGAGCTGGCGGCCCGCGTGGCCGAGGATGTAATCGCGCGCGATCAACGCGTGACGATGAACCGCGGCGGCCTGCGCTCTCGCCTGAGGATAGCGGGCTGCGGGACCATCGTAACGATGGCCCTCATACTGAGGATAGTAAGACCCGGACCGCTGCGGCATACAGACTCCCACGCCGGTCCGCGCATGGACAGCCGGCAACGTGTGCCGCCGATTTCATCCTAGCGTGGTTAATATTCCGCAAACGCGATCCGATCACGGCGTCGGAATGGTAAACGTCACAAGGCCTTCGCCTCCGCGAGCACCTCTTCGGCATGACCTTCGACGGAGACTTTGGGCCAGATGCGGGCAATCCGGCCCTGCCGGTCGATCAGGAAGGTGGAACGGATGACACCCATGTAGGTCCGTCCATACATGGATTTCTTGCCCCAGACTCCGTAGGTCGCGAGCATCTCGTGAGTCTCGTTGGAGGCCAGGGGAATGGAAAGGTCACGCTTGGCAACGAATTTATCCAGCGCCTTCACCGGGTCTGCGGAGACGCCGAGGATGGCAGTGGCAGCGGCTTCGAAAGCGGGACGCAGCGCCGAGAAGGCCTGCGCTTCGCGCGTGCAGCCGGACGTATCGGCCTTGGGGTAGAAATACAGAACGAGATTCCGGCCGGCGAAATCGGACAGTGAAATGGTCCCGCCGCGGTCGCGGGGCAGCGAGAAAAACGGCGCCTTAACGCCAGGGGCAAGAAGTGAAGCCATGCGCCTTCCTTTCGTCGCTTTCCAAGGCTCAATGTGACCGGCAGGATAGGGGAACTGGACCGGGGTGGGGCTGTTTTTTTG
>Ga0209726_10004238_pt1 | contig 18580 bp, 14 predicted proteins | sample Subgrocontami54m_FD_187453 | JGI IMG/M metagenome (GOLD analysis project Ga0209726, IMG submission 187453) | Subsurface groundwater microbial communities from S. Glens Falls, New York, USA - GMW46 contaminated, 5.4 m (SPAdes) (version 3) | ecosystem: Environmental > Aquatic > Deep subsurface >... | reverse complement strand
ACATGCTGGTAAAGCATCGGGGTCCGAAAGCCGATGGGTGTGTAACTCTTCCCGGTGGCGTGGAGATAAACCTGCCTTAGTCCAAACAGGTCCCAATGGCTGACCATGAACGTACTGCCCAGCACGCAGAGCCAGCCAACCCAAAAGAGCGCCTGCAGAAGCGTGTGTCCCGCCGGATTCCGCACGTTCCATATCGTCTCGTTCATGGGGCGCCACTGCCAAAACAACAGGATCAGGGACAAGCTGGCCATCAGCACGTAGGTGCTGCGCTCAATCGTTTTGGGAACGATCTTGGTCCATTGTTTTTTGAATCCCTGACGCGCCATGCCGCTGTGCTGAACGGCAAAAAGAGAGAGCAGCAACGCATCGACGATCAGTGATCCCGTGGAAAATTCCCCGGCCCCGGAATCGACTGCTTTGGGAACAAACACGTTGCCGACGAACCCGATCGCATACAGAAACGTGCCAAAGAAAGTAGCGTATGCCACCAACCCATAGAGAAACACCACTGCTCTTCCCATAACCTTTGCCTCCTTTTTTGATTCTCTTCCGCCAGGAACCATAAAGACGCAACTGAATGATTAGGTATGAAAGCGCAGTCCGGTTGAAACTTAGCCGGAATTTCCTTTTTGGCCTTTCGGCGTGGGGTAGTATTCGCTCATTTCGTTCCAACCGAGGCCCCAAGAACAATCTTTTCTCCGAGGCGGTCCCAACGGCCCTTATTATACCCGCTACCGCCGCTCCTGGAGCCGGATTTTTTCAGGCCCACTCCCTTTCGAAGGTCGCTGGGGATCGATTCTCGGGGCGCCATCACGGGCGGCTATTACCCTGCGGGTCCATGAGAGCCGGAATCCGCCCTATCGTACCTCCTAACAGCCGCCGTGTCGGATGGCTCTCCGCAAAAAGCAGTCAATAATCGCCGACATGTTTGACCTGCCGCTCGGCTCACTGGATCGATATATCGACCTGATCGTGGAACGAGTCGGCGGTACCGATGGCCAGCGGGATTTTCGCTCCGGAAGGAGCATCGGCCGGCACCGTAACGTTGAGCTGATAGAGAGCTGCAAATCCCGGCGCGAGTCCCTTGAAAACCACTGGCGCCGCTTTTCCGCCGATGTAGACCGCCACGTCGGCCGTCACAACACTCAAATTGCTTCCGGACGCCGGAAGTCCATCGCCGACCGGAGGCGCCGTCGCTCCGAGTCCCGTCAAATATATCTGCACCGTTTCGCCGTGCTTGGCCGGAGCGGCAGCCGTCACCAAGCTGTAATCAGGATGGAGAATGGCGCCGGCTCCCGCTCCGGAGGAATCCAAAGTGAATACACCGGGAGCGGTCTTGGCCAGCGGCACGTCCACGGCATTCGACCGCCTCCCATTATTGTTAACCACGATCGTGACTTTGGTACCGGAGGCCGAATTCGGGACCACGGCATTGACCAGCCCGGTGCTGACGGCGATCAGCGGCGCCGCGCTGTTATTGACCAATACCTGAACTCCGGCAAGACTCGGCGGAAGCGGATAGTGATCCGCCGCAAGCGTTTGCGGCGCCAATCCGATTCCAAAAATACTGAAGATCTCGCCCGGTGACAGCGGATTGCCCACCGGCCCAAAGCTCGCCGCATTGACGATTCCCACCGGACTCACGAACACTCCGCTGCCGGTAATCGAAGGCGCGCGGATGGCCACGTCGATTTCAAAGGTCTTCAGATCGAAGTCGCTGACGGACGAATTTAAAAATGCCGCTCCTCCCGATCCCAGTCCCACGCGCAGCGTACCGGAAGTTCCCGAGCCGTCTGACAGCAGCGTGTAGGCGGCGGAACTTGTGAAATCCAGGGTTCCCTGGACGGAATGGTAGCGGCGCGTAAACAGGATCGTGCCGGTGCCGGGAGAGTTCGCCGACCCTGCATAGGAGCTGAGTCCCTGCGTTCCCAGCGCCAGGCCTGCCGTATAAAAAACCCCTTGCAGAGAATTGTTCGTAGCCGCTGTTGTGAGCGAACTGATTGCGACAATCAGATCGTGCCCTCCGGCATCGAGCGATCCTCCAATCATCATGCTTCCATCGGCCGACAGATAAAGAACCTTCTTGCCGCCCAACAGCATCGAACCAGGACTCGCGCCGGAGGGAGCTGGAAACGTGGCCGTGGCGCTCCCGTCCGACGAAAAGTCGTACGTGGCGCCCGTTACCGTCTGCGTCAACACCTGCGAATTCAAATTCGCCGCGTGGCCCGTGACCGTGAAAGGATCGAAGCCGCCCTGCCCGTTTCCATACCAGGTGAAGAATGCACTGCGCGCCTGAGTCGCATCGCCCAATGGAATTTCGAACGTTGCAACTCGATAGGTCCCCAAAAACGATTGGTTTGTGGCCGGAGTCTTCGAGGCCGGAACGGCGACAAATACGTCGCTCACGGTTCCCGCCGCTTCCGTGCTAGAACCGACCATGGCGCCCACTCCCAACCGCGCGTTCAGAGTGGAATCGGATCGTTGCGGGTTCGTGATGGTTACAAATCCGTTCGGTTGAACCTGATAAGTCCCGGCACTCGTGAAATTGACGGGAGACGCTGTCCCCACGGTCTGCTGTCCTTGCACCGCCGTTTTTCCGAGGCCATCGAAGGTAATGCTTCCCGAAAGGCTGCTGGGACGGGATATCGCGCCGCTCGCATCGGTCTGGAACAGGATATGCCGGAAGAAATACTTTCCGTTCAAGGATGTATTGTCCAAGGTCTGGCCGTGCCCGCCCATCGGCAGCAGCATTACCAGGGTGCCCGCCATCACGAACAGCTTGTAAGCTTTCACGGAGCCATTTTAACCGCCTGTCCGCAAATAGCAAAACCCTTCCCGCGTCCCCAACGGAGTCTCGCGTTATGAAAGTGATACAAAGAATGAGAAACTTATTCCCGGAACCCGTGTTTGCTATAATGCAAAGGATAAAGGCGGGGATTTATGAGTGGATGGAAATCGGCGATGTCAGGATGGCGGGGGTTGGTCCTGGCTGCCGTTACTCTCACGTTTGTGCTGGGCGGTCTCGCCGTTTCCCGTGCACAACAGGCGCAGGACGAAACGCCACCCGTACTCGATCCGGACTGCCCCTACTTTGGACGTTTGCGCAATCCAAAACCGGGTCAGCTAACTATAAACGGCTCAACTCCCCAGTCCCTGGAATTCGGTTTGAGCCGCCTCACCGAAGAGGTCGTCAAGCAACTGCCTCCGCTGCCGGCTGATATTTCCAGCCCCGAGAGCGGCGTTTCAGCCTCCGGCTCCCCGTTCGTTCCCGGCGGCAGCCGCACCGGCGCCTTCCAGAACCTGAACCAGTTACCGGCCATCGACCGCTACGTTTTTACCGGCTTGCAGCAAGCCGGCGTAACCCCGGCCCCCAGGACCAACGATTTCGAATTCATCCGCCGCGTCACGCTCGACCTCACCGGACGGGTTCCCACCTCCGATCGCGTCCTGAGCTTCGCCGCCGATATCTCGCCCGACAAACGTTCCCGCCTCGTCGAGGAATTGCTGGCCACGCCCGAATGGCTCGATAAATGGACCATGTTTTTCGGCGACCTGTTCAAGAACAGTTCCCGAACCAGCCAGATCAACCGTTTTCCGGAGGGGATGAGCGCCTTCCACACCTGGATTCACGATTCACTCGCCGCCGACAAACCCTATGACCAGATCGCGCGGGAATTGATCGGCGCCAAGAGCGTCGACGACACTCTGGAACAGAGCAGTTATCAAGTGGGTGCAGCGAATTTCATGGTGGGCGGCGTGGTGACCGGAGGCCCCGTTCAGGACATCTGGGACCAACAGACCGTCAATGTTTCCCAGACCTTTTTGGGCATCTCGCACCTGCATTGCCTGCTCTGCCACAACGGCAGAGGACATCTGGACGCTTTGACCTTGTGGGGCTCGACCGGCACGCGCTTTCAGGCCTGGGGAATGGCCTCCTTCCTTTCGCACACCGATACCGTGAGCCACCCCGTTGGCGACCGCGCCAACCACAATTTTTGGTCGGTCCGGAACGACAACCGCTACAAGACCGATTATGCCTTGAACACAACCACCGGAAACCGTCCCGCCCGCCAGCCCGTCAACGGCGTCAATCGAGTCGCTCCGGTCTACTGGTTCAACGGGCACAAGCCCGTGCCGGGAGAAGATTATCGCGTCGCTTTCGCGCGCGAGGTTACTTCGGATTTTCAGTTTGCCCGCGCCGCGGTCAACTACGTGTGGAAGGAATTCTTCGGGACGGGATTGGTCGATCCGCCCGACCAGTTCGATCCCGCGCGCCTCGACCCGGATAATCCTCCGCCCGCCCCCTGGTCGCTCCAGCCCTCCAATCCGCGGCTGCTCAATGCCCTGGCGCAGGACTTCATCGACAGCAAATACGACCTCAAGAGCCTAATGCGTGAAATCGTGAACTCCAACGCCTATCAGCTCTCGGCTCGTTACAACGGGACTTGGGATCCCTCCTGGCAGAATCTTTACGCTCGTAAGCTGGTCCGGCGGCTCTGGTCGGAGGAGGTTCACGATTCCATTGTGCAGATCAGCGGAATTATCCCCACGTACCGGTATACAAACCAAACGGTCAGCTTCGGTCCCTTCAATTGGGCGATGCAGGTTCCGGAGACGGATGCCACGCCGGACAGCAACGGACCGGTTTCAAGGTTCCTGAACGCCTTCCTGCGCGGGAATCGGGTTGACGAAGACCGCAGCGGAGAAGGCTCTCCGACTCAGGCTCTGGATTTGATGAACGATCCCTTTGTGATGACGCGCATTCGGGCGAGCGGCACCGGCGCGAATGCTAGTTTGCTGGCGCGCAACATCAATCTCCCCGACGACCAGTTGGTGACAAACCTGTTCCTGGCCGTCCTTTCCCGCTTCCCTAGCGACGCGGAGAAAACCCAGGCGCTCGCGAATTTGAAGGTTGGCATTCGCACCCAGAAAGCCGAAAACCTGCTGTGGGTGCTCTATAACAAAGTCGATTTCATCTTTAACTATTGACGGACCAGCAATGAACGGGCACGAAAAACTCGATCGGTTTCTGCAACGCTACCCGCACCCTCACAAGTGGTGCTTTGAACGGCCCCATCTGACACGGCGCCATTTCTTGCAGATTATGGGTAGCGGCGTGACCGCCTCCTTCCTCGCCGGCAATCTCCGGGCTGGCGACGTGGTGCAGCAGAGTCCGGTCACCATGCAGAACAAGGCCAAGAATTGTATCTTCATTCTTCTCGCCGGCGCTCCGAGCCACACCGATACCTTCGACCTGAAACTGGTGAACGGCGTTACGCCCGACGCGTTCAACCCAGCCACCGTCAACGGCCTGCTCTGGCCCACCGGCATCTTCCCGAAACTCGCCAACCAGCTTCCGAATATAGCTGTCGTCCGATCCATGAACGCCTGGGCGCTGGTGCATTCCATCGCGCAGACCTGGACCCAGATTGGACGAAATCCTGCGGCGGCTCTGGGAAATATCGCACCGAACATCGGCAGCGTGATCGCTCTCGAAAAGGAATCCGAGCGCACGCCCGGCCAGGTCTTCCCGTCCTTTCTGGCCTTGAACTCGGCTTCCGCCGCCGACAACGGCTATTACTCCGCCAAGTACGCTCCGTTCAAATTGAACCCCACCTCCGGGGGGTTGCCGGGTACGACCAATCCCGACGGACCGGCTCGCATGAACGAGCGTTGGTCCCAGTTGCATACCATGGACGATCCGCTGCGCATCAACTCCCCGCTCGGCTCGCCGCTCAACGACATGGAAAACTTCTACCAATCGGCGCGCGGCCTCATGTACAACCCCGCCGTCGATAAGGCTTTCCGCTTTGTAACAGCCGACAGCCAGCGCTACGGGACGACCGCTTTCGGCAATGCCTGTCTGGTGGCCCATCAGGTTTTGCTCGCCAACCAAGGCACGCGGTATATCGAGATCACTCTGGGCGGATGGGACATGCACACCGACATCTACGGGAAACAAAATCCCAGAGGCTCAAACCTGTTTACGCTGGGAAAAACTTTTGACGACGGCCTCTCCGCGCTGCTCTCCGACCTCGATTCGAGCGGCCTGCTGAGCGAAACCCTGGTGGTCGTTGCGGGCGAGTTCGGTCGCACCACCGGAAACGTTACACCTGCCGGTGGCCGCGACCATTTCCTTCTGCAATCCGTCGTATTCGCCGGCGCCGGTATCAATGGGGGCCGCGCCCTTGGCGCCACCAATTCGGTCGGCTCCGCCATCCTGGATCCCGGCTGGTCCCGCGACCGCGCCGTCCGGCCCGAAGACGTGGAAGCCACCATCTATTCGGCGCTGGGAATTAACTGGACCACTGTCCGCTACGACGATCCCTTCCACCGCGGCTTCGAGTACGTTCCCTTCTCCGACCTGGACATCTACGGACCCTTGAACGAACTCTGGAGCTAGCCCCCGGCTGTTTTAACTCGCCCAGTCATTCCCTTTGGCGGTCCCGTTTATCACTATCCAGCCCTCTTGTCCCGGAACGCCGCATGTTGTAATCTTTTTCGGGTGGCAGAAGCGATAAAGGAAAATAGCAAACAAAGACACCGGGAAAAGTGTCACAGCACTATGCCCAAGTTGAGAAAACCTTCGAGTCGCATCACTCATGGGTGAAGATTTCCGTGCGGCCCCCGTACCCATCCGGCTGAGCTGCCGTTATTCGAACGGCACCGTAGTCAGTTGTGTGGCTCGAGCTCTCTCGTTCGATGACACTTCCCTGCGAGTTCTTTCGTCGGAAGGCTTCGAGCCGGGCGTCCAATTGAACATTCTGGCCCCATTTCTGGAAGGAATCGTTGCCTGCCGGGTTGCCAGTGCCGCAAGGAGCCGCGCGCTCCCGGCTTACTTCGAACTGGTTCTCCAGCTTGTCAAGAAACCCTCCCCGGTAGCGAAGCCGATTCCGCTCACCACCAACGCGGAGGATTCCGAGCATCTTTCGGAAGAACGAATCCAGGCGGCGAGGAAATTCGCCTCGGAGCTCGAAGAGCACACGCAAATGTGCTTTTCGGAAGTTTTGGATCGGGTCCCTCCAGCCCAGCATCATTTGCTTCTGGCCATTGCCGCCGCTGCCGTGGGAATCATTTTGTATGAAAAAGGATCGTTGGATTTGAAACACTGGATCGGAGTTCTTTCCAGGAAAGCGTGAACCATGAGAACGTCCAAAAAGGATCGCCGCAGCGAGCGCATTCCCGTCGCTCACCGCCTGATCCTCAGCATTCTGGGAGTAAGCGGCGCAGAAATGCTGAAGGAGATCATCACCACGGTGGAAGTCTCCCAGCACGGAGCCCGCATCCGCGGACGGCGCACGCTTCAAAGAGACTGGAAGGGCATGTTCGTGCAATTAAGCTCCGGTCGTCAGGCGCCCGTGCGGATCGTCTGGCAGGTCAAGCCCTCGGAGGAAGCGGAATTTTTCGAGTCTGGAGTGGAAATCCTGGCGGAGTTCAATTTCTGGGGCCGTGCCTTTGCCAGTCCCGATTTGGAGCCGGAACAGGCCGGCATTGTCATTGAAGATGCCGCCATTACGCCGGAAGAATTGTTGCAGGAACTGAAAAAATCCGCCGCTTTCCATTCCGATCAAAACGGAAAGCTTTTGAAGGCGATGTGGTGCGGCTTGATCGAACAACTCGAGGAGCGAAAACTCCTGACCCGCAAAGAACTGGTCGCAGCCATCCGAAAAGTCGCCGAAAAATAGTTCGTCGCAGCTTCCGAATGTAATTGTGGGATCTCGTTTGGCAATGAATCGACCCGAGGAAGCGCAGGAGATTCGTTCAGGATAACAGCTCTCCCCACCCGCCAAAGTTCTTAAAGCGATCAATTCATAAGTTTCCACAAGTAATAAGTATTATTAGAGTTGGAAAATACGTTTAGACCCCTACCATGAAGAGGGTTTGGCTCTCTAACAGCTTTGGAAAGAAATGGTAGCGGCGCACGGACTCGAACCGTGGACCTAGGGATTATGAGACCCTCGCTCTGCCGACTGAGCTACGCCGCCCCGAGATTGTTGGAGCCGAGCTACTCTTCTTCAAGATACAGGAAACAGCCCGCCGACGGCAAGCCGCCACAAGCAGTGATGAGTGAAACGTGACGAGTAACAAGCAGGCATCTTTTTTTCGTTCGCCACTTGTCACTCGTCACTGGTCACTGTTTGGGAGCCTTTGCTTCCGCCCGCTTCCGGGTGGTGGGTGGCAGGATTCCCTTCGATCGAAGATAGAGATAGAGCTGATTGCAGTGTCCGATTTCGTGCTCCTTGAGCATATGGAGCAGCTCGCCGGCCGTCTTGTCGGAACCGTCGAAGGACTTGCGCGGCTCCTCCCAGAAGGAGCCGTGATGGCTGGCCAGTAGTTGCCGGTGCGCGCGGAAATTATCCTCCAGCGCCGCTACCAATTCGGCTTTCGTCTTGTCCCGGTAGTTATCCACGGCAAACTTGGAAGGGTCGAATTGCCCCTTCTCCAAACCGTCCACCAAAACGTCTTCGACGTTCAAGACGTGGCCCACCTGTTTGCGAAAGCTCCACATGCCTTCAAATGGCGCCGTATCGTAATGCTCTTCCGGCATGTCCTGCGCCGTGGCCTTCAGGTTCTGCCGTACTTTTTCCCATCCACTCAAAAATCCGGCCAATTGATCCATGACGTTTCTCCTCGTGATCCTTACTCTACGATCCTAAAAGCCGGTTGGGCATTCTGATCTTCGATGGTTTACCCCCCGCTCATCGACGCCAGGAAGTCGGCGTTAGCTTTCGTTTTAGAAAGCCTGTCGAGCAGCAGTTCCATCGCCTCCACCGGCGACAACTGGTTCAGTATCTTCCGCAGCACCCACACCCGGTTCAACTCGTCCTTCGGCATTAACAGCTCTTCCTTGCGCGTCCCCGAACGGTTGATGTCGATCGCCGGAAACACGCGCTTGTCGACGAGTTTTCTTTCCAGGATGATTTCGCAGTTGCCCGTTCCCTTGAACTCCTCGAAGATCACGTCGTCCATGCGGCTGCCCGTGTCGATCAAAGCCGTTGCGACAATCGTCAGGCTCCCGCCCTCTTCGATGTTTCGCGCCGCGCCGAAAAAGCGCTTCGGCCGTTGCAGCGCGTTCGAATCCACGCCGCCAGACAACACCTTGCCCGAGGGCGGAACAATCGTGTTATAAGCCCGCGCCAGGCGCGTAATCGAATCGAGCAGGATCACTACGTCCCTGCGGTGCTCGACCAGCCGCTTGGCTTTTTCGATGACCATCTCGGCTACTTGCACGTGCCGCGCAGCCGGCTCGTCGAACGTCGAGCTGATCACCTCGCCGTGCACCGACCGCTGCATGTCGGTGACTTCCTCCGGCCGCTCGTCGATCAGGAGTACGATGAGCGTCACCTCGGGATGGTTCGTGGTGATGGAATTTGCGATCGACTGCAACAGCATCGTCTTGCCGGTGCGCGGAGGCGAAACGATCAGCCCGCGCTGCCCCTTGCCGAGCGGGGTCAGGAGGTCCATCACGCGGCCGGAGAGGGCTTCGCGCGTGGTCTCCAGCTTGATGCGGTCCTGGGGATAGAGCGGCGTCAGGTTGTCGAAGAAGATTTTATTGCGCGCCTCTTCGGGAGACTCGAAGTTGACGGCCTCGACTTTGATGAGCGCGAAATACCGCTCTCCGTCCTTGGGAGGCCGGATCTGCCCCGAGATCGTGTCGCCGGTGCGCAGGTCGAAGCGGCGGATTTGGGAGGGCGAAACGTAAACGTCGTCCGGCCCGGGGAGGTAGTTGTAGTCGGGTGCCCGCAGGAAGCCATAGCCCTCGGGAAGCGTTTCGAGAACGCCTTCGGAGAAGATCAGTCCGCTCTTTTCCGTCTGAGCCTGGAGAATTTTGAAGATGATCTCCTGCTTCCGCATTCCGGAAGCGCCGGCGACATTCAGCTCCTTTGCCACCTGCGTCAGCTTGGCAATGCTCATTTCTTTTAATTCAGCTAGATCCATAACCTACTCTTTGGCGGTCGCGTCTCCCCAAAACGGGAGCCGCATGGGGGAAATCCCGTGCGAAAGCCAGCTAATTTCTCACTTTACGGAGAAACGAGATTAGAGTAATCCGTGAGCCAGGCGGTCAAAAAAATTGGAGCCTGTCGGAGCCGAAGCACTGCTAGAAAATCGTCCGCTGGAGGTCCGAATCACGCGGAGCCGGATGTGATCGCCATTACATTCCTCCCCGAAAGGAGGAGGCGCAACGGGCGGCTCAGTGAGTCAGCGGACCCTGATCGGTCACTTCCACGGGTTGAAATGTTGCAGCCATGGTTGCTTCAGGAGCTATGGTGGCCAGAGGTTCGAGGGGACGTTCCAAGGCAATCAGCAAGACCTCGTCCATGGTCTCAACAAAATGGATCTTCAGTTCTTTTTGAATCTGAGCCGGGATATCCGCCATATCCTTCTCGTTATCTTTCGGCAGGATGACGGTTGTCATTCCGGCGCGATGGGCCGCCAGCAGCTTCTCTTTCAAGCCGCCGATCGGCAGCACTTTTCCGCGCAGTGTAATTTCGCCCGTCATCGCCACGTCGCGGCGAACCGGGATTTTGGTCAGCGCGCTGGCGATGGTGGTCGCCAGAGTGATTCCCGCCGAGGGTCCATCCTTGGGAATGGCGCCTTCGGGAACGTGAATGTGAATGTCCATGCGGCGATAGAAGTCGCTTTCCAGGCCCAGCAGATGGCTGCGCGAACGGATATAGCTCATCGCCGCCTGCGCCGACTCCTGCATCACGTCGCCGAGCTTTCCAGTTAGAGTGAGCCTTCCCTTCCCGTCCATCAGCGTCGCCTCGGTCGCCAGGATCTGTCCGCCGACCTCCGTCCAGGCGAGGCCAACGGCCAGGCCCACTTCGTTTTTCTTTTCGGCGAATATATCGCGGAATTTCAGGACTCCCAGATACTCGTTTAGGTTTTCCGGAGTGATGGCGGCTTGCGAGCCGCGTCCTTCCTTGACCACGCGGCGCGCCACCTTGCGGCAGACGTTGGCGATCTCGCGGTCGAGGTTCCGCACCCCCGACTCCCGGGTATAATACTGAATGATCGCCCTCAGCGACTCGTCGGAAAAGCTGATGTTCTCTTCCGTCAGCCCCGTGGCCTGACGCTGTTTCTTGAGCAGGAAGCGCTTCGCGATTTCGACCTTTTCCGGTTCCGTGTAGCCGGAAAGACGCAGCACCTCCATGCGGTCGAGCAGCGCCGGAGGAATGGTGTGAACCACATTCGCCGTGCAGATAAAGAAAACCTGGGAGAGATCGTATTCCACGTCGAGGTAATGATCCACGAACATGTAGTTCTGTTCCGGATCGAGCACTTCGAGCAGCGCCGCCGAGGGATCGCCGCGGAAGTCCATGCTCATCTTCTCGACCTCGTCCAGCATGAAGACCGGGTTCTTGGTGCCGGCCTTCTTCATCATCTGAAGGATCTGGCCGGGCAGCGCGCCGATATACGTGCGGCGGTGGCCCCGAATCTCGGCCTCGTCGCGCACTCCGCCGAGCGACAGCCTGACAAACTTGCGGCCCGTGGCCCGTGCGATCGACATTCCGAGCGAAGTTTTCCCTACTCCCGGCGGACCGACGAAGCACAGGATCGAGCCCTTGGGTTCCTTGACCAAGCGGCGCACCGCCAGAAACTCCAGGATGCGTTCTTTGATCTTCTCAAGGCCGTAATGGTCCGATTCCAGAGTCTTCTCGGCTTTGTCAATATCCTTGATCTCGCGGGTCTTCTTTTTCCACGGCACGGCCAAAAGCCAGTCCAGGTAATTGCGCGAGACAGTGGACTCCGCCGACATGGGCGGCATCATCTCCAGACGCTTCAGCTCCTGCAACGCCTTCTCCTGCGCGTCCTTGGTCATGCCGGCGGCTTCGATCTTCTTTTTCAGCTCGTCCAGCTCGCTCTTTTCGCCCCGTCCTAACTCCTTCTGGATAGCCTTGATCTTTTCGTTCAGGTAGTACTCTTTTTGGGCCCGTTCCATCTGCCGCTTGACGCGTCCCTGGATGGTGCGGTCCATGTTGAGCTTTTCGATCTCGATTTCCAGGATGTCGGCGACCCGGTTGAGGCGCTCGGTGGGATCGAACAGTTCCAGCAGTTCCTGCTTTTCCTCAATGCCGATTTGAAGATTGGCGGCGATGGTATCGGCGAGCTTCGAGGCGTCGTCCACCCGCACGGCCGCGATCATGGTCTCGTAGTTGAGACTCTGGCTCAGCTTGACGTACTGCTCGAAGAGCGTTGTGACGCGAGTGATGAGCGATTCCAGTTGCGGGTTTGGCTCCGACTTTTGGGGCAGGGTCCGGACCACGGCGCGGAAAAAGCCGTCCTCCTCGCTCATGCTGACAATCTTGCCGCGCTCCACGCCTTCCACCAGGACCTTGATGTTGTTGTCGGGCAGCTTCAAGCTCTGCACAATGTTGACAACGGTGCCCACCTGAAAGATTTCATCCGCCTTGGGCTCGTCGATGGTGGCGTCGTGCTGCGTGGCGAGAAAGATCTTCTTGTCGCCGGCCAGCGCTTCCTCCAGCGCCCGGACCGAGCTCTCCCGGCCGACCACGAACGGAGTCATCATGTGGGGAAAGATGACGACGTCCCGTATCGGCAACATGGGCATCTTACGCGTTTCCGCCTTTTCGCGATTGAGCAGCATTCCGGGTCCTTCTCCTGATTGCAAAATTACGCTACCTCTATCCGGCCTTCTCTAACGTCTTGATGCTGATCTCCCGATTTTCCACCATTTCCTTGGTGACCACAAAATCCCGCACTTTTCTCTGGGAAGGCAAATGGTACATCAAATCCAGCATCAGGTCTTCTAAAATCATGCGCAGCCCCCGCGCTCCCACCTTTCGCTCCTGGGCCATCGACGCGATCGACTCCAGCGCCGCGTCGAGGAAGCGCAGCCGCACGTTCTCGAACTCAAACAGCGACTGATACTGCTTGATGAGGGCATTCTTCGGCCGCGTGAGAATTTCGACCAGCGCCGCCTTGCTCAAGTCCTCCAGGACCGCCACCACCGGCATGCGCCCCACGAATTCCGGAATCAATCCGTAGCGGATCAGGTCGGTCGGCTGCACCTTTTCGATCGCATCGGTGTCCACGCGCGCCGCGGAAGCCGCCTTGGCTTCGCCGTGGTGGAAGCCCATCGACTTCACGCCGGTCCGGCGCCGGATCACTTTGTCCAGACCCACGAACGCGCCGCCGCAGATGAACAAAATGTTGGTCGTATCGACGGGGGTGAATTCCTGATGCGGATGCTTCCGTCCTCCCTGGGGAGGAACGTTCGCCACGGTACCTTCCAGTATCTTCAGCAGCGCCTGCTGCACGCCTTCGCCCGACACGTCGCGCGTGATGGAGGGATTCTCGTCCTTGCGACAGATTTTGTCGACCTCGTCGATGTATATGATTCCCTGCTGTGCCCGCGTCACATCTCCCGCGGCGTTCTGGAGCAGTTTCAGGATAATATTTTCCACGTCCTCGCCGACATAGCCCGCCTCCGTCAGCGTGGTGGCGTCAACGATGGCGAAGGGAACGTCGAGCACTCGCGCCAGCGTCTGCGCCAGAAGCGTCTTGCCGGTGCCGGTAGGACCGATCAGCAGAATATTGCTCTTGGCCAGCTCCACCTCGGCGTTGCGCTGGCGGTTCATGTGGATGCGCTTGTAGTGGTTATAAACCGCGACGGCGAGCTTCTTCTTGGTCTTTTCCTGGCCTACGACGTACTGATCGAGGAATTCCTTGATCTCCTGGGGCTTGGGTAACTGGCGGACGGCTCCGGTCGGTTCCTGCGCGTGATCCTCTTCCAGGATCGAGTTGCACACCGTCACGCATTCGTCGCAGATGTAGGCGCGTGGGTAGTCGCTCGGCGAGGAGATCAGCTTGCTCACCGCATCCTGCGATTTATGGCAGAAGGAACATTTCAGGTTTTCGTCCGTCGAGATTCGTTTCACCGTGACTCTCCCCGGCCTTTCGTCCTAGCCGTTCCAGCCGACCTTACCTGATTTCATCTTATCAGCGTCTTTGGGAGGGAACCAACAAAATTCCGCCTTTATTTGTGCTTGGAGATAATTTCGTCAACAATCCCGTATTCTTTGGCCTGCTCGGCGTTCATGATGAAATCGCGCTCCACGTCGTGGGAGATCTTCTCGACGGTCTGGCGCGTATGCTTGGCCAGTAGCTGATTGGTGACTTCCCGCATGCGCAGAATCTCTTTGGCCTGGATATCGATGTCGGTCGCCTGGCCCGAAAGCCCGCCCATCGACGGCTGATGGATGAGCACGCGTGTATTGGGAAGCGCAAAACGCTTGCCATGGGTGCCGGCTGCCAGCAGCAAAGCGGCCATGCTGGCGCACTGCCCCACGCAGATGGTGGAAACGTCGGGACGGACGAACTGAATCGTATCGTAGATTGCCATCCCGGCCGTGATGGACCCTCCGGGGCTGTTGATATAAACGTATACGTCTTTGGCGGGGTCCTCGGCTTCCAGAAACAACAGCTGTGCCGTGATGACATTGGCGACGTTATCGTCGATGGGAGTTCCGATGAAAATAATATTGTCGCGCAACAGGCGGGAATAGATGTCGTAAGCACGCTCTCCCCGGTTGGTTTGTTCCACAACCATCGGGATCAGCGCCATGGTTTGGTTACCTCACTCGCTCCGTTCATCTCTTCGGTTCCTCTTGGGTTCCTTGCGTGCCCGCTCACCGGGGAGCGGACCGGGATGCACTTCAACCCTCACTGATTGCAGCGATATCGTTCTTACCAATCCGCCGAGCGTTTTGGATAACAAATTCGAGGGCTTTTTCTAAGCGGAGTCTAGATTTAATTCTATCCAGGCCCCCATCCCTTGTCAAGTGAGCCTCCACCGTCGACGGGCTTTGGCGGGTGCCTTCGGCGATCCGTTGAATCTCCCCGGCAACCTGCGATGTATCGGCCTCCAGATTGTTTTGCTCGGCGATTTTTTTCAGAATCAAGGCACTCTTGATCTCAATCTCGGCGCCCGGCCTCTGGCCCGCGCGCAGCCTCGCCCAATCGATTTCGAGCGATTGCGGATTCAGGTTCTTATGCTCGATCTCGTGCTTCAGGGTCTTCAGCCTGTTGTCGACTTCCCGCTCCAACAGGACCTCCGGCACCGTAAAGTCGTGAAGTTCCGCAAGCTTTTGACGCACCTCCGCCCGCGCCTTCTGGTCCGCCTCGTGTTGCTTGGCCTTTTCCAAATCCTCGCGGATGCGCCCGCGGACCGCCTCAATCGATTCGTAGTCGCCTAATTCGCGCGCAAAATCGTCATCGAGTTCCGGTAGCTGCTTCTTCTTCAGTCCCAGTACCTTTACGTTGTACGTGACCGTCTTCCCGGCGATCTGCGGGTCGCGGGACGCTTCGGGATACGTGACCGTGATGGTACGTTCCTCGCCCAGCGATGCGCCCCGAAGACTCTCGCTGAATTCCTTCAGAGTCCGCACGCCGCCGATCTCGCAGAGCGATTCCCGTGTCTTGCCGCCGGGAGCGTCCGCCTTGGCCGGAGCTTCGGCCACGGCGATGCTGGCGTAGTCGCCATCTTCGAGGGGACGAGCTTCGTCCAAGTTGAGGTAGGTTGCTCCCTCCTCCTGCAACTCTCGCAGCGTGTTCGAAACCTCTTCCTCCGTCACCGTGGTATCTTCGGCGGCAACTTCCAAATCCCGAAAATCGCGCAGTTCGAACTCGGGCAGGATATCGAGCGTCGCCTTGAATTTCAGCGGGCTGTCCTCGGTGTACTCAATGTCGCTGATCGAGGGAGTGCCGACCACGCCCCATTGCTGCTCCCGGGCCTGTGCCTCGACGTATTCCGGGACCAGGTCGCGCAGCAACTCCGAGCGGATGTCGTCGCGGTAACGCTGCTGGATCAATGACAGGGGAGCTTTGCCGGGCCGGAAACCGGGCAGCCGGACTCGCCGCTGGAACTCGGCTGTGATCGCGCCCGCGCGCTTCTTCACCACCTCCGCCGGAACCTCGATTTCCAATACCCGTCGATTGCTTTCCGCCACGTTACATTACCTCACGCAATATATCCGCCAACTTGCTTCCCACAACTCCATTATACCTTGGCCCGAGCGCCGCGCACGAATGCCGGCGGCACCCTGGTTGACTGATCCGGAACTGGAACGGAGTCCGCACGGAATTTCTTACTGGATGGAAAGATTTCCGGTCGCCTTGGGGTCGAGCTTGATCTCGCCGAAGGTGCTTTCGTACTGAGCGACATTCTGACCTAGCACGTTCCACAACGCCTTGGCCTGCTGCGGACTCAAATAAATGCCCTGGAAATTTGAAATCTGGACCGTTTCAGCGCTGGTCTGAGACATGGTTCCGAAGGCCAGAAGGAAGTCCCACACGCTGACGCGGATTTGGACGCTGTTGGCGTACCCTTCGCGGTATTCGGCGGTCTGCGAGATCTGAATCTGAGGCTGTTGCGATGGACCTGTCATGATTCCTCCGCCGCCATGGCGGCTTGGTTCACCGGCTATCAGGGCGGCAAAGCCATCATGGCCGAACTATGGAGGGATGTCAACGCGCACGGTAGCGGAGAAATCACCAGATTTTCCTGAGATGCTCCAACCCCTTCCGATAATCTTCCTTTTCCAAATTGCTCACGACGCCGTAATCGGAAAGGATGAACTGCGGGGCATCGGAGCCAGAATCATTTAGCCCCGGACGGGGCGGCAGATACTAGCCCACGGCGTGAGCCGTGGGACCGGTGACCACAAAATCGACCAAGCCCCGGAGGGGCGACAGATGGCCTCTCCATTTTCTGTCGCCCCTCCGGGGCTTATCGCCCTCTCCGCGCTAATCCCATGGCTCACGCCATGGGCTACGATCTGTCGCTCCTCCGGAGCTAAAGTGCGAGTCCATCCGACTCCCATTTTCAATTGCGCCCGAGCCAACGCACCGTGACAGGTTCTGGAGACAACTTATGGTATAATCCGCCGAAGGTTGAATGAATCGTGTTCGAATCATGAACCCTAATCTAACCATACTGATCGAGCTCCAGTCGCTCGACAACACCATCCGCAGCCTGGAAAGTGAAATCCAAAGTCTTCCGCGCAAGATCGCGGAGATCGAGAGCACTCTTTCCGGGCATATCGCGCAAGTCGAATCCGACAAAGCCAAGATCGCCGACAACAAGCTGTCTCGCCGCAAAAGGGAAAACGATATCAAGGTCTTTCGGGAGAAAATTTCCAAGCATAAAGACCAGATGCTGGAAGTGAAAACCAACGAGCAGTACCGCGCCCTGATGCACGAGATCGAGTTCCACGAAGCGGCCATCCGCAAGATCGAGGACGAGATTCTGGCCGAGATGATCGAGAGCGACTCAATGGAACAAGGGCTGCGGCAGGCCGAGCGAAACCTCGCCGAGGAGCGCTCCAGGGCGCGCGTGGAAGTCGAGGCCGCCACGGAACGGAAACGGCAGGACGAGGAAAAACTGGCTGCCGCGCGCGCCCAGCGCGAGAAAGCGCGCGCGCTCCTGCCCGACGACGTCTTCTTCAGTTACGAACGCGTCCTGGTGGCCCGCAAGGGCACCGCCGTGGCGCCGGTCGTTGACGGAGCCTGCGGCGCCTGCCACGTCCGCCTACGGCCCCAGGCCTTTAACGACGTGCAAACCAACCTCGAAATTCTGCCCTGCGAAAGCTGCGCCTGTATCCTGTATTATGTTCCACCACCGCCCGAGCCGGAGGCCGATTCGAAATCCAAGCCCCAATCAAAACCCCAGCCGGAACTCCAATCGGAAGTCGAACCGGAGCCCCAACCGGAGTAATGAGGATCCCTGGCGTGCCTGCCGCTTCCCAGCTTACACTTGGCTCTTCCGATATCGGATTGATTGCCTATATCGACGGCGCCTCCCGCGGCAACCCCGGACCAGCCAGTTACGGCGTCGTCATCCAGGATTCCCAGGGAAAGACGTTGGAAGAACTTTCCGAGTATTTGGGCGAGGCCACGAACAACGTCGCCGAATACAGTGCGCTTGTGGCGGCCTTGGAATACGCCTCCAGCCGGCAATGCCGCAAGCTAAAAATCTTCTGCGACTCGGAGCTGGTCGCAAGACAGATGCAGGGGCGCTATCGCGTACAAAGCCCCGGCCTCAAGCCTCTTTTCGACCGCGCCCGCTCGCTCGCCGCCCGCATCGCACAGTTCACGATCCAGAACGTTCCTCGGGAGCGGAACCGCGAGGCCGACCGGCTCGCCAACCAGGCGCTCGACGCAGCCTCTCGCCAAAGCGCAAAGGCCAAGACGATCCTTCCCTCCTCTCCCGCCGCCAATCCTTCCACGCTCCTGTTTACGGCTGTTGCCGAAGCGGGCAAACTCCGGCCTTTGCCGCCGTCGCCGGAGTTGGAAGAGGGAACGCAATACGAAGTGCGTGCCACTCGAATCAACCGCCGGCCTCCTCCGGGATAACTAAGCGCGAACATCGCCCGGATCGCCTGGTTGCCTTTTTGGGAAGAAGCGGGGCGGCGCCCGCCGTTTCAGCGTTGGCAGTGTCTCAGTTTGACGTAAGGGCATGGCTTCAGAGTGTGTGTGATAACCCCGAAGGACGTACCTCAGCGGCTAAAGCCGCGTTACAAGCATTGATTTTACGGCACGACTGAAGTCGTGCCCT
>Ga0209726_10004232_pt1 | contig 18596 bp, 15 predicted proteins | sample Subgrocontami54m_FD_187453 | JGI IMG/M metagenome (GOLD analysis project Ga0209726, IMG submission 187453) | Subsurface groundwater microbial communities from S. Glens Falls, New York, USA - GMW46 contaminated, 5.4 m (SPAdes) (version 3) | ecosystem: Environmental > Aquatic > Deep subsurface >... | reverse complement strand
CGGCCAGGCGCAAGAGAAGGTCGAGCAGAAGATGCACATGGATATGACGTCCGACACCGGACACCTTTCGGTGGAGACGATCGCCAAGCGGGGGATGCTCTTTTTCGGCTACCTTGTCGTCTTCATGATCTCGATGTGGGCTATCGGCCTGATTCCGACCGCCTTCTTCTTCGTGATCGTATTCATGCGGGTCGAAGGTCCGGAGCGTTGGTCCTTGGTCATCCCCTATGCGGTGATCCTGGCCCTGTTCATGTATTTCGTCTTCGATCAGATCATGACGGTGCCGTGGCCTGCGAGCTTGCTGGGGACCTGGTTTCCAGCGATGAAATTCATTCCGTCGGTGTAATCCCGCTGCTGTAGAACAGCTGAGTGAAATGTTTTCGGCTACCGCGCGGCGGTAGCCGAAGACGTTTTGGCAACCATCTATTTACCACGCTTGAGCGCTCCCCATTTCCGCCGCCTTCCAAGCGCGCTATGTTTCCGGATCATCGGGGCCGGTCGCACCAAGAAGATTGGCGCGGCCGCATTTCTGCGATCGAACGTTTTTGTTGACCACCGCGGCGCGGCTGTCGGCCGGAAGGGTGGGTTGGGGGAATTCCGCGCGGATGGGGCGCTTGCTGCAGGGGGAGCGGAGCAAAGGGACCGCGCGGTTTGCCGCGACGGTGCTCGCCTGCTTGGCGCTCGCCCATTGCTCCTCGAATAAATTCGCCGGCAGGATCGATCCAAAATACGGCGTCGCCTCGAGCGCTCGCCTTGTCGAAGACGGCGAGCCGATTCCAAAGGGCGGCGGCACCTATCGCGTCGGCAAACCTTATGTGATTGCCGGTCGCACTTACGTGCCGGAAGAAGACGTGAACTACCGGGGTGAAGGTATTGCTTCCTGGTACGGGGACGATTTCCACGGCCGGCTCACGGCGAATGGGGAAATCTTCGACATGCATTCGATCTCGGCGGCGCATCCGACGCTGCCGATGCCGAGCTACGTGCGGGTGACCAACCTCGCCAACAAACGCTCACTGATTGTGCGCGTGAATGATCGGGGCCCTTTTGCGGGCAATCGCGTGATCGACCTGTCGGTCAAGGCGGCGCAGCTGCTTGGGTTCCATGACCGCGGCCTCGCCAATGGGCGGGTCGAATATGTTGGGCGTGCCCCGCTTGAAGGCTCCGACGATCATCAGCTTCTTGCCACGCTGCGTGAGGGGGAGCAGGCGCCAGTCCCGTCTGTGGTCAGGGTCGCATCGGCTCGGCCGTTCCTGCCGGAATATTCTGCGCCGGATCTAGCTGCGGCAAGGCAAAAACCTCTGCCCACGCCGCCAGAACGGCCTTACACCCTCGGCCAAGCGCCCGAACAGGCATCCAAGCCAGCCGGTGGGGCATCAGCAGCGCGGCCATCTGTTGAGCGAAGCGCCGAGGTGGAAACCGCGGCTTTGCCGGCGGTCGGTTCCGTCTCGCCAATACCGAGCGCCGCACGGCCCGCGACACTTTCCACGCCGGGCTCATCGGCTGTTTCCGCCTTTGCCCCGACCCGCTATGATGCTCCGGTGGCATTCTTGAGTGGCCGCGGCCTTTATTGACGCGAACCGACTAAAATCGCTAGAGAATCGCGCGCAGCAAAGAGCTGCCTCAAAGGAGGGGCGCCCTGGCCATGCCTTTCGCATGGACGTCTCGTTTTTGCCGGATAGCCGCGCCCCGCGGTCTTGTGGGCTGCGCGCGCCGGGTTGCGGCGATATTGCTAGCCGGAGCGATCTTGGCGGTCGCAGACGCGGGCTCCGTTAAAGCTCAGAAGCGCGACGACGGCGGATTCCAGACCAGCATACCCCACGCGATCCTGATCGACGCCGAAAGCGGCAGCGTCCTGTTCGAGCGCAATGCGGACGACCTCGTGTATCCCGCCAGCCTTGCCAAGCTGATGACCGCGGAAGTGGTGTTCAATGAACTCAAGCAGGGCAATATCACGCTCGACGACGAGGCCATCATCAGTGAAAACGCCTGGCGGACGGGCGGGGCTCCGTCGCACACGTCCAGCATGTTCGCCGCGATTCACAGCCGCGTGCGGGTCGAGGACCTGTTGCGCGGAGTCATCATTCAGTCGGGCAATGATGCCGCCATTGCGCTCGGGGAAGCCCTTGGCGGCAACGAAGCCGCCTTCGGCGTGATGATGACCAAGCGCGCCCGCGAAATCGGGCTGACCAAATCCGTCTTCACTAATGCTACCGGCCTGCACTCGCCCGGCATGCAAGTGACGGCGCGGGACCTCGCCAAGCTCGCACGGCACATCATCCGCACCTATCCGGAATTCTACAAAATCTATGGCGAGCGCGAGTTCACCTGGAACAAGATCCGCCAGTTCAATCGCAATCCTTTGCTTCCCTGGGGAGCCGACGGCCTGAAGACCGGCTTCACCAAGGAATCGGGCTACGGCCTTGTCGCTTCCACGGATCAAAACGGGCTTCGGCTGATCGTGGTCGTCATGGGGGCAAAGAGCGACAAGGAACGCGCGGACGAGGCACGCAAGCTGCTCGAATGGGGCTTCCGCAGTTTCGAATCCCGCCTTCTTTTCGCAGAAGGGCAAACCGTCGGCGAGGCCAAAGTCTATGGCGGAGAGAAAGGTTATGCGCGCCTCGTCGGCCCGGGTCCGATCCGGCTGATGGTCCCGCGCAATGCCAACGAGCGGATTATCGCGCGCGTGACCTATACCGGGCCGCTGCCGGCGCCGGTGGTATCTGGGCGGCCTGCCGGCGTGCTGAAGGTTTGGCGCGGCGACACGATCGCGCTCGAGGTTCCGCTGCGCACCGGCGAGGACATCAGCAAAGGCAGTTTGTCCCAGCGCGCCTTTGACGCCGTTGCTGAATCGGTGATCGCGCTGTTCCGCGTCGGCGCCGAACGTCTATAAGAGCGGACTGCGAGACATGAAATGCGCGGACGTTTCATTACCTTTGAAGGCGGCGAAGGAACCGGCAAGTCGACCCATGCGACGATGCTCGCGCAGCGTCTCAAGTCGGCCGGCATCGACGCTTTGCTGACCCGCGAGCCCGGCGGCTCGCCGGGAGCGGAAGTCATTCGCCATATCATCTTGTCGGGGGCAGCGAAGCCGCTTGGCGCGGAAGCGGAAACCATCCTGTTTGCGTCGGCGCGCGACGATCATGTGCGGACCACCATTCGGCCCGCGCTCGAACGCGGCACCTGGGTGCTGTCCGACCGTTTCGCCGATTCCACGCGCGTCTATCAAGGCATCGTCGGCGAGGTCGATCCGCGGCTCATCGAGGGCCTTGAGCGGATCACCGTCGGTGAGACGAAACCCGACTTGACCTTCATCCTCGATGTGCCCGCGGAGGTGGGCCTCGCGCGCGCCTTAAAGCGCCGCGGCGACGCAGCCGCCGACCGCTTCGAGAGCGAGGCGCTGGAATTCCATGAAAAGCTGCGAGCCGCATATCGCGACCTGGCGGCACGGGAAAGCGAACGTTGTGTGCTTATCGACGTCACCGCGCCGCACGACCAGGTCGCGGAAAAAATCTGGCAAGTCGTCGACAGGCGTCTGCGGCCTTCGGCCACGGCGCCGAACATCGGCGAGACCGCGCCATGAGCGCGGCCGATGACGAGGAGCCGGCTGAGGCGCCGCATCCGCGCAAGACGCAGGAGCTGTTCGGCCATGCGGAGGCGGAGCGGGTGCTGCTCGATGCCTACCGCAGCGCCCGCGTCCCGCATGCCTGGCTGATCGGCGGGCCGCGCGGCATCGGCAAAGCCACGCTCGCCTATCGCATGGCGCGCTTCGTGCTGGCGCATCCCGATCCGAGCGCGGCCGCGGTGAAATCCGCTCCCTCGCTGGCGGTCGATCCCGAGCATGTGGTGGTGCGGCGTATCGCGGCGCAGGCGCAGGGCGATCTGCTTGTGCTGGAGCGCAGCGAGGACGACAAAGGCAAAATGCGCACGGTCATCACGGTCGATCAGGTGCGCCGCAACGTTTCCTTCTTCGGCTCGACGCCGGGCGAAGGAGGCTGGCGCGTCTGCATTATCGACAGCGCCGACGAGCTGAAGCAGCCTGAAGCGGCCAATGCTCTTCTGAAGATGCTTGAAGAGCCGCCGCCGCGATCGTTGTTTCTTTTGGTCAGCCATGCGCCGGGCCAGCAGCTCGCCACGATCCGCTCGCGCTGCCGGTTGCTGAATCTGCACCCGCTGGCGAGCGCAGACGTGGCGCGGGCTGTCGCCGCGGCGCTCGGCCGCGACGCCGAAGACGCGGAGGTGATAGAGGCAGCAGGCTTGGCGGAAGGCAGCGTCGGCCGCGCGTTCAGCATGCTCGGCGGACCGGTGCTGGCGTTGCGCCGGCGTCTCATCCAGCTTCTCGACAGACTTCCCGACATCGACCCCATGGCGCTGCATGCCCTGGGCGATGCCATGGCAGGCACCGATCCGCAAACGCTGGAGGCCTTTCGGGACACCATCAACGGCTGGCTGTCGGCGCGCATCGAAAGCGGCCCGCAGGAAAGCCGGGTCATGGCCCGCGTCGCCGAGACCTGGGACAAAGTGAACCGCGCCGCCGTTGAGGCGGATACTTTCAACCTGGAGCGAAAGCCGCTGGTGTTTTCCGTATTCGGTCTGCTTGCCGACGCGGCGCGCCGGTGAAAGAACGGGTCGCAATGCTCGTTTGTCCACTATTCGCTGTGCAATAGAAGCAATAGATTGCTTGCAAGAGCCTTTTCGTTGCGACTTGCTCGGAGACGCGAATGAATATGCAGATTCTGGAGCACGCTGTTGCCTTTCACCAGCAAGGGCAGTTAGCGCAGGCCGGGCAACTATATTCGCAAATTCTGCATTTGCAGCCGGATCACTTCGATGCGCTGCATATGCTCGGGGTCATTCGACTCGAGCAGGGACAATATGAGGACGCCCTGAAGCTGGTTGCTGCCGCGCTGAAGGTCAATCCTGAGTCCGCCCGGGCCCATTCGAATCATGGACGGGTGCTATGCCGCGTTAAACGCTACGAAGAGGCTCTTGCTAGCTTCGATCGAGCGTTGGCGATTAGACCTGAATATCCGGAGGCGCTCGACGCGCGAGGCAATGCACTTTCGCAATTGGGCCGCCATGCGGAAGCTCTCGCGAGCTTCGATCGGGCGTTGGCGATTAGGCCCGACTACCTCGACTCGCTTCTTGATCGCGGCAACTTGCTCTCGGCGCTCAAGCGCTACGAGGAAGCCATCGGCTGTTACGACAGGGCGCTCGCCATTGAGCCAGGCGCCGTCGAGGTTCTCCTCTCCAAAGGCAATGCGCTCGTGGAGCTCAAGCGGCACCAAGATGCGCTCGCATGCTACGACCTGGCGTTGGCGATCAGTCCGGATTATGTCGAGGCTTACTATGGCCGCGGCCGTGCGCTGCAGGCCCTCAAGCGTCATGGCGATGCACTGACAAGCTACGGCAAGGCATTGGCGATCAGACCCGACTTTGTCGAAGTTTGGATCAGCCGCGGCAGCGTCCTTTCAGAGCTTAAGCATCACGAAGAGGCCCTCACGAGCTTCAAGCGGGCGCTGGAGCTCGATCCGGATTGTGCCGTGGCCTTCAACAACCGCGGCAATGTGCTCAATGCAATGTCTCGCTACCAGGAGGCGCTGGCAAGCTACGACCGTGCGCTGGCGCTGAAGTCCGATTTTGCCGACGCGCTTTACAACCGCGGGGACGCGCTTACCGGGCTTGAGCGTCACGAGGAGGCACTGGCAAGCTACGACCGCGCGCTGGCGATCAATCCCAGTAATGCCGACGCGCTGAACAATCGCGGCACCACCCTAAAAACTCTGAACCGTCATGACGAGGCGCTCGACTGCTTCGAGCGCGCGATTGCCGTCACGCCCGGGCATGCCTTAGGCCACTGGAACATAGCCGCGGATCGACTCGCTGCTTGTGACTTTGCCAGAGGCTGGAAGGAATATGAGTGGCGCCGGGCGGTTCCGGAGTTCAATCACGTGCCGCGCGGCTTTCCCCAGCCGACGTGGAATGGCGAGTATGTCAAGGGCACGCTTCTGGTGTGGGGGGAACAGGGTCTTGGTGATGAGGTCTTGTATTCCGGAATGCTTCCTGATCTCCCCGGGCGCGCCGATTCCGTGATCCTGGAAACTGAGCCCCGGCTGGTGAAACTTTTTGCCCGCTCATTTCCCGGTGTGCGTGTGATCGGCCGCGGCGACAAGCTGGACCATGATAAGATCACGGCGCAAATATCGGTTGCCAGCCTGGGACAATATCTCCGCCCGAACCTGGCCGCGTTCCCGCATCGAGAGCACGGCCATCTGGTGGCCGACGCGAAGCTCGCGGCCAGCCTGCGCCAGCGCCTTTCGCCGGCGGGTCAGGTTGTGATGGGCCTGTCGTGGATCAGCAAAAATCCGTTGCTCGGCAAATTCAAAACGGCGCTGTTGAGCGACTTCGCGCCCGTGCTTCGGCTGCCCGGCTGCCGGTATATCGATCTGCAGTATGGCGAGACGCTGCCCGAGCGGGACGCGCTCAGACAAAAGACTGGTCTGCTGGTCGAGCGGCTTGAGGACGTCGACAACACCGACGACCTCGACGCGCTTGCGGCACTCATTACCGCATGCGATCTCGTCGTGACCGTCAGCAACACCACCGTACATTTGGCCGGAGGGCTGGGCAAACCGACCTGGGTCTTCGCCCCGCATGGACATGCAAAATTTTGGTACTGGTTTAGGGACCGCGCCAACAGTCCCTGGTATCCTCACGTGTCCATCAAGCGCCAAGCCAGCAAACAATCCTGGGCGGAAACCATTACCTCCAATGCCGAGGAAATTTCCGCCTTCGTGGAAACGGTCCGCCGCCGGCAGAATTCCTAATCGCCAGCCTTGAGCCGCATCGGAGCCGAAGACGGCCGCACCCTTGATTTCCCCTCATTCTATTGGCACCAACACCGCTGATTGACCTGCCGGGCCGAAAATCCGCACCAGAAGGCCGCAATGGCGACCAAGCCGAGTTATTACATTACCACCGCGATCGCCTATCCGAACGGCGCGCCGCATATCGGTCACGCCTATGAGGCGATCGCCACGGACGCCATCGCGCGCTTCATGCGGCTCGACGGCTACGATGTCTTCTTTCTCACCGGCACCGACGAGCACGGCCAGAAGATGCAACAGACCGCGGTGAAGGAGGGGCTCACGCCCGCGCAACTGCTCGATCGCAACGTGCCGCGCTTCCAGGCCATGGTGCGGCGGATGGATTGCTCCAACGATGACTTCATCCGCACCACGGAGGAGCGCCATCACCGCTCCTCGGCCGCGATCTGGGAGCGGATGCAGAAGGCGGGGGACATCTATTTGTCGAAATACGCCGGCTGGTATTCGGTGCGCGATGAGGCTTTCTACGACGAGAGCGAAACCACCGTCGCTGAAAATGGCACGCGCCTGGGGCCGCAGGGCAGCCCGGTCGAATGGGTGGAGGAGGAAAGCTATTTCTTCCGCCTGTCCGCCTATCAGGACAAGCTGCTCGATCTCTACAAGCGGCACCCGGACTTTGTGCTGCCTGAATCCCGCCTCAACGAGGTGGCGAGCTTCGTGCGCGGCGGGCTGCAGGATCTGTCGATCTCACGCACCACGTTCAACTGGGGCATTCCGGTACCCGGCCATCCCAAGCACATCATGTATGTGTGGGTGGACGCGCTGACGAATTACATCACTGGCGTGGACTTTCCTGACACCGACAGCCCGAAATTCCGCCGCTATTGGCCGGCCAATCTGCATGTGATCGGCAAGGATATCGTGCGCTTTCACGCGGTCTATTGGCCGGCGTTCCTAATGTCGGCTGGGATCGAGCTGCCGAAGCGGGTGTTCAGCCACGGCTTTCTCTTCAACCGCGGAGAGAAGATGTCGAAGTCGGTCGGCAACGTGATTGACCCATTCGCCTTGGCCGATGCCTACGGCGTCGATCCGCTGCGCTATTTCCTGCTGCGCGAAGTGCCCTTCGGTCAGGATGGTAATTACAGCCACGAGGCCATCGTCAACCGCATCAATGCCGATCTGGCGAATGATCTGGGCAATCTGGCTCAGCGTTCACTGTCGATGGTTAGTAAGCAATTGGGCAGCACGTTATTGAAACCGGGAACACTGTCAGAACGTGATAAAAGTATCTTGGCCGCAGCAGACGGAATGATTGCAGTTGCGCGCGAACACATGAAGACGCAGCAATTGCATCAGGTACTCAGCCATATCTGGGGCGTAGTAGCGGATGCCAACCGCTATTTCGCGGGCGAAGCGCCATGGGCGTTAGATAAGGACGATGCATCAAAGCAGGGACGAGTTTTATATGTCACCGCTGAGGTCATCCGGCAGGTGGCGATTCTGGTGCAGCCTTTCATGCCTTCGTCGGCTACTAAGCTACTCGACCTCCTAGAGGTGCCAACGAACGAACGGGACTTTTCCCAGCTTGGTGGCAAGCACCGGCTAGCGTCAGGAACGAGAGTGGCGCCGCCAAAGCCGGTGTTTCCACGTTATGTGGAGCCGGAAACAAGCGCGCCGGCCTGAGATTTTCATGCTCGTTGACAGCCATTGCCATCTGGATTTCCCCGACTTCTCCACGGAGGTCGAGGCCGTGGTCGGCCGCGCCAAGGCGCAGAATATCGTCCGCATGGTCACGATCTCGACGCGGGTGAAACGCCACGGCGAAGTTCTCGGCATCGCCGAGCGTTTCCCGGAAGTTTTTTGTTCCGTCGGCACCCACCCGCATAACGCCCATGAAGAACTCGACATCGGCACCGGCGAACTGGTGAAACGCACTAGCCATCCGAAGGTCGTGGCGATCGGCGAAGCGGGGCTCGATTATCACTACGACTACAGTCCGCGCGCGGCGCAGGAGCAGGGATTCCGCGCGCATATCGCGGCCGCGCGTGAGACGAAGCTGCCGCTGGTCATCCATTCGCGCGAAGCCGACGATGCCACCGCAAAAATCCTTGTAGAGGAAATGGGGAAGGGGGCCTTTCCGGCCGTCCTGCATTGCTTCACCGGCGGCCGCGATCTGGCCATGTCGGCGGTCAATCTGGGTCTGTATGTGTCCTTCACCGGCATCCTCACCTTCAAGAATTCGCAAAACCTGCGCGACATCGCCGCCGAACTGCCGGCCGATCGCATCCTGGTAGAAACGGACGCGCCCTATCTGGCGCCGGGCCCGTATCGCGGCAAGCGCAATGAACCGGCCTATGTGGTGGAAACCGCCAAGGTGCTGGCCCAGGTGCGCGGCGTCTCGCCGGAAGAAATTGCCCGCCAGACCACGGAAAATTTTTTCCGGCTGTTCGGCAAGGTCCCGCGCCCGGTGGAGCGCGCATGACCTTGACCTTCACCATCCTCGGCTGCGGTTTTTCCATGGGCGTTCCGCGCGCGGCCTTGGGCTGGGGCGCCTGCGATCCCGCAAACCCTAAGAACCGCCGGCGGCGCTGCTCGCTGCTCGTTGAGCGCAGCAATGGTGAAGGCCGCCGGACCAGCGTCCTTGTGGACACCTCGCCGGATCTGCGGGAGCAATTGCTGGCGGCTGACGTGGATTCGCTCGACGGCGTGCTGTTCACCCATGCCCATGCCGACCACACCCACGGCATCGACGATCTGCGGCCGCTGTTCATTCACCGCCGCCGCCGCGTGGACGTCTATATGGATGAGGCCACGGGCCAGGCGCTGGAAAAGAAGTTCGGCTATTGCTTCGAGACACCACCGGGAAGCGAATATCCCGCCATCCTGAGCACCCACCGGATCGTGCCCGGCCAGCCGGTCACCATCGAGGGCGAGGGCGGTCCGATCACCGTCCTGCCGGTCCTCCAGGTCCACGGCGATATTCACTCGCTGGGCTTCCGCTTTGGCGGCCTGGGCTATTCCTGCGACGTCAGCGGGCTGCCGGACGACAGCGTGGCGGCCTTCGCGGGGCTCGATGTGTGGATCGTGGATGCCTTGCGCGAGACGCCGCATCCCAGCCATTTTTCGCTCAGCGACGCCTTGGCCTGGATCAAGCGCGTGCAGCCCAAGCGGGCGATCCTGACCAATCTGCATGCCGACCTGGATTACGACGCCCTGCGCGCCAAGCTGCCGCCGCATGTGGCGCCAGCCTATGACGGGCTGAAGATGAGCATTTCGGCTTAATCTAATTTATCAATGAAGAACGTTTTTTATGGAAATACATATGCTTGTGAAGGTTTCCTCATCAGGCTGGGTATTTATAGATATTCCATAATATGTCTTATGCGAATCATAGGCGGCAGTGACTTGGTCCAGATAGCCGTGATCTAGTGGCAACGGGGGTTCCCTGTTGAAACCAGCAAAAGACATCGCCCGCCTGATCGAAATCATGGCCGCGCTGCGTGCACCGGAGGGTGGTTGCCCCTGGGACCGCAAGCAGGATTTCGCCAGCATCGCGCCCTACACCATCGAGGAAGCCTATGAGGTCGCGGACGCCATCGCGCGCGGCGATTTCGACGATCTGCGCGAGGAACTAGGCGATCTGCTGCTGCAGGTCGTCTACCACGCGCGCATGGCGGAGGAAGAAGGCAAATTCGACTTCGGCGACGTGGTGCAAGCTATCACCGAGAAACTTTTGCGCCGGCATCCGCATGTGTTTGGCGAAGCCCGCGGCATGACGCCGGAAGCCGTGGCCGGGCTGTGGGAACAGATCAAGGCGCAGGAAAAGGCCGAGCGCGGTGACAGGGCTGCGAATACGCAGGGAGCCCTGGCGGGCGTTCCGGTCGCGTTGCCCGCCCTCACCCGCGCGCTCAAGCTTCAAGACAAGGCCGGACAGGTTGGCTTCGATTGGAATGATCCCATGGCGGTGCTCGCCAAAATCCGAGAGGAAGCCGACGAGATCGAAGCGGAACTGAAAGCCGGGGCAAAGCAGGAAGCGGCCCGCGAGGTCGGTGATCTGCTGTTCGCGGTCGTCAACCTCGCCCGTCATCTCGGCGCCGATCCGGAAGCGGTGCTGCGCGCCACCAACCGCAAGTTCGAGCGCCGCTTTGCCTCCATCGAACGGGCGCTGGACGACGCTGGTAAATCCCCGAGCAAAGCGACGCTGGCGGAGATGGACGCCCTATGGGATGCGGCGAAGGCCGCGGAAAAATAAGGCTGAACAATTGTCTTCACAAACGCGTCGTTAGAGCGACGAGCCAATCCGGCATTACGTTTGTCAAGAAGGTCTCGATGGTCTTATCGAGGCCGGTCAGCACCAAAGCGCCAAGCAAAACGAGAGCCGAACCCATCAGCGGTTTGCCAATGCGAGATAGCCGCAACAGCCGATCGCGCCGTGCGAGGATTGCCTGTCTCGACCCATAGGCCAATGCCAAGATGGGCGTTGCGGCGCCGAAGCCGAATGCAGCCATGATCAGCGCCGCCTTGAAGGCGGTTTCGCTCTGGGCGGCGAGTCCTACCGCCGCCCCCAGCGTTGGACCTGAGCACGGCGACCAGACCGCGCCGAGCAGGACACCCAGCAGGAATTGGCCGCCGATGCCGGACGGCTGAATTCGGTCGACCAACGATTGTCCCCCCGCCGCGATGGGCGCCGCTGCGAGCGCAAACCCTCTCTGAAACGCGGGAACCAGAAGAACAATACCCACTCCAACCATAAGGACAGCGACGCCCAGCCGCAGCATCGCCGGATCGAATCCGGCGCTGAAGCCAAGCGAGGCGATGAGAATGCCCACGGCGGCGAACGAGGTGGCGAGGCCCACGGCCAGCGCGACCGGCCCCCAGGCATTTTGCTCAAGGATTCCGAATAGAATGATCGGCAGCAACGGCAATACGCAAGGATTCAGGGTCGATAACGCGCCAGCGCCATAGCTGAGCGCGAGAACGCCGAGTTCACCCACCATCAGAAACCCTTAGCGACCAAGGCACGGATGCGGGAAGGGTCGGTTTCACCAGTCGATCGGCCCATTTCCTGCGCCCCCTTGAAGACAATCAAGGTGCTCTGCGTTTGGACGCGAAATCGCTTCAAGGTTTCTTTCTCGGTATCAAAGTCCACCTCGTAAACAACCAGCGTCGGCTGCTCCTTCTCAAGGCTCTGGACAGTCGGCCACTGCTGCTTGCAGGTAGGACACCACGGGGCAGTCACATGGATGACAATGGTCCGGCCGGCCGTCTGGGCATCCTGAAAGGCCTTGGCATTGAAAGGCTGCATGGCGTTCGCGCCGAATGAAATTGCCAGGAGCGTGGCGAAGCCGAGAATAGCGCTCAGTAGAGCTTTTTGCATGGCATGCCCTCCTCATGCGGAATATGGGTCCATATCGACCCAACGAATAGTTATTCGTTCCAGCCGGCAAAAGGTTACACTGGTCGATAGCTATGACGTTTCAGCCAGCCTCAGCGGGAAAACTTCGCCCGAACCCGCTCAATCGTGGCAGGCTCCGCGCGTACGGTGACCGCGAGTTGGTCTTGGTCGTTCATGGACTTGGACAGCACCTCGGTATGGCGGTGCAACCAGCTCATCCCCGCGCCGTCCGCCGGGTCGAGAACGAGATCAAGCGTCATCCGGCCTGAGCCCAGGTGCGCCTCGATCGACGCCTTCAGGCTGTCGACCCCCTCCCCGGTCACGGCAGAGACCAGGACCGGCCGGCGCGCGGATGGCTGGCGCGCAGCGAGATTGAAAAGCTCGATGCGCCGTTCCGCGCTCAGCCGGTCGATCTTGTTCCAGATCTCGATCAGCCGCTTGTCCGCGGGCTCGATGCCGAGCTCGCGCAGAACCTCTTGAACATCGCGTGACTGCGGCTCCGCGTCGTCGTGCGACATGTCGCGCACATGCAGGATCACGTTGGCTTCGATCACCTCTTCCAGCGTCGCGCGGAAGGCCGCGATCAGCATGGTCGGCAAATCGGAGATGAAGCCCACGGTGTCGGACAGGATGATGCGTGCCCCGCGCGGCAGATCGACGGCGCGCAGCGTTGGATCGAGGGTGGCGAACAGCATGTCCGCCGACAACACGCTCGCCTGCGTGATCTGATTGAACAGCGTCGACTTGCCGGCATTGGTGTAACCGACCAGCGCCACAATGGGATAAGGCACGCGCTTGCGGCTGTCGCGGTGGAGCTTGCGCGTTCGCTTGACCTTCTCCAGCTCTCCTTCGATGCGGGCGATACGCTCCTCGATGACGCGCCGGTCCGTCTCGAGCTGCGTCTCGCCCGGCCCGCCAAGAAAGCCGAAGCCGCCGCGCTGGCGTTCCAGGTGCGTCCAGGAACGCACCAGCCGGCTTTTCTGATAGGTCAGATGTGCGTGCTCGACTTGCAGCGTGCCCTCGCGGGTGCGCGCGCGCCGGCCGAAAATTTCCAGGATCAATCCGGTGCGGTCGAGCACCTTGGCGTTCCACGCCTTTTCCAGATTGCGCTGCTGCACCGGAGAAATCGCGCAATCCATGACTACGATTCCAGCCTCGTGGCTTTTTACCAGACCGGCGATTTCCTCGACCTTGCCTTTGCCGATAAAGGTTGCCGGCGTGATGGTTGACAGCCCGACTGTGCCTGAATCCACCACGTTGAGGTCGATGGCGCGGGCGAGACCGACGGCCTCTTCGAGGCGGGTTGCGGGGGAACGCGCGCCGCCTGCCTCATGCGCCGGGCTCTTGGGTGACTGGCGGCGCACAAAAGGCTCGATGACGACCGCACGCCCTGTCTCCGAGCCCGTGGCTGCCGGGCTCAGACGATCTGCACGCGTGCGACGCCGCCGGGGTTCCAATTACTGCGTGTCCCCCGCCGGCGCCTCCTCGGCGCCTTCAAACAACTGGATCGGGTGTCCCGGCATAATCGTCGAGATCGCGTGCTTGTAGACCAGTTGCGAATGCCCGTCTCGCCGCAACAGCACGCAGAAATTATCGAACCAGGTCACCACGCCCTGTAATTTCACGCCGTTGACCAGGAAGATGGTCAGCGGGACTTTGCTCTTGCGGACATGATTGAGAAACGTGTCTTGTAAATTTTGAGCGCGTTCGGCGGCCATTGCCGTGTTCCGTTTTTATGCTCGTCTGTAACGCGAGCTGCTTTTTTCCGGGCCGCACGCCCCTGTCGCAACCTGCGGGGGCCCGGATGGCGCCATTAGAGGGTAGGTGGAGGGGCCGCGCAAGCAGAAGTTGGCGGCAAGACCCGGCAAAAGCGCCTGCAAAAACGATCAAATAAACTCGCTATGGCGGTGAAACTCCCGCCGCAGCGCGGTGGCGACAAGGCCGGGGGCCCCATTTCCGACAGGCCGGCCGTCAATACGCACCACGGGCATGACCATCTGGCTCGCCGAGGTTACAAAGGCCTCGCGGGCGGCATAGGCCTCCTCGGCGGTGAAGGGCCGCTCATCGAGTTCCAGACCCTGAGCCTTGAGGACTTCAAGCAGGACCGTTCGGGTAATCCCCCGCAAGATGCCGTGGTCGGCCGGGCGCGTCACCACCTTGCCCTCGCGGCTGACGATCCAGGCATTGGTTGAGGATCCCTCCGTGACGCAGCCGTCCTTGCCGACGAACCACGCTTCCTTGGCGCCCTGCTCGCGCGCCGCCTGCTTGGCCAGCACGTTGGGCAGCAGCGAGATCGACTTGATATCGACCCGGTCCCAACGGTTCTCGGGAACGGTGATGACCGCGATTCCTTCGGTGGCTGTCTTTTCGCTGGCGGCGACATCGAGCGTACGCGCCGTAACCACAATGCTTGGAGCGGTGCCAGCCGGCGGAAAGGCGTGGTCGCGGCGGGCCACGCCGCGGTTGACCTGCACATAGATGATGCCGTCGCGCACCCGGTTGCGCCGCACCGTCTCGCGCAGGATGACGCCCAGCGCGGCGAGCGACATGGGCATGGCGATGCGCAGCTCCCGCAGCGAGCGTTGCAGGCGCATCATGTGCAGGCGCTCGTCGACCAGACGGCCTCCCCTCACCTCGCAGACGTCGTAGACGCCGTCGGAGAATTGATAGCCGCGATCCTCGATATGGACCGTGGCCTGGGCGAAGGGCAGGTAGCGCCCGTTCACGTAAGCGATGCGGGACATGCGCGTGACGCCTCAGCCGATTCCCAACGCCTTGAGCTTGCGATGCAGAGCTGAGCGTTCCATGCCGACGAATTCCGATGTGCGGGAGATGTTGCCGCTGAAGCGGTTGATCTGCGCCACCAGATATTCGCGCTCAAAAACTTCGCGCGCTTCGCGCAGCGGCAGGCCCATGATCTGCTCGCCGCCATTGCCGTTGGGCATGGCCGGAACCATGGAGCCCACGTCCTGCGGCAGCATGTTGGCGGTGACCACGGCATCGAGGTCGCCGCCGGCAAGGATCATCAGCCGCTCCACATTGTTGCGCAGCTGCCGCACGTTGCCCGGCCAATCATGCAACTGCAGGACGGCCATGGCATCGGCGCCGACCCTGCGCTTGGACAGGCCGGTGGATTGCGATATCTGCTCCATGAAATAGTCGACCAATTCGGGGATATCCTCGCGGCGCTCGGCGAGCGAGGGCACGCGGATCGGCACAACGGAGAGCCGGTGATAGAGGTCCTCGCGGAACTTTCCAGCGGCGATGTCCTCCTCGATGTTGCGCGCCGTGGAGGATATGATCCGCACGTCGACTGAAACCTTGGCATTGCTGCCGACGCGTTGGAAGGTCTGGTCCACCAAAACGCGCAGAATCTTGTTCTGCGTCTCGCGCGGCATGTCGGCGATTTCGTCGATGAAGATGGTGCCGCCGTTGGACTCCTCAAGGGCGCCGATCTTGCGGCCCTGGGCTCCATTCGATTCTTCGACACCGAACAATTCGACTTCCATCCGCTCCGGCGTAATGGCGGCGGCGTTGATGACCACGAAAGGCTCTCCGGCGCGGCTCGACAGGTTGTGAATGGTGCGCGCGGCAAGTTCCTTGCCGGAGCCGGACGGCCCGACGATCAGGATGCGGCTATTGGTCGGGGCTACTTTCTCGACGGTCTGACGCAACTGGTTGATCGACGGCGAACGGCCGATCAGCGTCGCGGGCAGCGGGGCCAATTGCTTGAGCGCCTTGACCTCACGTTTCAGCCGCGACGTCTCCAGCGCGCGATCGGCGACAAGAACAAGACGGTCGGCCTTGAACGGCTTTTCGATGAAGTCATAGGCGCCGCGCTTGATCGCCGAGACCGCGGTTTCAATGTTGCCATGGCCTGAAATCATCACCACGGGCACCTCTGGATGTTCGTGCTTGATGGCGTCGAGCAGCTGCAGCCCGTCGAGCCGGCTGCCCTGCAGCCAGATGTCGAGGAAAACCAGGTTGGGGCGGCGGGCGACGATGGCGGCAAGGGCCGTTTCGCTGTCCTGCGCTGTGCGCGTGTTGTAGCCCTCATCCTGCAGGATGCCCGACACCAGCTCGCGGATGTCGGCTTCATCGTCGACGACTAGGATGTCCGCAGCCATGACTAGCGCCCACCCACGGATTTAGAGGCTGGCGCCTCGATGGAGGCATCGGGAGACTCGACGTCCTTGCGCGCGAAGCGCAAGCGCAGCCAAGCTCCGCGTTGGCCCGGTATTTTTTCCGCGGCGTCCTTCAGCTCGATACCGCCGCCATGCTCCTCGAGAATCTTGCCGACGATGGCCAACCCAAGGCCGGTGCCCTTCTCCCGCGTGGTCACGTAAGGCTCGAGCAAGCGGCTGCGGTTCTCCTTTGGCAGGCCCACGCCGTTGTCGATGATATCGATGACGATATCGTCTCCGTCCCGAGCGGCCGAAACCTGGATCTTGCCGCGCCCGCGCTCGGCCGCCGGCACCGCCGCGATGCCTTCGGCGGCGTTCTTGATGATGTTGGTGACGGCTTGAGAAATGAGGCGCCGGTCGAAGCGCGCCGGCAGCGAATCCCCGGCGATATTGACGTCGATGTCGATGTCGGAATGGCCTACCCGCATGAGGAAGACCGCCTGGCGGACGGTGTCGGCCACGTCGTCCGGCGCCATCACCGGCTTTGGCATCCGCGCAAAGCGCGAGAATTCGTCAACCATTCGCTTGATGTCCTCGACCTGCCGCACGATGGTCTCCGTGCACTGCTCGAAAACGTCGCGGTCCTCGACAATGACCTTTCCGTATTTGCGGCGCAGGCGCTCGGCGGAAAGTTGAATCGGCGTGAGAGGATTTTTGATTTCGTGCGCAATACGGCGGGCGACGTCCGCCCAGGCCGAGGTGCGCTGTGCCGATACCAGCTCGGTAATGTCGTCGAGGGTGATGACATAACCGTGCTCTGTATCCGTCTCCTGCTCGCTGGTGACCCGGACCGACAAATTACGTTCCTTTCCGTTGCGGTTGATTGTCACTTGCCCCTGCACGAGGCGCGCGCCTGAGCGCGCCGCGGTCAGCATGCCGGCAAGCTCCGGCACCACCTCGGCTAGCGGCCGGCCAAGCGCCTCGGCTTGCGAATGGCCGATCAGTCTCTCGGCCGAGCGATTGAGGATGCTGGCGCGGCCCTCGGCGTCGATACCGATAACTCCAGCGCTCGCTCCGGCCAGAACGGCCTCGGTAAATCGCCGCCGGCTGTCGATGAGATCGCGCGCGCGGACGAGGTCGTCACGCTGGGTGCGCAGCTCCTGAGTCATCTTGTTGAAGGTTTCACCGAGATGCGCGAGGTCGCCTTCGGAGCGGCGGATCGGTACTTGAACAAAGAGATTGCCGGTGGAGACAAGGTTAGCCGCGCCGATCAAACGCCGGATGGGCGCGACCAGGTAATTGGCAAAATTCAATCCAATCCATACCGCCGATAGCAGCACGATCAGCGCAATGACCGTATAGACGAGGGCGAAGGCGATCTGAACGCCGAAGCGCCGCTCCCGAAGCGTGTTGAAATCCGTGATGTTTCCTTCGGTCTGCCGCAACCGTCCAACGATGCCGGGATCCAAAGGCCGCGCCAAAAAGAGAAAAAAGTTGTTGTAGTTAGGCAGCTTGATGATGGCAGCGACGTAGCCTGCGTCGAGAAACAAGCCGACCTGCGGCTCATTTTCGTCGAGTCCGGCAAGTGTCTCTTGTGACGGCAAGGTCACGGGCAGAGCGGTCTTGCTATCGGCCTTCTCGATGACGTTACGATTACCATCAATGATCTGCGCGGCGGTAAGACCGCGGCTGGCCGATTGCTCAGTGAGCTGCTCCCGGAAACGGTTACGGTCATGATCGAATAGGGACTTGGAGCGGCTGGCTTCTTTAGCCAGGGCAATGGCCTGCTGGCGCAGATCCTGCGCCTGGCCGCGCAGATAGATGTCCGCCATGGCCAGCGAATTTTCCAGCATCGCCTGAGTGCGGGTGGAAATCAGGCTGTCGAGGCCGCGGTCGAGCGTCACGCTGGCGACGATGGCGACGAGAATGGCGGGAGCCGCCGCGATCAGCGAGAACAGGGCGATGATGCGCACATGCAGCCGCGCGGCGGCGCGTCCGCGCCGGCGCGCTTGGACGATCAGCCACAGCTCACGGGCAATGATACCGAGCAGCAGAAGGACGGTCGCCGCGTTGGCGAGCAGCAGACTGACGACAACTTCATGCGCCGGCTCGATCGGCGTCAGATCGGACAGGACGACGAAAGTGGCGAACGCGGAAAGCAGCGCGACAATAACCGCGATGCGGCCAAGAACGCGGTTTTCGACTCTGGCCGCTGAAACTCCCGCCATGGCCGCTTCTGCAGTGACGGCC
>Ga0209726_10004228_pt1 | contig 18600 bp, 18 predicted proteins | sample Subgrocontami54m_FD_187453 | JGI IMG/M metagenome (GOLD analysis project Ga0209726, IMG submission 187453) | Subsurface groundwater microbial communities from S. Glens Falls, New York, USA - GMW46 contaminated, 5.4 m (SPAdes) (version 3) | ecosystem: Environmental > Aquatic > Deep subsurface >... | reverse complement strand
TCCGCAGCAGCCGCGCGGGTTCGAACCCCGCGTCCGTGCTGCTCTGGGCGACCGCGTTCATTCGAATGCGGCCCCGAGTCAGGTGCAACGGGTACCATCTCAACTGAATTTCTTTACCCTTCCCCAATTTGTGATTTAGTGCTTCTGGTCCCGTGGAGGAAACGGGTCTTTAGCAGGGGCCATGGTGTCCTTGTCCCTGATTCGTCCATCTCGACCATGGATCACAACTTCACCACCACCCTGCTTAGTTGCAAATTGCTTTGCAAGTTTCTCGGCACTTTTCTGAGTGGGCGCGAAGGTGCGTCGGTCCCCACCCTCTTTCTTTACAGCCCAACCCCTTTGAGGATCGGGGGTCACGTGATAGTTCTGTTTCTTAGCCATATCGAAAATTATACTCCAGGGTGGTTGAAATGAGAAGATAGAGACTCAGAAGAGGCTTCCCGGCCATCTGGTGAAGAAGGTTCCCAGAATGAAGAGAACCCTGGAGGCGGTAGCGGGAGTGGTCTCATAAGGACTTCGACGAGATCGACAAAATTCTCGACTGCCTGTCGGGCTTCGGTGGGGTCAGGCGGAACATTCTCATGGTTGAGTAGCGCCAGTATTTCTTCGAAATCTGAATCGTCGATACGCATCCACACCAATCTATAGGACAGGGCGGGTTACACATAGACGTGAGAACGTGCCGGCTAAACCCTCCACATCCTCTCGTCTAGCCTGAATTGCTGTATATTTATACAGCCATGGCCGATGCCCGACTTGAACGCCTTTTCCTGTGCCCGTTATGCGGATCGAACGAATACACGTTCGTCGTATTTCCCCGCAAAGACGGCACCGCATATTTGACAAACCTGTACCAGTGCGGCGGGTGCAGCGTGGCGTTCACCGATCCGGAGCGCTTCACCAAACTTTACCGGAGCACATACGACCGAGCGCGGCATTGGCGCGAGGTACGGCCGACCAAGGACGTGCCAAAGGATTCGTAATCAGGGTTACCTCGGTACAATGCTGCAATGTGCGGCCGTTACTCTCTCCATGCCAATCCCCATGTCATCGCGCTTCAGTTTAGCCTGGGCATGGACCCTGAATTCAAGGCGCGATACAACATCACGCCAAGCTCGAACATTTTGATTGTTCGCGAAGACCGCGAAAAAGGGCGAGTCGCTGACCTATACCGATGGGGCTTGATACCCAGCTGGGCCAAGGACCCGAGCATTGGAAACAAACTCGCGAATGCGAGAGGAGAGACGGTCGCAGAGAAACCGTCGTTTCGCGCGGCATTCAGGCGCTGGCGGTGTCTTGTGCCTGCAAGTGGCTTTTACGAATGGAAAACAGTCGCAGGGAAAAAGCATCCGTACTACATTCGGCCGGCTGGTGACGAGATCTTCGGCCTCGCCGGCATTACGGAACTCTGGAACGGTCCAGACGGCGTTGTGCGCTCGGTCTCTCTCATCACCACCGAACCCAACGAACTCATGCGGACGATTCACGACCGCATGCCCGTTCTTGTCCCGGTTCAGGATTATGGAGCTTGGATAGACCCAACCAATGTAAATGTCGCGGATCTCGCAAAATTCATTCGTCCTTACCCCTCCGAGCACATGCTTGCCCACCCGGTGAGTAAGCGGGTAAATACCCCGAAGAACGACGATGCTGAGCTTATTGAGCCCGTGGACCTTGCCACTCAATAGCGGGAACCGATTTAAGTAATTGAGAGGTTCGAGACTATGGTGGCGGGCGCGTATCATGTATCGTGCGGTGAATTCATCTTTGGGAGGTGTGATGAATAAGAACCAGCAATTGGAAGTGCTTTATACCTCATCGCGTTTTGCCACATTCGCTCTGGCAACATTTGCCGCAGTCTTGTTTACGTGCGTTCCCGACGCGATGGCGTTTAATCTTTCGCCGCGAGGCACAAGGCTTGAACAGGTAACCGCCGTACAGCGCCAACCTTGGTATCTCGGTTGGCTACAAAGAACGGTTGAGGGTTCGATTGGACATTTCACATCACCGGTACACGAAGAAATCACTCATCGGATCTACGACTGCGATGCAGATGGCGCTTACTGCGCCGACGTTGATATCGAATTCGCACCACCTGCGGTCTTATATGGGGTTCGATGGAACGACGATCCTCCGTTCGCATTTGAATCTGGCCATAAGCCGATCGAGGGGTGCAAGATGCAGGAATCTGTGCGCTTTATTTCGCAACCACTTTGTTGGCGAAATCTATTCAAGGACGCGGAAAAAAGTACAGCGCAAGGAAGCGTTTACAACGCCAAGAGCGGGCATGTCTTGCTTTACCGGGTTCATTTTGGCGACCTCCAATTCTTGCACTCGATGGCGTCAATGAATGGGGATTTATCTGAATCGACGAGATCTAAAGTAATGATATGGGCCGAGTTCACGTGGCGAGTCGCGAGCGGTGAATACGGACTGCTAACAACGCTACGCGATGTCAAGATCGACGGACTTAATGATATGGTTGGTCGGCCGGACTGGCGCATCCAGGATTTGTTTACATACGCGGCACCTGGCGCTGTTCGCAAACAAATTCGGCTAGTCGCTTTCGGTTCCCTGCTTCACGTGATGGAAGACAGCTTCGCAAAAGGCCATACAGAACGAGCCGAACCTGGATTTGAGCAGAAATGTGCGAATCCCGGTGCAACTGAGCACTTCGCTCCCGGTGTTATCAGGGAATTTCACGCCTACAATAAGCAGAACCATTCTGAGCATAGTAAATTTGATAGCCGTGAGATGCTTATGGCGCATGTCGCGAACACCAGACCGCACGTGATCATGGTTGGTCGAACGCTACGAAAATATTTCGAAGATGGCACCACATGGAATACCGTTAAGCCGTACTTAGAATGTGTATTCACGCTTCAACGTCCAGATACACCGGCATCTGCTGGTATTGGGTTCGAAAAGTAACCTGGATCAGACATCTAGCGCAGCGGTTGCGAAGACGCAACCTCATCCGGGAGGCGTGCGGGATTCGTGAAGTTGCACCATTACCCAGGCACCAGCAATCCAAAGGGCGATCCTCTGGATACCTTGCGAACGGGCTTTTTCTTTATTCCCTACCGATCCGCTCCGGCTGTCGCCTTGCACTGCGGTGAGTTGGCAAGGCTGCTCGGGCGCTTGCCGGTGAAGGGCCAGAGTTTCGCCGGGCGTGCCTTCTCAACCACTACCGCTGCTTCGGGGCGTTCTTGCGCTACCTTGGGAAAGAATTTCACACCGGCTACCGCTTGAATTTCCTCGATCGAGCGGATGTGCTTTTCGAGATATTGGAACGCTGCATCACCGTCGAGGTCGGTCTGATCGTGGGGTAGCAGGAACGAAATCGTTTCAACAGCGCCGTCGTCCCCCTGGTGGATCAGGATCTTGTAGAAATGCGAGGGCACAGCCACCCTGCTCTTTCCGTTTTTCGACTTCATGCGCTTTGCGCTGGAATCCCGATCACGCTTTCCATTATTATCGCGATCAAAAACACTTCCGGTGATCACGTAGATCGTGCCGCGATCCTTGTCCTTGACCCACAGGCGCACCAAGGATTCAAGAATCTGCCACACGCCGCGGTTGAACTGGCAATACTGCGGGGCCATGTTCGACATGATGAACGAATTAATCACGGGGTTTAAGGCGCGGCTCATGTCGCCATTGGGCGAAAGATGGCCCTGATCGAAGATGGGCTCAGAATAGTCGTTTGGGAGAGATGCATACGGCGCATTTATGCGTGGATCGGCGCGAAAGCAGTCAACCCGATCGATCGTGCCCAGTCCCTTTGCATCGAGCCGGTGAGCCGTCCAGATCGGGACCAACAAGTCGCGATCGTGGTTGATCACGTAATCCCGATGCACGAGCAAGTCCTCGTTATCGACGGGAACCGTCGCGGTCGGAACGCCCCACGGCAGATGTCGCTCGATCGATAGCTGCTGATCTTTTTTGCTAAGCCTGAGCTGTTTGTCGCCTGCGGCTTTTTCTTCTGCCGTGCAGTTCCTGCTTTGAACATCAGTCGAATAGCCAGACAATCCAGCTATCGAGAAAATTAAGCCGAGAAGAAGGACCAGGCGAACAGAATGTGCTGAAAAACTCTGCCAGATTGCATTCATAGGGCACCCCCTGATGGCGTTGAAAAGGTCACTCCGGCATGCACTTCAACGGCAAGAGAAAGTATACGCCCTGCTTGCAGGGGCCTTTGAACAAAATCGGCGGTTCCCGCGACGACGAAGGGATCGAACACCTTTATATCGACCAAGGCTAGCGACTGCTTAAGAGCTTGCGTAAGGAGTTCGTCGGCGTGGCTCGGTTCCACGACCGCCTGCGTCTATCGATGGCCAGAGTTTATCGAAGGCATGAACACCGGACACGGCGAATTTAGGTAACGCAATTGTGTGCAGCAAATCTGTTCGCGAATTGCGGGCTTTTGTGCATTCAGTTCAATGTCTGAGAAGGATGTGACTCACAATTTCAAAAGTCGTTCCGGGTCCGGTATTTCGGGGGTTCTTGAGAGGTCGTTCAAATGATGTAGTTATTGATCCAATCGAAGACCAAAACGCAACTGGCATTTCTTTTAGGTTGTTCGCAAAACGTGCGATTTCAAGAGGTTCCTTCCCCCAAACAACCGTTAGGTCGTAGCGACCTGTACGTCGATTGACGAAATGTGTGTCACTGCACTTATCCAAATAATCATGGAGCTTCATATCTTTATTTGGATATGGTTCGATCTTTGACGCATCCTCCAAAAGATCGGGCACGATCAAATTCGTGTGCACGTCCATCCCATAGGACGTCTCTAATTCAAGGACTCGAACAAATTCCTGCATATCGTGTTCATCTTGATGCCACGAAACTAGAATTGCATCCTCCCATCCAGTAGACAAGAACAAAGATGGGAAGCAATGGCATTTTCCTACTGATAGGCGACTCACTAATTCAATCCACTGCCAGCGGTAGCGGAGACGGATCTGTGATATGCGTCCATAGGGCACAGGTGTCACCGGCGCGATTCTCTCCGGATCTCCAAAGACCTGCATGACGAGGCGAGGCTTTGCGACGATCTTGGGTGTGTTCACTGGGTGGCAATCGCGTTCTACAGGTGTGTTGCCGCGAAGGTAGTGGAAAAAGCTGTAATCACCAATTAGCGGGAAGAATTCTCCACCAAAGTCCGTTAAGGATTTCCAATTCTCCCCCGTGGCTTCCTTAAGAAGCGTCGTGGCATTGTCGAAATAGAGCCTTGTCGCTGCTAATGCACGTACGAGAGGTGACCCGACCATACCCAAGCCCGACGCGATTTCTGTCGTGCGCAAAACACCTAACGTTAGCGTGCCGACGCATATTTGGCGTGCCATCTTGTTTATTCGATTTAGATCCTCTATCGCGGCCGACGCAATCTTTTGCACCAGCGTGCGAGTCTTCTCTGCAGAAAAATTGCTTTGATATCTCCATGCATCGGAAACAAGGTGGCCTTTGGTGTGAATTAACGACACCACGTTCCGTCGGTATGTCTTGAAGCCGCTGAGAGTGGCCCGTTTGTTACACCTCCGGTTTTCCTGCCTCACATATTCCCTAAAGTCCGCCCTCACAGCTTTCGTAAGATCTGCAAATACTCCTTTCTTAAGCTCGCCTCTGACGTTTCTCCTAGCTAACGCATCTGCGGCGGCATGGCACAGATCTTCGCGAAGCCTTACCCATTCAAACGCAAGCAGAAATGCTGCGCTACCATCATTCCGCATATAGCTTGCATAGCATTCAGTCAAGTTGTCGAAGGAACTTTTCCCAGGCTGGTGGCATAATTCAATGGCAATATCTTTAGATAGATACCAACGAATAGAGATGCATATATCTTCCAGACGAGGTTTGTTGTTGGCAACTTGTGCCAAATGAAAGGGTTCCGCGGGTTGTCTAACAGAGCGAGAATGTATTAGTCCTTTAGTGAGTACATTCTCGGAATACTTCTTAACATTCGAATCTACGCATTTAGCCATTGCTTCATCTAATTCAAACAGTGTGTGGTCAGGCGCGACACGGGGCAACAATTCTTCGTAACAGTCATGCAAAGCCTCGAGACACGTATCTGCGACCCATCTATTTATTTGCTCGCGATATCTCCAATACACCTCATGTTCGGTTGATGTGGTTTCAGCGCTAAAAGCGGCACGTCCACTCTGAAACCATTTATCGATTGCTTCCTGCAGCGCTTGACTCCATTCGTCTTTCGGATACTTGGCGTGATATGTTGAAATTGCCAGCATTAATCGGGCTTCCCATAGGTAGTCATTGCTTAGCTGTGGCCAGCTAACCTCCCTAGTTTCTCTGGCGGGCGATCCAAATTGATCGATGGGTATCATTTCATCAATTTGGGTATTGAATCTGCTGAACTGATCTGAGCCTGACAACCCGAAGATTTGTAGGGCAAGAGCAGCCACATATCCCCTACCTCCAAGAAATACCGATAGCATATCGGCCCAGATTTCCTCAACGAATTGCTCCCAGAAACCTTCATCTAAAACTTCAAATTGGGCCATCTGTTTTAGGAGATGCGCGGTCTCCCGCTTCCGCTCAAATATAATTGTTCCTGCCCCTTGGTCACTTAACGGCAAATTCCATTGGGATTCGCGGTCCTGAACATAATGGTGCGCGCACTCGTGATAAAGCAATGGAAGCAAAATCGGTTGCTCAAGATAAAAATACGCAGACCAGATGGTTTGAAACGACAGTGTGTCTTTAACATCTGCAAGGTCGAGTTTGTGCGCGCGAGTAAAGCTTGTCGGCACGTGCGACCAAGTGTGGGTCAAATATTGGCTGGATCGCCATTTTTCGAAGGCCTCAAACCCTTTGTCATCTGAGGGTGCCGCAATGTCCCATAGGACTTTCTGGACCTGCCAATTCACGTGCCGACTGTATGAGGACAGAAAATCAACAAAAGCTCCAGAACTCCATCGACGCATGAGTACTGGACCTGGTAACGTGCCCGGCATGTTCTCAACTAGCTGAACCAACTTTTCGTGTGCATGTTGGAGTTGCTTTAAATAGAACTCAAATGCTTGGTGTAAGAAGTGACCTCGCAGTGACACGAACCAGAAGAACTCCCCACTTTCGGTTCTTTCGGGCGATTGCATCCGGGCCAACTGCTCGAAGCGCTCTCTCACGCGTTGCTGACCTGTCACTAGACCAGAGGCTAGGCTCCCAAGCGAATTCCAGAGATTTCGTAGAGCACGTTCCTGGGGATCGAGGTCGTAGTAAGTCTCGCCTCTGAGATTCTGCTCTACCCACTTTCTTTGCGTGGGTGTCTGTTCTTGATCTACTGCGGCCTTGATTCCAAGGTCTTTCGCACTTGTTCGATCAAGATAGCCAAAGATGAGATTTTGAAGGTGAGCACATTCATCTATCAACAAATTAAAACGCGTGTTTATGTCAGCGAACAGAATCCACGCTTGTCGCAAGGCCGTGTGCTCGTTCACTTGTTTAACCTACTTGATGACGTGCAAATAAGCGAGATAGACAACGAGTAAGCCCGTTACTAGGAGATTTAGTAATTTCTCGTTGTCCAGTCCGAATTCCGAGAACCGAAGGCCAAAATCATGATCATGAATCTCTTCCCACGGATTGTCTGGAGCGTATTCACCATCGAAGAGAAAGAATGGACAGTTGCCGAGGGGTTTCCTCGACCACATGTGTGCCCACTTTAGGAGCGCATCGTGTTGACGGCGGTGCAGGTAACTTGAGAGCAAAGCCCAAAAGAGTCCAAGTGTCGCGAGTAGAGTGGGTAACTGTGAATCGTGTGCTTCCACCAAGGACGCACCGATCATAATAGTTGCAATTCCAAACAACGCCGCGAATAGAGCCAATTGTAGTATGTGAAGCTTATATGCCATATACAAGTGATAGCGACGGATTCCGGATGCTTTGACTTCGAAACTCACTCCAGGGAGCCCCTCGTTCTCGAAGTCGTCATGGAGACCACGATATAGCATTCGATCTACTGCCAGTCTGATAATTGGCCAAAAGTCGTAAGCATGCGCGGCCAAGCTATGATCGGCTAGGTGATGCTCTAGAAGAAGACGAATATTCTGCTTTGGCGCGGGCGGGACCTGACTAAGATCGATTGGGTTGGAAAACGTAAGTGTTAGTTTTTTTGTGTTCCTCGCAAATGATGTAATACGACTCGTGACGTTAGGATCTAGTAAGCGTACCGCCATAATCAACTTGTTCTTAGCTAACGTTTTCCAGTTGACTGGGGGAAAGGGGTGATTAGGTGATAGAAGATAAAGCCGTACGGTAAATATCCGTCTTTTCATTAACCAGATCACCCCGAGGATAATCAATACTGAACCTGTCAACAAAAAGCCGAGCGTGAAACGCTTTTCTGATCCAATGTAGCCGTACTTTTTGTATGCTCCGCCGAGGAAAAGCTCTGAAAAATACGACCCGACGAACCAGGCCGTAACGAAAATAACTGCCCATACGACGAATACGAACGGCCAAAACAGAAGACCTTTATTTTTCAGCGTCCAGTGCGTTTTGTATTCTTGGTATTTAAAGATCGAGAATAGTTTGCGTAGCCAATAGAGACCGGTTGAGACTTCGATATCCAGATATTGTTGTGGGTGTTCCGGGAGATGCCCCAGATTTTCCGGGAAGTGTGGACTGGAGCATCCCGGTTTGATTCGGGCGACAAGCATAAAAAAAAGCCGCTTTCGCGGCTTTAGCCCATGTGGCCAAGGCGTCGTTTCGTTGGGCGGCTTACAGAGTGCAACTCTGTGGCCGTGTGATATGTCTTGGGACGGTAAGGAACGGGGAACGATCCAATTGCCTTTACATTTCGCTCAATGCGATTGAATTGATCGTCCAAACGCTCAAGACGACGGTCCATCGTATCAAGGCGCGCAACTATCGTTCGGAGGAGATCGGAAGTCTTTTCGTTAGCCATGTTTACCTCACTTCGGTTGGTGAGGGCAGAAGTTATGAATTCATAAACCTTCAAGCCCGATATTATGACCTCGACAGCCTAAGCTGCCAACCCCAGCGATCTTACTAAAAGAACAAACTTGCTTACGCAAGAGATCCTTTACGTAAGCGCCTACGTCTATAGTACAAAATACATATTTATAAATCAATAGGTTATACACAGCTGCGCTTTTGGCAGCCATAAGAGATTGGAGGCGCTAGCTCTGACACGCGCAGCCATATAGTCCGCGCCAAGGCTGAGGTAAACCCCGGGCAGAAGGTAGCGATGAGATACGCGGATTGCCGCGCGCGCCAGAAAGTGGAATTCCACTTTCGAAGAGGACAAGAAAGACAACAATGAAATCCCCGAGAAGACTCTTCGTCTTAACCTCACAAAAATCGCTTGTGCCTAGTCAAAACCATGCGTACGGTATCGATGGGTTGTCAGGTACTTTGGCACCGTACACCAATTCTCTTGAAAAAACAAGAGAACTAGAACCGGTGCCTCTTGTAACCTCTCAATTCGGCCCACCCAACTTATTGCATAGCTCTACGCCTTTTTTGCGTTGTGCTTGATGTCCCAATAACGGCCGAAAAGTTTCGGCAACTTAAGACTACGTGAAGATGTGACCAGGCACCACTTTATTCACGGCCCGCGTATTGCCGGTAGTAGCGCTGTCAGCGTCACTTGTCTTCCCGGGCTGATAATTCTGGGCTCAAGATCGGTAAAGCGGTCAAGTCGGCAGCCAAATGGGTACACTACAGTTGTTAGGGAGACAAGAAAGCCCGCCAGGTGGCGGGCAAAAAAAATGAGGCGTTATATCAGCCCCCGTTCTGCGAAGCTCAGCGCAGCGGTGCCGGCCACAACGAAGTGATCGAGCACCTTCACATCGACCAGGGCTAGTGACTGCTTAAGAGCTTGCGTGAGCATTTCATCCGCGTGGCTCGGCTCCGCAACACCTGAGGGGTGGTTGTGGGCGAAGATCACAGAGGATGAGTTGAACCGAAGCGCTCGCTTGACCACTTCCCTCGGGTACACCGATGTTTGTGTGAGCGTGCCGCGGAATAACTCTTCGGCTTCGATGACGCGGTTTTGCGCGTCGAGAAAGAGCACAACGAAAACTTCGTACTCCTTTCCGATCAAGAGCAGTCGGATGTAATCCCGCACGGCAGCCGGACTTGAAAGTACAGAACTGCGCTTCAGTTCTTCTTTAAGCACGCGCTTGACGAGTTCACGAGCGGCGGCGATTCTCGGGTGCATCTCCTGATCAACCGCACCAGTGGTAAAGAGCGATAGCAAATTTCCTTGATACATCCTTGTGGCGGTCTTCTCACCCATGAGAAGCGAGAGAAGCTCCAGGTCAGATAACAAAATTGGTTCCATGTCGGACTCCTTTCATAAAGAACGATCCGACACTCATAGTTAGGCATAACGTTCGAAGAAACACGACGCGAGAACGTGCCAATGCGGCACGCATCACCGTCGTGCGTCACTTCCCGTGAGTACCTATGCTTGGGACATGCTCAAGAATTTAGGCATTTCCTACTTCGCAACAACCAACGGGCGTAATCCGCACCGGACTTTTGGCATGAAACAGGCCGACCGGCTCTTTCATACCTACGCGATCGGCAAGACCGGTACGGGGAAAACGACGCTTCTCGAAACGCTCGCTCTGCAGGACATGATGCGCGGGCGCGGAGTGACGGTGATCGACCCGCACGGGGATCTCGCCGAACGACTGGTCGCGGGCGCCCCACGGTGGCGCAAGAATGACCTCATCTATCTGAATGCGCCGGACCTCTCACAACCCTATGGGTACAACCCTTTGAGGCGAGTACAGACGGACAGAATTCCCCTCGCCGCCTCGGGCCTCATGGAAGCGTTCAAGAAACTCTGGAGTGAAGCCTGGGGCGTGCGAATGGAACACGTCCTAAGGAATGCTCTCTATGCGCTCATCGAATACGGAGAGGCGACGCTTCCGGACGTCCTGCGGATGCTCACCGACACGACTTTTCGGAAGCAGGTGCTTGCTCGGGTGAAGAATGATCAAGTTCAAGCGTTCTGGACCAAGGAATATCCGAAATACAATCCCCGGTATCAACAGGAATCAATCGCCCCGATTCAAAACAAGGTCGGTGCGTTTCTCGCCGACCCCCGGCTATACCGAATGTTCACCGGTCAACTGATTGATCTCCATTTCCGGCAGATCATGGACGAAGGAAAGATTCTCATCGTGAACCTCGCCAAAGGGCGGCTCGGCGAGGACAGCGCGAACGTTCTCGGCGCGCTCTTGGTAACGACCTTGGGCCTCGCGGCCTTCAGCCGGGCTGATACCGAAGAATCACGGAGGTCTGACCACATTATCGTGATCGACGAATTTCAAAGCTTCGCTACGTTGTCGGTGGCGAACATGGTTTCAGAACTTCGCAAGTACCACGTCGGCCTGGTGCTTTCTCACCAGCATCTCTTCCAACTGGAACCCGAAGTGAGGCACGCCGTGCTTGGAAACGTCGGAACCCTCATTTCCTTTCGCCTTGGTCCCGAGGATGCCCGCATGATCGCCCGCGAGTATGAGCCGGTGTTCGCACCTCTAGACCTCATGAGTCTTCCTAACCACTATATATATCTCAAGCTCATGATCGATGGAAGCCCGAGCAAGCCCTTCAGCGCGACGACGCTTCATCCAAAAAGCCTAGTACCTTAGGCGTAGCTGGCGGACACAGTTACTTTTCGAGTACCCTAGCGGCTCAACAACACCCTGGGGAGGGGAAGAAATGAAACTGCTGCTCCGTCGTGAACAAAAATCCGGCTTTACCGGAAAAGTCACCTTCACTCTGGCTGTCCGGGCCGAGCTTACGGAGGAAGAAAAATCAAATATTAAGAAATACAAACTGGCCGAGACCATGCTCTACGAGCGCGACAAGATGAGTGACGGCGGGAGCGGTCTCCTCGGGCTCGCTTCACGGATGGCTTTCAAGATGTTGAATATCTCAGTGTCGGTCAAAGACTTGGCGGATGGAAAAACCATCGAAGTGAAGGACATCGTAGAGATGCTTGCGGTCGAAGACCAGATCAAGGAGGCCTGCCAGACGTTTAAGGCGGTTCTTACCGCAGCGGCCCACTTCGGTGGAGAGGAAGTAATAGAGATCTAGTCCCTTCCGTGTCGAACTGGAAGAACTGGCTTGTCGGCGGCACGGAGAGTCGCGAACGGGAGGACACCCTCCTCCTTTATCGTGAGCTGAAGCCACTTCGAAATGATATGGTCTTGATCAACGAGGAAGTCTGTAGAGACTTCCTCGTTGATCTCATTTATGAGATTTGCCGCAAGCTCGATATGTCGCCATCGATGCGACTGGGGCATGCCCTCTATGACGCGCTATTGCAACTTCTATACGACGACGGTTTCCTTATCAATCTGCCCGAGGAATCGGTCCTCGCCAATATCACCATAGAGGAAGGTGTATTGGTACGGGAACAAATGCGCCACGCGATACGGGTCCACAAGGACTACGAGCGGTTGATTGCGGAGTGGCGGGAGAAGCTCTCTTGGCTTTTCTCGGGGATGCTCCGGTCCTTCCCCACGTCGGCATTCATTGACCCCGATGAAGACAACGAAAATGGGGAAGAGAATGACTATGTCGTTTTCCCTGATGCGGCAGCCTACGACCTCTGCGAAGATTTGGGTGTTGTCATTGAGCGCGCGCTCATTACGCTCTCTGACCAGTATGCTTACGATTCCGGTCTTTTCAAGAAAGTCCGTACCCGGCTTGAGGACAACCTCCTACGCGCCTCGGGAATCCCTCATTCAAAGCGGTATGACGAAAAGATCAAGCTTCGGCTCCCTTCCGAAGAAAAGAAGATGCGGCCGGAGGATATGGTCGAGGTGTACCTCCAGGGAACGGCATTTCGGGACTTCTTTCATGCTCCGCTCCCTTTTGCCATTCCCTTTCCTGCTCGGTTCGAGCATACCCATATAGTCGGGGGCACCGGACACGGTAAGACGCAGCTTCTGCAGTTCCTGATTCACCACGACTTGGTTCGTGCCAAGGAGGACGGCCGGGCGGTAGTCGTGATCGACAGCCAGGGCGACCTGATCCGCACGATTTCGCACCTGAAGCACTTTGATCCGGAAGAGTACGACAGTCTCGCCGATCGCCTGGTGATTGTCGATCCGACTGACGTTGAGAATCCCGTAAGTCTGAATATGTTCGACTTCGACCGGGGCCGGTTGGAGAAGCTTTCGCCGGTTGATCGTGAAATGACGTTGAACGCCGCGGTGGAGACCTTCGAGTTTTTCTTCGGGGCGCTTCTAGGCGCCGAGCTTACGCAGCGGCAAGGGGTGATCTTCCGCTACATCGCCCGCCTCATGCTCGAAATCCCGGATGCCACTATTCATACGCTCCGCGAGCTTATGGAAAACGGGGAGAACTTCCGCCCGTATTTGGAGCGACTCTCGGGGTCGGCCAGACATTTTTTTGAAACTCAATTCTTCGAGCGGCAATTCAGCGAAACCAAAAAGCAGATTTTGGCGCGGCTGTGGGGAGTGCTGTCGAACGCGACTATTGAGCGAATGTTTTCGCACATCGAAAATAAAGTGGACCTCTTTTCCTTGCTCAACGAAGGAAAGATCGTACTCATTTCAACGGCCAAGGATTTCCTTGGGCACGAAGGGGCAAGCATCCTCGGAAGGTTCTTTGTTTCCCTGATCGCGCAGGCGGCGCTACAGCGCGCTACGCTCCCGCCCCATGAGCGCAATCCTGCATTCGTCTATGTCGATGAAGCCCAGGACTATTTCGATGCCTCGATAGGCCGCCTCCTCAATCAGGCGAGAAAATATCGCATCGCGCTTACTCTTGCCCATCAGAATCTTGACCAGCTTGATACAGGACTGCGTGCGACCGTCCTTTCGAGCACCTCAATCAAGATCGCCGGTGGCCTAAGTAGTAAGGATGCGAACGCACTTGATTCGGAATTTCGCACGGATGCTGCGTTCCTTCTCTCGCAGAAAAAGCGCGGGGAATACACGGAGTTTGCCTGCTACGTGCGCAACTACACTAATGAAGCACTCTCAGTTCACATTCCGCTCGGGTACGTTGATGCACTTCCCACCATGTCAGGTGATGCGTACCGGGATCTCGTTAGCAGGGTCCGCGATGAGTATAGCGCGCCGCCCATGGAGCCTACGTTTGACCGACCGCCTGCAGTCCATAGGAGAGAAGTACCAAAGCAGGCGAAGCCGATCGAACGCGTAGAGCCGCAGGAAGAAAGACCGGAGGCCAGCCCGGGGCGCGTTGCGCCGCGCGCCGAGGAGTCGCCGGCAGACACGTCTCCCCAGGACATTGCGCTTCGTGAGAAAGTTGTTGAGCCACCTACAAAACCAATTCCAAGACCAAAAGTAGATCCAGGGCAAGGCCGCGGTGGACGGCAGCACAAGTATCTGCAGCACCTTATCAAGAAGCTTGCGGAAGAGCGCAAATTCAGGGCCTCGATCGAAGAAACAATTCTTGACGGCGCCGGTCGTGTTGATGTGTCGCTCATCCGTGGCGAGAGTCGGATTGCCTGCGAAATATCAGTAACGACCAGTCAGGACCATGAGCTTGGGAACATCGAGAAGTGTTTGGCCGCGGGCTACACCGAAGTTGTATTGGTCGGAAGTACCGAGAGGCACATTAAGTCGTTGGCTAAATTTATCGAAGAGAATCTAGACGAGAGCGAGCAGGGTAAGGTGCGATATGTAGTACCTGAGGGTTTGATCGAGTACCTGGATTCGGTAGGAAAACCGCCGGAGCCAACGGAGCAAATGGTTCGGGGGTATAAGGTACGTACCGTGCAGCAGGTGGTGGACCCGAAGGAAGCGGACACGCGAAGACAGGCAATTGCGGAAGTGATAGCGCGGTCGCTTAAGAGGTCGAAGGATGCGTAGGGCAAACTTCTACGCTACGATTCCCCGTTATTGTTTATCGATATAGTCTCAAATACTGTAAGCATGAGCGACTACCTGAAATTTCTGAACGATAGCGCCGGTGCGCTAAACCTTCTGTTTTCGGCCGTCGTCGCCATAGCAACAGTCGTGTACGCCATATTAACTTCGAAACTGGTGCGCGAAACCCGAAGCTTACGGGAGGCCCAAACCGAGCCGCGAGTAGAAGTGTTCTATCGTATGCGTGATGAATGGGTGTCGCTGATCGACGTTGTCGCAAAGAACATTGGAGCCGGACCCGCGTATAACCTTCGGTTCGAGGTAACTGCAGTCGTCGCAAACGAAGCGACAGATTCACTAGTTAAGCAACTGAATCAGCTTAAATCCATAGCCTCCGGCATCAACTTCCTTGGGCCGGATCAGGAGTTCTCGTCCTATTGGACAAACATGACTGAACAGTTCGACAAGAAAATGGAAGCGCAACTACTAATAAAGAGCACATGCCGAAGCGCAACTGGGGCGTCCTATCACCGCGAGCACGTCATAGACTTTTCAGAGTTAAAGGGAATTGTGCGCGTCGGTGAGCCCCCGATGCTAAAAATAGCGAAATCAATTGAGAAGCTACAAGGCAACGTGGAACATCTTGCTTCTGGGTTCAGAAAACTAAAAGTTGATGTCTTTGACTCCGATGACCGAGAATCGGAACGGAAAGCGTGGGAAGAAGAGCATGCAAAGCGTCTCTCTCAACCGAAAACCGAGTAAGTGCGCTCTTAAGCATACATTTGACTGTGAGCTAGGACGGCACCAACTGGAACAGCGAGAGAATGCTCGGCAAAGTAATTTGCCGGACAAACCCGTTTTCCCCTAGATAGAAGAGTAACCGGCCTTTCTTAGCAAAGGTGCGACGAAGCTGCTGTGGCGTGATCACCACGCGTGCAAGTACGTTCCTATCAGCGGGCGACGCCAGGGGGGTATTGTCGAAAACCACGTTTAGCCACCAGCGCGGGTGATTGTGGAAAACAATGATTTCATTATCGTTGTCCTTGTGGTAATGATCTTGCATTGCTTGCATGACGGTTGGTGGTATCTGCACCGAGTCCGAGCCGCCGACGACATGATGTACGTGCTCGATTTTTGTCGTTGAAGCTTGGCGGAAGCCGTAGCCAACAATCAGGTGTTCCCTAGTTCGCTCTTCCGTATACGCGAGGCATCCAAGAAGAAAACCGTTTCGATTGACGGGTGAATGGAGAATGGCCGCCTCTTCAGCCCTCGCGCGCTCAATTGCAAATAGAACGCGCTCAGCGCCCTCCTCGTGCTCCGGCCTGAACTGAATTGGCGACCGTTCCAGCGAGCTAAGGAGGGCACTCTCGGCGATATCTCGGAATTGCTGTTGTAAACGATTATTGTCCATCACACCTCCAAGGAAATGGCGCGTGCCTGTCGGATTTAAAGGGATTCGGTTGATTCATGCATGCGGTAGATCAGACCAGCGAATTCGTAAGAGACGATCCCAGCAGCGCTATGGCGGATTAAAAAAGCAGGACCCCCACTTAGACCGCCAAGGCTTTCAGGTTCGCGCTCAACGAAATTCTCAATCCAATATTCGCGTTCAAACTCGCAGGTGAGGTAATCCGCGTGTTGGTCCGTAACGCGACAAGCGCCACTGCTGTAACTGCCGAAGCTAATCCCGTCGAAAGAAAGGTGTTCGCGAAGATCGCCCGGAAAACCTGCGTACGTCACGAAATCGCCCACCTCTACTGGTTCAGGCTGCCATACGTTAAGCGAATAAAAGGCCTCGCCGATGCCATTATTATTCCGCGTGATGACGGCGGCCTGCTCCGCTGTGACCTGGATTACTGCGATGTCCGTCGCATTGTCCTCGGAGATGATTTGTGGCAATGGGTCGAAATGGCTATCGGCAATAGCGAAGAAACAGTCGGGATCGTCAGCCAACTTGCGGCGATAGCCTTCAATGACGTGGTGGCAAGTGATGGCCAGCAACATACCGCGAAAATCGAGAAGCGTTGCCGTGCCGTTGTTGATTGCAGCGGGACGATCGCGTGCCGGCGGTGCGCCGAAATAGGCTGGCTTGCAAAAGCGAGCCGGGAATTTCGCCATTTGCGTCCCCAATTCGCCCCTGACGAGAGCCCTGGCCTGCTCAACGGTGATGACCGCGCGCCCCTGTTCAGATGACATGTTCGTCTGCCCTTCTCGATGCCAGTCGCTAATATCCAACCAAGCTAATCCAGTACATTGGTGCTGCGAAAGCAATTTCAATGATGACGAACGCAGTGGGAGATACGATCTTCGGCTTCAGTCGGCTGTAGACGACCTTGCCCAGCCGGAGCAGTTAGCATTTGATCAGCATTCGGACGAGATATGACGCGGATCAGATACCGCAACTCAAGATTAGGAGCACCACCTCATTTCTTTAGGGACTGAAATAAGCAACGCAAAAAATGCTGCTGCAGTTTCCAGGCTGCTGATCTCGCCTCTTGTCGATAAAGCGAGGACAGCGACCCAAAAGTTTCACTACCCTCGCCGAACAGCTTCTACCTATTTGTGCTTCGTTGGGTCCACCAGCTTGTATTTCTGACCAGGGCCAGGAGTCGGTGGAAGCGGTTCTTTCTGCACTACCGTTACCTCACGCTTGGTCGTCGTATTCAGGTACTGCCCTGAACGCGGCGCTGGCGTTCCCGGGGAGATAGTCGATTGTTTCGGCATCATTGTCTCCTTGGAATTCGCGGGGAATGCCGGGGCCGGCCTGAGCCGGCTGGCAAAGCGTAAGGACGTTGAACTCTGGAGCTTGGACGAATGCCACTTCCAGCAACATGGCACACGCTGCCGGATGTGGGTGCCTCCGGAGATCAAGGATCCGGTGTTGCTCCACGCTCCCACACGCAAGTCGGTGGCCTGTTTCGGTTCCGTCAGTTTGAGCACTGGAAACTTCGTTCGCTCCCTATGCAACAAGTTCGATGCCCTCACGTTCGAAGTCTTCCTGAGGAAGTTGCTGCAGCATCGCACGAGTGCCAAGCGCATGGTGATCGTGCTGGACAACGCGAAATACCATCACGCCCGGCTGCTTGCGCCGTTGCTGAAACGATACTGCAACGTTCTGACATTGCTTTTCCTGCCGCCATACAGTCCGCAACTGGCCCCCATCGAGCGGGTCTGAAAACTGGCTCGCCGTTTGGCGACGCACAACCGTTTCTTCTGTACCTTGGTCGAATTGCTCACCGCAGTCGATTCGTGTTTCGACCTTTGGCAGAAACCAAACACAGGGCTGCGACGATTATGCGGCATTATTTAAGACGCTATGTTTAGCAAAAGGACATGAAGTCCGTGGTTTGCGAGCAAATCGGGATTGCCGTCAGCCCGCCCCAGAAATAGTCGGGCGTGGAACTCCGAATGGACTACCAGTGAATTTGAAAACGAGCGGTAAGCTCGCCTATATGTGGCCCACGTATTTGTGGCCAGCTTGACTAGAGAGACGCATTTCTTACTCTGGAAAGTTACCATTTGCCGTATTTGCGCACAACGACCGGTAACTGATCCACATCGGTCATCACTGTCGCAGTGAGACACCGACAACATTGGCCGAGAGGACTAAACCGCTCGCGCGGTAGGGGCTCTCCGGGCCGGCGCCGGTGAGTGGTTAAGACAGAGGGGCATCTGTTTCGTATGTTGAGAAGTGAGGCAATCCGCCTCGTTTCCCAACAGGAGCAGAGCC
>Ga0209726_10004225_pt1 | contig 18610 bp, 19 predicted proteins | sample Subgrocontami54m_FD_187453 | JGI IMG/M metagenome (GOLD analysis project Ga0209726, IMG submission 187453) | Subsurface groundwater microbial communities from S. Glens Falls, New York, USA - GMW46 contaminated, 5.4 m (SPAdes) (version 3) | ecosystem: Environmental > Aquatic > Deep subsurface >... | reverse complement strand
CTGGTCGCTGGTCGCTGGTCGCTGGTCGCTGGTCGCTGGTCGTGATGGTCGCTGGTCGCTGGTCGCTGGTCGCTGGTCGCTGGTCGCTGGTCGTGATGGTCGCTGGAGACTGGTCGCTGGGGACTGGGTGGCGATCGCGCCGTCCTGCCCCCGTAGCGCGGGCTTTTCAGCCCGCGCGGGCGCCGCCACCAGCAGGAACTACGAAGACACCGCGGCGTGATGGTCGCTGGGGACTGGGTGGCGATCGCGCCGCCCTGCCCCCCGTAGCGTGGGCTTTTCAGCCAGCGCGGGCGCCGCCACCAGCAGGAACTACGAAGGCACCGCGGCGTGCTGGTCGCTGGGGACTGGGTGGCGATCGCGCCGTCCTGCCTCCGTAGCGTGGGCTTTTCAGCCCGCGCGGACACCGCTACCAAACACCGCGGCGTGATGGTCGCTGGGGACTGGTCGCTGGGGACTGGGTGGCGATCGCTCGGTCCCCTACGTCAACGTCGCGATCAGCGGCATCCGGTTCTCCGTGCGTCCGTCCTGCCTCCGTAGCGTGGGCTTTTCAGCCCGCGCGGACACCGCTACCAGCAGGAACTACGAAGGCACTGCGGCGTGATGGTCGCTGGGGACTGGGTGGCGATCGAGCCGCCCTGCCCCCGTAGCGTGGGCTTTTCAGCCCGCGCGGGCGCCGCCACCAGCAGGAACCACGAAGACACGCGAGGCGTGGCGACAAGGGGCGCAACAAGTTGCGCCCGCGCTCGGGCACGACGATCCTCGCGTGTGGGCCCCTCTCCCGGTCGCCTTTGGCGACCACCCTCTCCCACGAGGGGAGAGGGTCTTGAGTGCCGCACCTTGACTCGATGCCCGGTTCGGCGTACGTGTAGGGCATGGCGAATGCGGGGCGGTTCATCGTGATCGAAGGCGGCGACGGCGCCGGGAAGTCGCGGCTGCTCGGCGCGCTCGCTGAGCGGCTGGGCGCGGGCGGGCGCGACGTGGTGATGACGCGCGAGCCGGGCGGTACGCCGCTGGGCGAAGAGATCCGGTCACTGGTGCTGCGAGACGTTGCCGTTGGCGACCACCTGGCCGAGTTGCTGCTGTTCGAGGCGGCGCGCGCGCATCTCGTCGCCACGGTGATCCGGCCGGCGCTACAGCGCGGGGCGATCGTGCTGTGCGACCGCTTCGCGGCGTCATCGGTGGCGTACCAGGGCTTCGGGCGCCAGCTCGGGCGCGAGATCGTCGAGCGGGCGAACGGCATCGCGACGGGCGGCCTGGCGCCGGACCTGACGCTGCTGCTCGACCTGCCGGTCGAGGCGGGGCTGGCGCGGCGCGCGAGCGACGGCAGCGCGAATCACTTCGACCGCGAGACGGTGGCGTTTCACGAGCGCGTGCGCGCCGGCTTCCTCGAGTTCGCGCGCGAATCGCCGGGGACCTGGCGCATCATCGATGCGGCGCAGCCGTTCGATGCGGTGGTTGACGCGGCGGTCGCTGCCCTCTCCTTGTGAGACGATCCACGAAGAGTACGAAGGATGTTTGGGGCGACGGAGTGATTCGTCATGTTGACCGGTGAACGGGTGCGGCTGCGGGCGTTCGAGTTGTCGGACGCGGAGACCGTCTGGGGCTGGTACCAGGACCACGAGTTCAGCGTGCTGGATGGGAACATCTACGGCGCGTCCCTGGAAACGATCCGGGCGTTCGTGCAGTCGATGGGATCTCCGTCGTACGCGGACGTATCGTTGGGGATCGAGACCGAGGATGGCGCGCTGATCGGCCTGATACGGCTGAAGCGCGGGACGCCGGAGGAACGGCACGCAGACTTCGGCATCGCGATCGAACGGGCGTACTGGGATCGCGGCTACGGGACGGATGCGACGCGCACGCTACTGCGATTCGCGTTCGAGGAGATGAATCTGCACCGCGTCTCGCTGGACGTGCTGGACTACAACACACGCGCCCAGCGCTGCTATGAGAAATGCGGCTTCCGCGTCGAAGGCCGTGCCCGTTCGGCGCGCTATCGCGACGGGCGCTGGTGCGATGAGGTCCTGATGGGGATCTTGCAGGACGAGTTTGTTACGCCGAATCAGGATCAGGCGATCCCCGGTTGACCCGCGCGATCGGGCGTCCGGTAGAATGGCGCGTGTACGGGGCGGGGCGGAAGGATCCGACGATGCGGCACATCTCCACACGACTCTTTCGATACTTGCTGATCGCGCGCATGCCGGCGCTGGCGCTGGGCGTGCTCGCGGTCGCGGCGCTCGCCTCCGGCGGCGTGACGTCGCTGCGGAACGGCGGGACCGGCGCGCGGGCGACCGCGCCCGTGGCCTCGTTCACCTTCGGCACCGAGAACTCCTGGATCCGCGTCCAGAACATCGGCGCCGTGGCCGCAAATGTCACGGTGACGTACTACAACGAGGGCGGCAGCCAGGCCGGGCAGGACGGTTGCCCGACGACGGCGTGTGCGGCAATCGGGCCGGGGCAGGGCTGGACGTTCTTCCAGGAGGGGAATCCGCAGCTGCCTGCGGGCTACAAGGGCTCGGCGGTCGTCGAGAGCGATCAGCCGATCGTGGCGTTGCAGGCGAAGGACGTGCGGCGCAACGGCGCCTTCATGGTCGACGGCAACACGACGACGATCCTCGCCGGTTCGAGCAAGATGTTCCTGCCGCTGATCGCCAACCGCGACGGCCCGCAGAACGACTGGAACGGCCGCTTCGCGCTGCAGAACTTGAGCGATACGGTCACCGCCTGCGTGACGCTGACGTACCTGAGCAACAACACGGACGGCGAGATCGCCTGGGACCCCTACAAGCTCGGTGACAGTACCGGGCCGAAGCAGCAGGGCTGCCCGAACGGCGGCCGGCCGATCCCGCCCCACGGCACGCTGTTCCGCGACCCGGACACGTTCGGCCTGCCGGCGAACTTCACCGGCTCGGTGCGCATCGAGACATCGAAGAACAGCCAGAACGTGCCGGCGGAGCAGCAGCTGCTGACGGCGACGGCCGACACGTGGAACAGCATCTACAACCCGTTCGCGTCCTACCGTGCCATCGATAACATCGAAATGAGCACCACCGTGCTGTTGCCGCTGGTCGACCGCCAGGTGGGGCCGTTCAACGGGTTCAGTACGCGCTTCCAGATCGAAAACAAGGACCCGAGCAAGCCGGCGCAGGTGACCATCCGCTTCGAGGGCTACGATCTCGATAACAATCTCGCCTTCGTCGCCAAGCAGAATACGCTGACGGTCAAGGGTGCGCGCCTGTGCTTCCAGGACCGGGACGACTACGCGAACTGCCTGGTGCCGGGCGACGCGCTGCCGCACAACTTCGTCGGCACCGCGCGGCTGACGTCGACGCAGCCCATCGGCGTGATCACGAGCCGCGCCACCCGCTACGCCGACACATTCACGAACTACCGCGCGTTCCGCCCGGAAGACGGCTCGACGAAGGTGCTGCTGCCGGTGCTGAACAAGAACTACGGGCCGTACAACGGGCATGCGGGCTGGAACAGCTGGTTCCGCGTGCTGGTCGCGGACGGCGGTGAGGCGAACGTCCGCATCCGCTACATCGGCCTGGACCTGCCGGGCGGCGAGGTGTCGTACACCATGCACGCCCAGCGGGAGTTCACGGTGTTCCAGCCGCAAGAGGACATCCTGCCGAACGGCTTCGCCGGCACGGCGATCCTGGAATCGGACCGGCCGATCGTCGCGCTGGGCAATCTCTCGACGGACGTTTTCACCGGCGATACGGATCTGCTGTACAACGGCGTGCCGCTGCCGTAGCGGGCGTGGGCAGCTTGTCAGCGGGTCAGCGGGCAGCGCCGCTCGGTTGATGGATCGCAGCGTGAGCCGATGAGTCTGGCTGAGCGTAAATGGATCAGTTTGGAACCCAAAGGGTGCCACGTGGCGGTTGACAGGATCGACCCGATGATCAACACTGGGCCATGCCTAAACGCTCAAGCATACCGGATGCTAACCAGACCACCGCGCAGATTGTCGAACGGGCGACCAAGCAGAACGCAAAAGATCCAGCCGCAGTCTCCCTCGGCAGACGAGGCGGGATCAAGGGCGGCCCCGCCCGCGCTGCCAAATTATCAGCGAACCGGCGAACGGCAATCGCCAAGATGGCCGCACAGGCGCGCTGGCAACAACGTACGTGACCCCGCCCAATGCCGAGCCGGCACCGCGATACGCAAATGACTTCATCGAGCAACACCTTGACGAGTGTGCGGCTACGCTAGCAGCATATTGCGAGAGCGACCTCCTCGCATTCAATGGTGACTTGTTGTTTCCCGTGGATGAAGAGGTGCGTAAAGTCGTGGAGAAGATGAAAGCGGTACGAGGTGCGGGCAAGAGAAAGAAGCTCTCCGTCGTGCTCACGACCAGCGGCGGCTACATCGAGGTTGTTCAGCGGATGGTGGACACATTCCGGCATCACTACCGGATTGTCGATTTCATCGTCCCCAACTATGCGTATTCGGCTGGGACTGTACTCGCACTCTCCGGTGACACGATCCACATGAACTACTTCTCTCGGCTCGGGCCGATTGATCCCCAAGTCCATTCGAATCGTGGTCTCCCCGTACCTGCTCTGGGGTACCTCATCCAATATGAGCGGCTTCTGAAGAAGGCTAGCGACGGCACGATCACGGGGCCAGAAGTGTCCCTACTCTTGAACTTTGACCAAGCGGAACTTTACTACATCGAACAGGCCCGCGAGCTTTCGGTCGAACTCTTGAAGCGATGGCTCGTTCGTTACAAGTTCAAGAACTGGAAGGTGACGGCCACACGAAAGCTCCCTGTCACTGCTAAAATGAAAGTCACGCGTGCCGAGGAAATAGCTCGCGAGCTCAACAATTCTGCCCGCTGGCACTCCCACGGGTTTGGACTCTCGATGGAAGTACTCCGCAGAAATCTGAAGGTTATGATCGATGATTTTGACAAAGATCCGCAATTGTCGCAGGCGGTCGCCGCATACCAAAGTCTGCTCGACGACTACATGATCAAAAGGGGCAACGCGGGTGTGCTCCATACAGTTGGACAGTATGTCCCGTTTATGTCTGTGGCATGAGCAATGGGAGGGAATATGCCTGACCAGCTGACACTCGAAGAAATCCTAAAGCGCAACCCGAACCTCGACAAAGCAGAGGTGGAGCGGCTTCTAGATGAAGCTCGCCGCCGCGCCGTTGGCGGCAAGCCTCAACGCGGCTCTGAACAACGCCGCCTAGTCGCGGGCGAGGAACCGAGTCATGATCCAAGGACTGTAAGACTCCGCTATCGCCGCTAAGAGTCAGTCTCAGTGCGATTCTCTGTCAGTTACGCCAGTGTTGAGGAATCTTTCCCGCACGAGTGCGTTCGGCGACCCCCGTAGCAGCTCTCACCGCTGCGGTACGCCACTCTTGCGATCCTAGTAGCACGGTGCGCTGGTCGCCTGGGCTGCTGTTATTCGCGGCCGGCCATAAGACGCTCTCACCTACAATACCCGCATGGCAGTCTCCCGTCCGACGGTCGTAGCGCCACGCTCGCTCCCGGCGATCCCCGCCGAGGCGTGGCTCGTCGCGGGCGCGCTGAGCGCGGGCGTCTTCGGCGTGGCGGCGCTGTTCGGGCACTCAGCCGCGTTCGCCTGCGCGGCGGGCGCGTCGATCGCGGCGGGCGTGGCGTTCTACGAGCCACGGACGATCGGGCCGCTGCTGGCGCTGGCGTTGCCGCTCGAGATCACCAAGCTCTGGGTGCCGTTCCTGCAGACGCGCTCGGAGCTTGGCGGCGGGCTGCCGCCGACGTCGGTCGTCGATGCGGGGCGGCTCGTCGTGGCGCTGGCGTTCGCCGTCTGGGTGCTGCGGCCGGGACGGTCGCGCTCGGACGTGCTGCCGGTATCGCCGCTGACGCTGCCCCTGGCGCTGCTGTTTGCCGTGTACGCGCTCTCCACCCTGTACGCGATCGACGTGGCGGCGGCGCGGACGGAGTCGCTGCGGCTGCTCTTCTCGCTCGGCGGGTTCGCGCTCGTGCCGTTCTTCGTGCGCGACCGGGCGTCGCTGCGCTGGACGCTGTACGCGGTGGTGTTCTCGGCGGCGGCGCTGGCCATCGTCGGTGTGTACCAGCAGATCACCGGCACGTTCTTCTGGAACACGGGGCTCGGGTTGTTCGGCGAGCGGCGGGTCAACACGACGTTCGCCGACCCTAATCACTTCGCCCGCTTCCTGCTCGAAGGCATGGTCGTGGCGCTCGCGCTGTGGTCCTTCGTCGAGCAACGGACGCGATGGCTGCTCCTGCTGCCGGCGATGGCGCTGAGCATGCTGACGCTCGCGTTCACGGGGTCGCGCGGCGCCTGGGCCGTGGGCGCCATCGCGCTGCCCGTGGTCGTGCTGGCGCTGCCCATCGAGCGGCGCACGCGCCTGCGGATGCTCGGCTTCGGCGCCGCCGCGCTCGTCCTGGCGGCGTTCGCGATCGCCGCGTTCAGCCCGTTTTTCACGAAGCGCCTCAACACCGTCAAGTTCGGCGTCGCGGCGTCCGGCGCCCGGCCATACCTCGTCGACGCGGGGCTGCACATGTTCGCCGATCATCCGGTGACGGGCGTGGGGGCGGGCGGTTACCAGTCGTCGTTCGTGAACGACTACTACGACTTCAAGGACCCGAAGATCAAGGCAACCGTGACGATCTCGCACACATCGCTGGTGACGATCATGGCCGAACTCGGCGTCATCGGGCTCGCCGCGCTGGCGTTCGTCGCCGCGCGCTGGGCGCTCTACCTGCGCGGGCTGATGCCGGGTGCGCCGCCCGAGATGCGTGCGGTCCTGGCGGCGCTGGCGGTGATCAGCGCGATCATCTTCTTCGGCTCGCAGACAGAGGGGCGATTCCTCGAAGACCCGTATCTCTGGCTCGCGGCCGGGCTTGCGGTCGCGGTCGATGCGATGCTCCGGGGCGACGACGGCACTGAGCTTCCATCGCCGGACGCGCGATGAGGGTCGTCTACCTCGCCGACGCGCCGTACATCCACACGCAGCGCTGGGTGCGGCACTTCTCGCAGCGCGGCTGGGACGCGCACGTCATCTCGTTCCGGCCCGCGGAGATCGACGGCGCGACGGTGCACTACGTCGACGGATTCGAGTCGATCGGCAAGGCGCGATACGTGGTGCATGCGCGGCGCGTGCGTGCGCTCATCGAGTCGCTGCGGCCGGACCTGCTGCACGCGCTGCACCTGACGAGCTACGGCTTTCTCGCGGGACTGTCGGGGTTTCAGCCGTCGATCGTGTCGGTCTGGGGGACGGACGTCCTGGAAGCGCCGGCAGTGACGCCGCTGCATCGATGGATCACACAGCACGCGCTGGCGCGCGCGGGCGCGATCACGGCGACGGGGCTGCGGCTGGCGGAGGCGACACTGCCGTACGTGCCGGAGGGCAAGCCGGTGACGGTGATCCCGTACGGCGTCGACCTCGATCGCTTTTCGCCGGCGGCGCGCGGCGATCGCGGCGGGCGGCGCGTAACGATCGGCGCGGCGTCACGCCTGTCGCCGGAGAAGGGCTTCGAGTACCTGCTGCGCGCCGTCGCGGTGCTGCGCGATCGGGGCGTCGAGCTGGATGTCGTGCTGGCCGGCGACGGGCCGTCGCGCGCGGCGCTGGAGCGCCTGACGGACGAACTTGGGCTGCGCGCCCACGTCGAGTTTCTCGGCGAGGTCGCTCATGAGGATGTCCCCGCGGTGCTACAGCGGCTGGACATCTTCGCGATGCCGTCCACATGGGAAGGGTTCGGCGTATCCGCGCTGGAAGCGAGCGCGATGGACTTGCCGGTCGTCGCATCGAACATCCACGGCATCCCGGACGTGGTGCTGAGCGGCGAGACCGGATTGCTGCTGCCGCCGGCGGACGTGGGCGCGCTCGCGGACGCGATCGCGCTGCTGGCCGGCGATGCGCCCTTGCGGCGAACGATGGGCGCCGCCGGGCGGGCGTACGTCGAGCGCGAGTATCGCTGGCAGGATAACGCCGCGCTCATGGAGCGGCTGTACGCCGACATGACCACACGACGGTTGTAGGGCCGGTCGAAGAGTCGCCGACGGAGACGGCTCGCCCGTCCGCGTATGGGCAACCACGGCTGGTCGCCAGCACGACGACGGGCGCCCCGAGGGGCGCCCCTACATGGTGAACATCTGCCGTCACGCCTCTGCGCGCCGAGCGCGAGTATCGCTGGCAGCGATAACGCCGCGCTCATGGAGCGGCTGTACGCCGACATGACCGCACGATGGTTGTAGGGGCGGTCGGAGAGTCGCCGACGGAGACGGCTCGCCCCGCCCGCGTGCGGGCACCACGGTTGGCCGCCAGCACGACGGCGGGCGCCCCGAGGGACGCCCCTACATGGTGAACATCTGCCGTCACGCCTCTGCGCGCCGCGCGTGAGTTAGCGTCCCGCCAAGCGCGAATGCGCGCATTCCCTTATCAACACGACAGCCCGATCCGTGGATAGTGGACGCCTGAGGGAGAGCCACATGAACGGAGACGCCCGGATGAGCGCATCACGCACGGAAGCGATGGTAGAGATGGCAACGGACCTGGAATGGATCGCGCGAGAGATCGCGGGTGCGCTGGAGAAGGTCGTGGCCATGCACGATGAACTCACCCGCAAGGCCGAACGGCACCTGTTGCGGTTGCGCTTCTCGCTTGCGCGCGTGAAGGAGCTGCAGGAGCGCGTCGAGCGCACGGGCGGCGTGTTCGAGCCCGCGCGGCTCGAAGTCGCGGTATCGATCCTCGAGACGCACGTCATGCGCGCGGAGTGGTTCTGCGATCAGATCGCCGGCCGCAAGCCGAAGTCGGCGCGTCGCACCGTGGCGGGCGTCCTGGCGTCGCGCGCCGCGAACGATACGACAGCAACGAACGCCGACGACGACGAGCGCCAGGCCGCGTAGTTCGTCCGCAGCAGGCACACGCGCCATGTAGGGGCGTCCCTCGGGGCGCCCGTCTCGTGCCCAGCACAAACAGTCGTGCCCACACACGGGCGGGGCGAGCCGTCTCCTTCGGCGACTCTTCGACCGCGCGTACATGGCGGGCGTGCTCAATATCAGCGATCTCGGTCGTTCGTACCGGCGCAGGAGCGAGGCCGCGGGCTACGGCGCCGGCGCGCCCGGGTCGTCGGGCAGCCGCGGCACGGTGAACGCCAGGCCTGCGCCACGGAGGTCGCCGAGGATGTTGTCGCCAGCGGGCTTCTGCTTCTGCTTCACCCACGTCACAAGGTCCTGAAACGCGGCGATGCGCTCCTCCTGCGAGAACGTGCAGTGGCCGGCGCGACGGATCGCGCGCTGGACGAGCAGATCACCGGAACCGGCGGCGTCGACGATCCGCCGGTACGACTGTTCGAGTCCGATCGGGACGAAGAGATCGCCGGTGCCGTGGATGGTCAGCAACGGCCGCTGGATCTTGCCCGTGAGGTCGGCGAACTCCGGGTACGTCGCCGGATCGCGATACGTCGGGTTGGCCGCGATGCGCACGATGGCGCGATTGAGTTCGTCGTCCGTCACACCGAACCCCGGGTCGATGGTGTAGCGAGTGTGCTGGTTCTCGGCGACGGCGTTGGAGACCTGCGGCTGCGCCACCGCCTGCAGCAAGAGTCCGAAGTTCAACGTGTAGTTGACGAGAAAGCCTTCCCGGAAGAACGCCCGCGGGCCGCCCGTGAGCTGCTCGATCGCGTTGGCGAACGCCTTCCCCTTTTCGGTCGGGTTGTTCGCCGGACCGAGCACCTTGGGCAGGTCAGTACGCAGCGCGCCAATGAGCTTTTGGGCGTCGGTGCTGGATGCGAAGAGGTCCGTGCCGCTGAAGTAGCTCGCGAGCGCGGCCCAGCTCACGAAGTAGTCGAGGATCTCGTGGCCGGCAACGACGCCGCATTCGCTGACCGCGCCGTCGTACGCGGTTGGATACTGCTCCAGCGAGAGCGCCACAACGTGCCCGCCCATCGACTGCCCGTAGATGTACGAGAGCTTCGGTACGCCGACTTTCTGGACGAACACGTCGCGCAGCGCGTAGGTGTCGCGAGCGCCGGCGCCCGGATCGTAACCGTTCTTCGAATAGCTTGACGCCGCCCACGCGTAGCCGTGCTCGATCAGGTAGTTCCGGATCGGCGGCACCTGCACGATCAGATCAGCACCGTTGCCGCGAAAGCCGTGCGCGAAGTAAACGACCTCGCCGTTCCACGCGTCCGGCACTTCGATGTTGTACGTGGCGCCGGCGTTCTCGCCAACGATCGTGCGGGCGCCCGGCAAGGCATCCAGCTTGGGATCGAGCGTCTTGAACGTGAGCGCGACGGGCGTCACGGGCAGCCGCGCTGGCGTTTGCCACCCGCTGCTCGCCGTGCCGGGCGCAGGCGCCGATGCCGCCGGCACAGGCGTGCCGCTCGACGATGCGCCGCCACCGCAGCCCGCAACGGCCAGGGCGACGGCCGTGAACGCGACGAGCTTCGTCCAGAGCATCCTCACCTCCGTCGCACGCCGCCAGGCGCGGACACGCGCGGCGCGCTCAATTTCCCGCCGCGGCATCGTGAATGATCACGGCGTCAGGCGCCACGTCTTCGCTCAGGTAGTGCGCGTAGCGGTCATCCTTGATCACATACGTTTCGAGGAACGCCGTGGTGTACCGGTTCACGAGTTCGTGACCGCGCGGCTCGGAGAGTGCCGCGGTGCAGCCCAGGCAGCGGTCGATGAACGTCAGGTGATGGCCTTCCGGGAACGAGACGTACGTCTTCGCCGTCGAGGCGGGCAGCGCATCGAAGAGCCGCCGCACGGACGCGGGATCAACGATCTCATCCTTGGCCCCGCCGAGGATTAGCGTGGGCACGGTGACCTTTGCGGCGCGAGCCAGCAGCGTCTCGGGGGCGCCCGGCGCCATCGCGATGACCGCGTTGAACCGGCCATCCGGGGCGGCGAAGATCGCCGTCCATCCGCCGAACGAATGCCCGCCAAGCGCCGTGCGGGTGGGATCGATGATGCGCCCGAGCGGTTGTGAGGGATCGTTCTTCAGCGCAAGCAGCTTGTCGAGCACGAGCGTGACGTCGGCGGGCCGCTCGCGCGCAGACGCGACGATCGCCTGCGTGAGGCACGGCGAACAGTCGGCGGAGGTATCACCGGGGTGCGGCGGCGCGGCGACGATGAACCCCCACGAGGCGAGATGCTCGGTGAGGTACTTGTGAAACTGCGGCTGACCGCCGTTGCCGTGCGAGAAGATCACGACCGGAAACGGGCCGCCGTTCGCCGCCGGCGCCGCATCGGTGACGGGCGGGGCGTCGCCGGCAGAAGCCGCGGCCGGATACCAGATCCACGTGTCCAGCTGGCGCGGCGTGCCGTCCGCGGTCGACGGGCGCTCGAACGTCATCTTCGTGAGGCCGACGCCGTACGGGCCCCGCGCGGCCGGGTCGAGCAGCGCCGCCGGCGACGGTGTCGTCGATGCGGAACCGCCGCCGCCGCAAGCAGCGAGCAGGATCGCCCCGCAGGCGATCGCGAGCAGGCCGGCCCGGGCGGCAGCCCGCCCCGGCGTCATGCGGGCTTCGGCGCGTTGAACGACATCACGCGTCCGTTCACGTACACCTGCTCGCCGTACCGCACCACGCCCACTTCGGCGCCGTCATCGGCCAGGAGGTGGACGCCGTCGTCGTGCGGCTCCATGCGCCGGACGCCGAGGAAGCTGCGGCCATTGCCGCCGGCCGGCCGCAGCGCATCGGATGGTTCTGGCATGCGTTGATCGTAGCAGGCGCGGCGGGTGGGCAGTGGACAGATCGCCGGACGCCGCGTTCCAGTCTGTGCGCGTGTCATGCTGAGCGTAGCGAAGCATCACCGCCGATCCAGCACGTAGCCTCGAATGTAGGACAGCCGCCGCCGGCTGTTGGACGGGACTTCACGCCAATCCCAGAGCAGCGTGGCACAGCCGTCCCGGAGTCTGAGTCGCCGTGGAAGCCTGCGAGTCGCACGACAATCGCTGCCCGCCTCCATTGTTACGCTGAGCGTGGCGAGGCGCCTTGCTACATCGGAGAAGATCCTTCGCTTCGCTCTGGATGACACGCGCTTCGCCCAGGTTAGCGGCGATCAGAATGACGGCGCTCGGAGCAGATCGATCTGCACGAAGGGCGCTGCCCATTCGCGAAGTGTGACGCCATCCTTGAACCAGATCTTGTTGCGCTGGCCGTACACCCAGAAGATCAGCCGGTCCGCCAGCACGTACAGCGCCATCCGCTCGGCGAAGCCATCTCGCAGCGGCCGCGCGGCTGCGTATGCGTCGATGAACGCGCGCAGGATCGCGGGGCCCTTCCGCCCATACCAGCAGCTCAGCCGTGCCAGGTCATACTCGCCGTCGCCGGCGTATGCGTCGCCGAGATCGAAGACGCCCGTGACGCGCCAGCCGCCGTTGCGCTCCGCCACCACGTTGCCCTCGGAGTAGTCGGTGTGCACGAGCGTCGGCGCGAACGGCACGGCCAGCGCGCTGCGTCCGTGTTCGATGATCGACGCGGCCCAATCGACGTCGGCCGGCGTCGTCGCGTCGTTGGCGGCGACGGCGTCGGCGAGCCACTTGCGCATCCGCGCCACGAACCAGTCGTCATACGGTGCGTTCAGCGGCCTGAGGTCGTCGGCGGCATGATCGTACTCGGCCGGCGCATCCCACGTGGCCGACTGTAGCAGCGCGAGATGCGCGCCCATCGCTCGCGCGACGCCGATGCTATCGTCGACGGTCAGCGCTTTCTGCACCTCGCCATCGGAGAGATGCTCGCCGGGCAGTAACGGCATCAGCGCGTAGCTCCAGCCAAAGATCTCTGGGGATCGCTCGATCAGAAACGGCCACGGCGCTTCGGCGCCGGTCCGCTCGTGTACTACGCGCGAGAAGTAGCGTTCCTTTTCGAATTGGCCGTCGTAGTGCGCGGCGCCGCGCAGCACGTAGGAGCCCTTCGTGCTGGACAACAACACGTTCTGGCCGAAGAGGCCGCCCGGCGCCGGCCGCGCATCGATCAGCTCGCCAAGGTCGAAGCGGGCGAGCGCGGACTGCAGCTGCGCCGTCGTCAGCACGCCCAGACGCTGCGAGTATGCGCGCGTGAGCGGATCGTGCGGCGTCGTCGTGTGCGGTGCGTCGCTCATGGCGTGAAGTGTACGCCGTCACACAGCTCGTGCGCGCGCAGGCCGTCCGCGTTCGGCTTAGAGCGCGACCATGAGCTCGCGCGCGAAGAAGTACACGCCAAAGATCACCATGAAGATGCCGAACGGCTGGCGAAGGTGTACGCGACGAAGCCGCATCGACAGCCGCGCGCCGATATATGTCGCCGGGACGACGCCGACGCTCAGCTCGAGCGCCAGGATCCAGTCGATGTGCCCGAGCAGCGCATGCGTCATCGTCCCGGGCACCGCCATGGCGGCGACGCACGGCAGCGATGTCGCTGCCGCCTCGCGCAGGCGCGCGCCGAAGAGCAGCACGAACAGCGGCACGAGCAGAAAGCCGCCGCCGTTCGCGAGCAGGCCCGAAAGAAACCCGATCACGACGGCGCTGCCCAGGAGCAGCGGCACGGACGGGTGCTCCCAGCGAGGGTCGGTCGTCGCCTGGCCCTCCACCTCAACGGGCGGCCGTGAGCGGTACAGCTGGACGCCCACGAATACGACCGAGATCGCGACGAGGAACATCAACCAGTGGGTGGATACCAGCGCCGTCGCCAGCGACCCAAGCACCACCGTTGGCAGCGCGCCCGCAATAATCCATTTCGCGACCCGGCCGTTGATCAGCCCTTCCTGGCGATAGACGACGCTGCCCGAAAGCGCCGTCGGCAGCGTCACGGGCAGGGGCGAGGCCAGGGCGATGAGCGGCGACGTGTTGAGGGCGATGCGCAAGAGCGGCGTGCTGATGCTGCTTCCACCCACTCCAAACAGTCCCGAGAACACGCCGATAGCCGCGCCCAGCACGACAGCGATGGCGTGCGTCATCGCGCACCGGCCGACCGGCGGTCTTTTGGAAGCGTCGGCAGGCAGGCCCGGCGGCGCCGCCCGCGCTCACCATTGGCGGTCGTGGTCATGGAGTTGCACACTCGGGTACGTGCCGCCTGCTGGGCCGGGCGAAGGGTCTTCTCATCTACCCAGTTGTACCGTGTCCGCACCTCTACCGTCAGTGTGCCGAGCCATGGCGAGGCCGACACGCGCCAGGCCGTGAGCAGATGAGTAGATGATTGGAGGGGAGAGTAGCCGCCAACCAGGGCCACCGGCTACTGGAGAACCTTCAGATACTCGCGCTTGATGGCGACGGGCCGGAACCCCATGGCGGCATACATCTGCTTCGGCGTGTCCGACGCATCGGCGACGATCACGACGGGTCGCCTACGGCCCGAAGGGGCGCCGTGCGCGCGAGCGTCGGCGACGCAGTGGTGGATGAGGGCGGTGGCGAGGCCCCGGTGACGGTATTCGGTCTGCACGAAGAGGTTCTCGACCTGGCCGACGCCATCGATTCCCTCCCACGAATTGAAGTATCCGCGCGCTTCGCCGTCGGCGTACGCCAGCCAATACCGCACGGGCGGTGACTTGCGCATTTGCGTCCGCGCCAGGTCAACGCCGACGGATGCGTCGCCACTGACGCCGAGGCGCGCGGCATGCTCACTCCAGTCGAGCGCATTGAGCGCGAAGAACGCGTCCCACGCCGCATCGCCGTCGATCGGGCGTATGTCGCACGCCGGCGGAGCGCCGCCAGGACTCCCTTCGAGCAGCATGACGAGCGACTCGGTGCTGCGGTAGCCATCGAGGTGCAGCCGCGCCTCGAAGGCTGGCGTCGTCGTGAAGTCGGTGTGAAACGACCGGTGCGTGCAGTGCGCGAACTCCGCCTCGACGCGCGCGAGCAGCCGTTCGATCTCGTCGGGCGTCGATGCCGTGATGTTCGCGACATGGTTCGCGTCGTAGATACGGGGAACGTCGCGATCGCGCACGAATGTGGCGCCGTCGGCAACGAAGGTCTCGTGGCCGAGCGCGAGGTTCGCCTGGTTGACGGCGAGGGCGCGACGGGCGATGTCGGTCTCGTGTTCCGTCGAGGCCTCTGGCGAGTGACGATCGAGCGTCATTCGAGCGATCGGGCGAGCTGAGCGAGATGTCCTTCTTCGTGAGCAAGCTCGTGCCGCACGTACGCATCCAGCTCGACGGCGCCGAGCACCTCGTGGCGGCCGGTTCGCTGCCAGCCATCCGGCGCCAGCGATCGCAGCAGGCGCACCGTTTCACCCCGATACGCGGCGATCTCGTCCAGCATGCTGCCGATGTCCGCGGCGCCGTCGGGGCTCGCGGCGGCCCAGCGGTTCTCGTCGTAGTCGGGCAGGAACGGGTCGTCCTGCAGGATCATCCACTTGAAGCGCATGCCGTAGACCTGCACCACGTCGCGGATGTGGCGGCAGTTCTCGATCGCCGTCCACTCACCATCCGCCGATCGGCGTTCGAGCGCGGCGCTGGTGCGTCCGCCGAGCAGCGCGCGTAGCCGGCCGGGTATGGCGGCGAGATCCGCCACGAGCTGCCCCCGCGTGACCTCGCGATCAAGCCGGTAGAGACGCGAATTGGTGGTGGGCAAGTTCGTGTGTTGCCTCCCTGGCGGATGCGTCCGAAGGTGCATTCTACCAGCGGGCGCGCCCGCAGAGGGACGCAATCGGCTGCGCCCTCCGGCGGTGGGCGCACCCAGAGACGGAACGGTGGATTCGTGCCCGTCCCGGTGCAGGGGCGCACGGCTGTGCGCCCTCGACTGTACGATCCCTTATGCGACGGCAGCCTCGGTCAGGAACTGCGTGTCGATCTTCGATGAGGCGTTGAAGAAATCCTGGATCGACTGGTTAAAGCGGTAGAAGGCGTCCCGCCGGTAGCCATCGTGCGCGCGGGCGAAGCCTTCCGGGATGCTCAGGTCGATGGTGTTGAGCGTGTGCGACAGGTCGGCTTTGCCGTGCTTCTTGATGTTCTCGATCATGTCCTTCCAGTTGTCGTACGGCTGCTCCAACCAGAAGTCCATGTCGCGCAGATCGTTCTCACCGGCGTCGCGCACGTTTGTGCACTCGAATGCGTCGAATGTGATCTCAATGATCTTGTTGCCGACCTTGACGCCGAGCACGCTATCAACGGTACCGAGCGCGCGGAACTCCGGATCCTTGTTGACGATCTCTTTGAGGGCGTTGAACCACTCAACGGACGGGAATGATGGCATGTGCTTCTCCTGCTGCGGGCGCATCGGTCCGGTGCGCTCAGTTATGGCGGACGTCGGCGCCGCCGTCTCGCTTGCTACTGGATGAAGGCCTTCAGGCCCGGGTTCAATCCGTCGGCGCGCTCAATCGTAGCCCACTTCAGCCGCGCAAGGTATTGCTCAACCGCCCGTTTCCGCATCTGATTGTAGATCTGGAGCCCTTCGCCGATGTTCGCCTTGCCATCGCCGAAGTAGATGGCGAACGCCTCGCGCGTGGCAGGGTCCTTCTTGTCGTCCTGCAGCATCATCGCTTCGCCCTTGTCCAGATAGCGCTGGACCTCCTCGCGGCGGTCGGCGCGGTGCATCATCACGTACTTGATGTGGCTGATGGCGTACGCCACATGGCGCGCCTTGTCCTGCAGGCAGTGCGCGGCGATGTACTGCTCGGCCGGGTTTTTGGCGTACTTCTCGAGGTACTGGTACTGCGCCAGCGTCAGGCTGTCCTGCAGCACCATCTGGATCGACAGCATCTCGGTGAAGTTGCGCGCATCGACGACGGAGCGGAATCCCCATCCAGGCGACTGCATACCGAGACCACCACCATTCGAGAGCGCGCGCTTGCGGAACACTTCGACGGCGCGCGCGTTCTCGAAGATCGTCGTCGCCAGGTAGAGCTTGACCTCGTGGTACCCGTACGAGATGTCCGGCTCCCAGCGGCCCAGCACGTCCGCTTCCATCTGCTCCTTCTCGGAGATGTGCGTGCAGATCTGGCACAGCGCCCGTTCGACGTCATCCGCCAGCGGCTCGATGCTCGCCCACGGCACGTCGGTCGCGGGACGCCAACGCCGCTGGATCGCTTCTTCGTACAACGCGGCGCAGTTGTCCGACCAGACCTCCTGCTTTTCGAAAATCGAATACCCCATCGACTCAACGCCGGGGATCGGGACGGCGCCGCGAGGCATCTCCGTGTGGTACGGCCAAACGTCGGGGATCTCGCCGTACTTGCCGATGTTGATCGCTTCGAGGGTGAGGCCGTGCTTCGTCGGCCGGGCGCGCGTGTTCCACTCCGTCGGCACCTGCATCCAGCTCAGGTCCAGCTGCGGCGCACCGCCCTGTGCCATGAACTCGCGCGCCTGCTCCGCCGTGACGCCCATGTTCATGAAATTGAGGAGGTCCGCCTCGGCGGCGCCCGCGGCGAGCGCCTGCTTGATCAGGTCTTCCGGCCACTGCGCGGTTGCGGCCGCGGCCTTCAGCGCATCCGAGATCTCCGGCCCGCTGCCGGCCTGCGCCGCCAGGAAGCCGCGCGCCTGCTCCGCCGTGACGCCCTGATCCATGTAGCCGATGATCTGCTCGGCGCCCGCGCCGGCGTCGAGCGCCTGCCGCACAAGATCCTCCGGCCAACCCTTCTCGCTGGCTTTCGCGCGAAGGTTCTCAGGGATGGTGATCGTGTCCGCCATGAGCCGGCCTCCAGACTGTCCTTAGCTTAGCGAGCGCTAACTTTGGTGATTGTGTGATCGCCGCCGCGCCTCGGTCAAGTAGGCACCAGGCCCTGACTGGACGTGCCGTTTGGCACGTCGTCGGGCCGCGCTGCATGATCGGAGGTTGGTCGGGCAGCCGGCAACCGGATGCGGCTGCGGTTTCCGCAGCGGCTCAGGCCACGTCGCGCGCGGGCATCAACGGGCGCGTGACGAGCTGCGCCATCACGCCGCCGATGGCGGTGCCGGCGTCGTACTCGAGCACATCGAACTCAGGCTGGAGCACGCAATCGAACGACTGCGCCAGCATCGGCAGCGCCCGCCGCAGCTTCTCGATAATCGCGAACGTCTTGAGACGGCCGTGGCCGGGCAGGATGGCGACGATCCGCCCCTCGCCGTACGAGAGCGCCGCCCCGCCCTGCGAAGCGGCCTCGACGGTGGCGGCCGCGGCCTCGTGGAACTTCTCGAGGCTCTCGACGCCGTGCTGCCGCTTGATGTACTCAACGCCGAGCAAGTCAACGACAAGGAACACGGGCTCGACATCTTCTGCGAGCATCGCTCCCACGACCTGGCTGAGGCACGTCCGGAAGTCGTCCATCACCACCAGTATCGGCCGATTCAGAGCCGCGCTGGATGCCGGACGTCAAGCAGCACAGCGCCCACAGCCCCATATCCAGCGCGGGACGCAACACGCCCGCCTTTCGGCGGGCGTCTCAGGCAGGCGGCGAAGGCGCGCAGGGTCAGCAGGCGGCGTTGCCCTCGAAGATCATCGTGTACCAGATCTTGCCGTCGGGAGACTGCGCGACGCCGGTGCCGAACTTCGTGTAATGGCAGTTCAGGATGTTCTCGAGGTGCGGCGGGCTGTTCTTCCACGCGACGACAGCACGGTCCGCGGTCTCAGCCCAGGGCCAGTCGTTCCAGGCGATGTTCTCGCCGGCGTAGCTGTACCGGGTGCCGCGCCGGTCGAGGACGCAGGTGAATTCGGCCGGACAGCCGCCGATCCTGTCGTGGGCGAAGTGGCCGGG